>Ga0126342_10011754_pt1 | contig 15627 bp, 9 predicted proteins | sample Cyp1metagenome_FD_92528 | JGI IMG/M metagenome (GOLD analysis project Ga0126342, IMG submission 92528) | Coral microbial communities from Lord Howe Island, Old Settlement Bay, Australia - Cyphastrea 1 metagenome | ecosystem: Host-associated > Invertebrates > Cnidaria > Coral ...
GAATCTTCTATAATGAAAGTAAGTAGCGGTAGTCTTCCCTAGGAAGCAGGGCTGCTTGCTGAAGACTTGAATTTGATCTATTGTTTTGCGGGGGTGGGGGATTTTTAAATGTCTTGTATCTTGTCAAGAATCTTCTACAATGAAAGTAAGTAGCGGTAGTCTTCCCTAGGAAGCAGGGCTGCTTGCTGAAGACTTGAATTTGATCTATTGTTTTGCGGGGGTGGGGGATTTTTAAGTTTCTTGTATCTTGTCAAGAATCTTCTATAATGAAAGTAGGTAGCGGTAGTCTTCCCTATGAAGCAGGGCTGTTTGCTGAAGACTTGAACTTGATCTATTGTTTTGCGGGGGTGGGGGATTTTTAAATGTCTTGTAACTTGTCAAGAATCTTCTATAGTGAAAGTAAGTAGCGGTAGTCTTCCCTAGGAAGCAGGGCTGCTTGCTGAAGACTTGAATTTGATCTATTGTTTTGCGGGGGTGGGGGATTTTTAAAGTTTCTTGTATCTTGTCAAGAATCTTCTATAATGAAAGTAAGTAGCGGTAGTCTTCCCTAAGAAGCGGGGCTGCTGGCTGAATACTTAAATTTGATCTATTGTTTTGCGGGGGTGGGGGATTTTTTAAGTTTCTTGTATCTTGTCAAGAATCTTCAATAATGAAAGTAAGAAGGGGCAGTCTTCCCTAAGAAGCGGGGCTGCTTGCTGAATACTTAAATTTGATCTATTGTTTTGTGGGGGTGGGGAATTTAAGTTTCTTGTAACTTGTCAAGAATTTTCTACAATGAAAGTAAGTAGCGGCAGTCTTCCTGGTGGAATCAACAGTTGTTAGTTGTAGAATCGCGAGATTTTGGTTGTGGAATCCTGAGATGTTAGTTGTGGAATCGTGAGAGTTTGGTTGTGGAATCCTGAGGTTTTGGTTGTGGAATCGTGGGAGTTTGGTTTTGGAATCCTGAGATTTTGGTTGTGGAATCGTGGGAGTTTGGTTGTGGAATCGTGAGAGTGTGGTTCCGGAATCGTGAGAATGTAGTTGTGGAAGCGTGCCGGCTTTGGTTGAGGAATCGCGTAGTTTGGTTCTGGAATCGCGTGGTTTTGGTTCTGGAATCGTGAGAACGTAGTTGTGGAATCGCGCTTTGTTCCGTTATACATACTTGGAGGATCATCCCGCTTGGTAAGTGGTTAATAACCCTGGTTAGTATAAATCCCCTAGGTGGATTATCCTGTTTAGACATGGGTTGTAACTATGGTCAGTAACCAGTTGCTTTGTAATAAATGGCGATATGACCAAAAACAATGGGGAAGTAACCCATTAAAATTCAATTTTCTGATGGTTAATTCCCATTAAATCCCATAAACAGATGATACACATGTTTTTCATATAGGTGAATTCCCATTGAAACACCACCAAATTCATTGGCATCTCCACTGCCTCCTGAGTAGCTGCTCAATGACGCTGAAACATCAGAGGGCCTTAGCCACACTTCAACGGAGTGTGGAGCGTGTACTGGCCATGCTTTAGGTGGTGTTTACAATGCCGATAATATTACAGTACACGTATGTATATGTATATATATATGTGTGTGTGTTACTATGTATCCAGATTTATCCAATATAAATTGCATGAACGTATTGCTTCACCTAAACCCTTCATGGCTAGATATAATATTAACATGCCAATATGCCCTTCTTCCTATTACTAAAACTCCCCCAAATAAAACAAAAATAGGATTGGTGTGGCACTTCCGTTTTTTTATGGTTGGGCACAAATTGATTCTTAATTGCGGTAGTTGAGAATCAGTAGGAGAACAGGATGGTTGTTCAACCCCCTATTAATAAAAATAGAATGGTACCTGGAGGTTTTTTATTAGGGTCCCATCACACAAGTTTTATCTTTTATTTTTATTATTAAGGTTTTCATTGGAATATTAGGGGAAGGCTTCGAAATCCAGTTTTTGGCAATATTTTATATAGATTTAAACAAGGGTTTTAATCAAATTTGAAATTGCTTTTTATTTTTATTCTTAGGGTTTTCATGGGAATATTAGGGTCACCCTAATACAAAATACCCCCTAATAAAAATATATCACCGTGTTTACCATTTGGGGGGGGGCGTTTTTGTTTTCGGGAGAGAGGATTAGGTGGTTTATCCCATTATTTATAGGTTTTCTACCATCCCAGGTCCAGGATCTCGCAACCATCCACAGTCTCTTGTTTTTGTTGTTTGGGCTTTAAAATGGGACCAGGAAACACATCTAGTCAGTGGCCAACATGATTGTTGAGTCTGTCTGACAATGGGGGATGCATCACCCTTAGCAATGGAGGAATGAACAGAGACCGTGAACCTTGGGGTACCCTATTTTCGGACCAAACACACATATAAAATCATATCAATGAAAAATCCAAAGGCAGTTTGGGGCATTGCCCTTGAAAGCAACAATCCGACATTTTCTCAAAGTCTAGTTGGGAGAAACATAGCACTGCTTCTTACGTGTTTCCAATAACTGCCACTGGGAAATTTTGATCTGTCCCAAGTCTTTCGGATGAGCAGGGTCAAGCAAAAAATGGCAAGCAAGGTTGAAAACAAGACGTGCCATGTTGAACTAAAAACTATATGTCTGGGGATGTTCCAGAAAAAACATCATCATCATCATCATCATCATCATCATCATCATCCTCATCCTCATCATCCTCATCATCATCTTCATCCTCATCCTCGAAGACAAAACAGGACGCCCATTTTTCAAACGGGGGGACCGTCATCATTTTCTTGGAGGTCCATCATGTTCCATCATCATTCTCCATTTTTTTAAGGACCATCATCATCACCAATCATTTTCCAGGTCTTCCAGGTCTTGTTTCAGGGAGGTGTCTTAAATTTGTCATCGCCCAGTGGCGGCACGTTGAGAGGCCACGTGGCGGCCCAGTGGACCAAGTCCTGAGGCACGTTGGGAGGTGGCTGTGCCCCCAGCGATGTTTCTTGGTGACCCCCATTCACTATAGTATATTAGGGTTATATGAGAGTTATGTCATGTTATGTCCCCTATAAATGCCTATAAACCTTAGTTCACCAAGTTAGCCACCTGGAATGGTATCCTTTTTAGCCCAGTGACACAACGGAATTTCCAACTTCGCGAAGCAACGAAAAGGCGAGTCTAGCAGGATGATAAGACCCTACAACAAACATGTTAAAATAATCCCACAAATGGCCATCAAATAATATGTTCAGAACCCCACACTATGACCATCAAATAGGCTACAAGATGGTTCACTCTGCTTAGTGACAAATATTCCGGTCTGATCGATGGGGTATACGGTCGCAGGGCTAGGCCTATTCCAATAAAGGGGGTTAGTTCATCGATTTAGTGTAAATCACCAAGTAGAACATGATCCACCTTCTAAATAATTCATATACATACACAGTTTTTTTTTGGCAGGGAAAAAAGTGTTGCAAAGCCAACAATCAAAAAAATGCCTGCAGTCAGTTTACAATTTAAGTATCGGACAAAAACTCAAATGAACTTGTCAGGTGTTTCTCGGTATCAATTGGGTTCCATACTTGCAGGAAAACTTGGGGTTCGGACCAAACAAACATGGAAGTCTCAAGAACGGGATGGGTTACTACAGTCCTGGATCGGATAACTTGAGATGTCGGGCTGATCAAACCCAACTTGGTCAACATTTCAGGACGAAAACAAAATATGACATGGTCACCCTTTGTATCAAGAATACCGTACATATACCAATGGGTTTGGCTCACATTCCGGTGCTTGGTCTTGGCGGAACAACCGTCCCATTTTTTTCACATCGTCCCTGGAGATTCCCCTTAATCCGAGTGGAAAATCGGAGCCACCGCGGAGTTCTCTACGTTGATTCATATTGATCGGTGCCAATCAGTCACTGATGGTTAATATTAATGGTTATTATATGGTCAATGATGGTTAATAAGAGTCTGGTTGGTGGTTTCAACCTACCCCTCTGAAAAATCTGAGTTCGTCAGTTGGGATTATGAAACTCCCAATATCTGGAAAAGAAATGTTCGAAACCACCAACCAGGTCATCATCTGCTACCAAAATAACACGCACAGTCAAACAGCCCCAGGGTTAATTGATCCCCAGGGGTTGACATTAGTGAAGGTTAGCTCTGGCTTCCTTGGGCATGTGCCAGCTGTGCCAGAATTAGATCTGCCTGTATGTGCTTTGACCCATGATTCATTCTGCACATTTTGCATGTGCATTGATACGTGCATAAAAAGACAAAACGGCGTGCGGGCCATATGGGTGTTTATCAAACTTGGCGTACCGCAAAACTATGAGTTTCCTGCTCAAGCATGAAGAATTCAACATGATTTTGGGGTTCCCTTCAAGGCAATCAATCATGCTTTGCTGGAGAATCCACCATTGAGTTCCTCGATTTCCCAGCTATTTAAACCTTCATCTTCCAACATTTGCACTCTGGTTATTTAACATGGCTATGGAAAATGGCCCACATATAGATGGATTATGGTGATATACCTATTAAAAATGGTGATTTTCCATGGCTATGTTAAAAAACCAAAGGGTTGATGTTTTTCCCAGTTCCAAACCTCCTCTTACTTCGGGGATCTATGGACGTGGCAGATGCGGGCGCCTTGCTCTTGGACGTCCTGATGCTTTCAGGCACGTTCATCGCACCGTTACCTGGGGAACGACCAGGTCTTCCCAGCTGGTTCAAAGGGCCGGGGTGTGGAACCTTGGCAAACCATAGTTAACCATGATGGTGAAAACATGTTGAAACCATAGTTAAAACCATCGTTAACGACTGAGTAAATGGCTAACCCGTGAAAAAGGCAGCTACAATGGATAACCAATCAGGCAACCATTACCTTACCTTACAATGGCTAACCCGTAAACATCTTGTAACTAAGTAAGGTAAGTGAGAACAGGAGCTCCACCGATGTCAAGTCGCATGGCTGCGTAGCAGCCTCTCTCAGGAGATGATTTGGGAAACCATCTGGGTGGAGTCGACTGTGGCCACAGTCGACTTGAAACACCTGGTAAACTAACGTAGCGAACTGGAAAATCACGATCTGCTATAGGTAAATCAACGAACGAAATGGGCTTCATGTTCAATTAGGTAAAATTACCAGAGGGTATATGATGGATGCTTCAGTGGGTTACTTCTCTAGGCTTCGAAGCATTAGGGGGAAACAGCTAAGCCGTAAGCCATCACAGTAGGACCCAAGGGACCACAAAAATTGAAACGCAACATGTTGCCCAACATGTTGTATCAACTATCCGTTTAAATGGACACCCAATGACTTTAAAATACCCATTTTGTATGTGTTTTATTGCATGTATTTGCACTCTTTGATGAACTGAGTAGAATTGAGTAGAATGGTTCATGTATATGTCATAAGTCTGTCCATTGAAAATCCCATATGGTCATGGATCAAACTCTGATAAAGAAATCTTCATCCCCTGAATTTTGATATCATAGGATACCCATGTATTGAACGTATTGGGCAAATGTCAGATTTTAGGGCACAGACACATATCATATTGTTGCTTAGTTATAGCCTCACTATACTCCCATGATATGCCCATGTCCCTAAGCCATTTCTGTGGGCCGCCCGACTGTTGGGGTCAGCTGGGTCTTGAGCGTTTCCTAGGGTGAAGATGAGCCCCAGATCGTTTGCTAAGATGGTCTATAGGTAGATTAACTAGGGTTTATGATTGAAGTAGCTACACTTAATGGAGGGAATGGTAAAACAACGTATATAACTAACTAAGGGACCGCAGGTGGTATTGCGTTCCGTATATATATAATATATATATATATATATATATAATATATATATGAACATATATATATATATGTGTGGTATGTTAATTTATTCTGTAACATGTGTAGTGTAGATATAATACGTGAGTGTATATATATATATATACATATATTAATTTATTAAACACACACATATATATATATATAATATATATATTGTGTATCCAGACTGATCATCAGCTTAGCCAGAAACGATGTGTATTCAGTGCAATCTAGTTCCCTGTGCCACATGTTTAAGCGGCATCACCTACCATTCACCAGTCACTCTCGCCGTGCGCCTTGCTGCAATTCTTCGTTCAATGAGGCAGGAAGCCCCAGCCTCGGTTGTTCATCTGCTTGACCTTTTCTTCATGCTTCTATCTATATATCAACCCCGAAAGAAGGGATAGACTCCGGGATAGACAAGTACATTCTGAATCTCGTAAATTATAGTACTATTTTGGGAAGTGACTTAAATCGAAATCATCATTTGGTCATCTATGATTTCAACCTACCTGCCTTTTCTTCCGGGTGAACGATGAAGAACACTTAGACTGGCCACGTGCAGGGTGTTCACCCAAAGTTACATTGGGGGTGTTACACACTCAGATGGAACAGGCCCTTGCGAGAAGTCACCACCCTACAAATTGGCCGGGCTAAAACCATGCCTGGCGAACCTTCCACGGCAGCACCTGGTTCAACCTTCTGTATATCAGAAATGATCAGAACTCATTTGGTGGGCGAATTTAGGATTGATTTATGGTTGGTTTGGGCAAAACTTATGGTTGGTTTGGGCAAAACTTAGGCTGATAGTGAGCTCCGCAGTGCGCAGGGAATGAAGTATGTCTGGGCCCAATGTTTCCACTTCTAAATAAGGTTTTTAGATAGTCACGGATAAGTGATATCAGAGCCACATTTTTCCCTGGAAGTATTTTGAAAATCCGCCAATGCAAAGGAAGCTCTTCGAAAGGATGGGTTCATGATGCGAAACGATTCAAATGTGGTATTTGAAGACTAAGACGTTGTAAATCCCCGAGATCACCGGATGATTTGCGGCAGACCCCCAAACAAATGCCGAACAAACCCCAAGAGTATTTCCCGGATAACGGTTCGATGACATTTTTCTCATGTCAAACAATATAATTCCCAGGCTTCCAACGTTTCGCTGTCGACCTGGGGGTTTGCTATAAAGTCGTGATGATACTGGGCGATACCGGGCGCCTCTAAAGCCTTCATGAAAAAACTAAGGAACCTATACAACTTTAATGTTTGTGTTTTTGCACCTGGGTTACAACGGTTACATTACTGGACCCCTTTCTGAATGGCATTTTGAAAAGGCTTGTTTTTGCATCAAAAAATGTCAGGTTCGAAATGGTCTGAACATGTGCTGTGTTGATGCCCGGTTGTCAATGTTGTGTTTGGGGGTGAGGGGTTGGTGGGTGGGTGGAGGGTTGATTTCACCTCGAGAACATGTCTCTGAAGTCACCTTGTTTATGGTCTTTTCTGCACGTTGAAGACATTCTGAAAAAAAAACTTCTCATGTCTGAACATATGGTTCAAGTTGCGCTGTATATTGTTTTTGTTCATAGGTTTTGGATGGTCTGATGTATTTCATGTGGAGAATACATCGTGGAAGCAGCTGTGACGATTGCTTACCTTTTTTAAGCGGCTGGTAAAAAAAGACATATCAGATGCATTCGGATGAACGGCGCTGCTGGCAAAAGCGGCACTTTGCGAAACCACAAACAAGAAGACTTGAAAACGTGCAAAAAAACATCTATGTTTTGAACACGGACATCATAAATTCATGGACTTACGTTGAAGAAATTAACATCATTTCGGCCCTGGTGGCACCAATAGAGCCAGTACAAATACGCCTATCCCATCTCATTACTAGTTGGTTCAAGACGGTTTCCCTAATAATCCGGATATGGGTTAGTTCATAATCCCCATTGCAGGTAGTCCAATCTCCTATACTGGTTGGTGGTTAACCACTTGAAAAATATTGGTCAATGGCCAATGGGAAGGATTATCCCATATATTATGGAAAACAAAAAATGTTTGAAACCACCAACCAGATATTGATCCATCAACAGAGGTATTTTTTTAACTTAGTACAGTAAATGGTTATACAATAACCATGGTTAGGAAGTCCTCGACTCGTGGATTGTTGTGTGGGCAGCCCAACAATACAGTCCTCTAAATCACCATAAATGGGTGGTATAAACCATCCCCAAATGGTAGCTTTAAGGCATTGGATTGCCCACATCATCCCATTTATGATCGTTTCTTCATGGGGAAACTAAACCAACTTAGATATCCACATATCATCACTTATCCACTATAGCCCATTCTATCCCAGATGCCATGATAATAAGCAGTCCTTGTTTTTTTTTGCTATGGCTACCTGGTTGGTGGTTTCAACCCCTCTGAAAAATATGAGTTCGTCAGTTGGGATGATGAACTTCCCAATATATGGAAAATCATAAAATTCCATGGTTCCAAATGTTCCAAACCACCAACCAACCATGATAATAAGCAGTCCATGGTTTCTTTAACTATGGCTACTAACCACTGACCATTTCTGGGATGATCCTCCCCGTCCACCTTGGGATCCAAACGAACTGCACTCCGACACAGCGTCCGACGGCTCACAGATCACGGGCACCGACACGGGCACCTGAAGCCACGAGAGCTGTTGGTGCTGATTGACCCCAAGAAAAAGGTTGGTGGTGGGGATTTAACCATCAGAAAATTGATTGATTTAACCAATGAATAGGGGATTTGATGTGGATTTAACCATCAGAAAATTGGTTCATTGAACCAATAAACAATCGATTTGCGCTGGTTTAAGATGTTTAAGCATCATTTGAAGGGATTTGTAGTGGTATTAATTGGAAAAACATCTATAATAGGTATGCTTCGTGGGATGTCGGATATAAAAGCTATAGCCAATAGCATGATAGTAGGGTATGTCGGAACATTGAGCAAATCACATAAATGCCAATGTTGAAGGAAAACTGATCCCTATTTTTGTCAAACCCGTATTGTAAGAAAATGGAAAGCCTAATTACTCCCCCAAAAGTTGACACGCTGAAAAACAATCCAATTGGGATTTGAAATGATTTGAATATGTTTAAATATTTAACCCCGAAACATGTGGCATATGGATGCATATGGATAATTACAATCCAAGCCTCAACACGGAACCGCAGCATGGCCATATCCAGTAGAAAAATCATCTTCCAAACCCGTCGAAGAAGAAGAGATCCATACTATATGCAGGAGGTGTGCAAACAATTCCATCCGATCAATAGTACCTGCAAATACCGCGGTTTAGTAGTGGATCTCTCTATGGATCTCTATATGATTCGAGAAGTGTGTTTTGCCTGAAGTTCTGAAGTGTATGGCTTTTCTGATCACTGCAGTGCAGAGCGAATGGGCGGTTTGAAGGATTTGGCTCTGATAAACAAACAGTTTGCTATTGAAAATGGCCCAGTCGAAATAGTTGATTTACCTAGCTATAAAATGGTGATTTTCCATATGTAAACGTTTACCAGAGGGTATGTCAAACATTGCGTCATGGTTAGGAGATTTCACCCAAAAAAAGGGGCAACACTAGCAGTGCAAAGCCTGAAGAAAAGGGCTGGTCGCATCCCCATGGATTTTCACACCACTCTCGCGGTCGGGGTTCGTTTTTTTTTTTAAATAAACTCCTCCGACGGTGGGGCTCAATTTAATGGCTACAATCCACACATACAATGTCAGTTTGAAACCTAAGTTGAATACACATGCATGTTCATCTCGGGTATAGGTCCACATTTTGGACCTACGGAGGGATTTCCATAGCCATCCAGGCCTGTCAACCAGACCACAGAAGGAGAAGCTGAGGCTGGTGGTGAAGAATATTAACCATGAACCCCTTGGTGTCATTGTCCCCTTCGATTCATTCTCTCAGTGGATTGGTTTACGGGACAATTTACAGGAAAACTTCATATTTCATGGTAAAAAAAACCAATGGTTTCCGGTTAAGATTTCCCTGAAACCCATCCAATCATCCAATGATTCTCGTGCTTTTGCGTATCATTTTAGTTGGTCCTTTTTGATACTTCCTCCATCGTTCCTCCATCTTCAGCTTGGCAAAGCACCAGGGGCCCAAAGTCACCTGGGGGATCAATCACCATGGATTTTTGAACACGCTGGGGAGCTCCAAGGTAAACCACAATGTTTACAGTGTTTATATATGTTTATATTAATTATATAATGTTTTTGCTAACAATCATGAATTTATTACACACCCACACACCATTTTGGGGGAGTATCATCATTTGAATGGATGCCTTCTCCGTAAAAGCATCGCCTCTATCGATGCATCGTGGTTGTGACTACTCTTGTGGGTATGGTTTCAATATGTACAAGCCTTCAGATTTGTTTTTTTCTTGTATAGGCTGGTTAAACATCAATGGCCACATATGGACCCATACTGGTTAAAGAACTATACTGATAAAATGAATGACAGACGCGTCTGAATTTGAATGCAACTGTTGCTGCAACACTCACAGTTTGGATCAACTGTTGGAGAAAACACATATCTCCGAACACTGCTGATATTGGGCTGGCTTATCTTGATCTCTTGAAACAAGTGGACTCGATAACAACGCCCCTTGAAACCAATGGCTAGTGGTGTTTTTGGCAGATCAAACCATCAATCATCAGGGTTACTCCCAGCACCCCACAAGGGGATGGAAAATGGCTAGACAAAGAAGCAGCATGATCAATTTTTCACCCTCGTGGCTGTATTTTATCATATATTACCTACAGCTACTTGCAAAATGAGTTGGACCTACCCTCAGCCTGGTGTTTTCTTGATCCTTATGCTAAACACATCTATACCATCATATCCAATCCGAAACAACACAACTGTTTTGTATATGTGTGCAATCCATCCATATTTTTTTCAATGCCAACTTCCTTGTTGAGATATGGTTTGTTGTTGTTTTACCATGGTGGTATTTAAATTAACTTGTCTTTTTCCAAAGGAACAAACACATAAACCAAGAGGAACATATACAGCATCATGGCAAAACTACATAAGACACCATCATGTATGCAGATTTGTTACTTGAAAACAATGATGCATGGACATGTTTGAAAATATTGAACTCCTACATCCACTGATTAATCAGAACTTGGAGGGTGCAGGAAAGGGTTCCGATAGTTAAGAGTCGTGTTTTGCGGTTACCGTAAGTGTAGTGTACAACAAATGCGTTTTATTTCTCCGTTAGATGGGGGTTAATAAAACAACGTAACAATGGGGCCGCTTCCTGTATAGGTACCCTCCGGTAATCAAACACGGCAATTGAACATCCCCCGTTGAGTTCGATGATGTTATCATTCAAACTACCATTTACAATATTTAAAGGGATTTTTCCGTTGCCACTGATGATTACCAGGGTCTGATATGCTCCAAAGTATTTTTTTTTCAAACAAACCGACATGTAGCCATCCACACCACAGACTGGGGGCCTACATCGTCGCCGCGGTCGACCTGACATGTTGAGATGCTCATGGAATGTGTTGGCCCTGCAAGTGACACAAACCCTCATTGTCCCTTTTTAAAATAAAGTAGAATAGTATGTATACAGTGAGCATCACTTATGGTCAAAACAAATTATGTGTCTCATTGAATTCCTCGGTTACATGCTATTTGTCATAGTTGAAGCACCATTTTGGTTCCTTAAATCCTCTGAAATGTGTATTTCTGATCGTTGAATCCCCATAAATCCCTTGGTTTTTCTCCCTGACCTCGCCTGCCCGGTCTGCCGCGGAGCTTCAGCGGCGGCCGCGCGTTTTCTCGGTTTTTTGGTGCGCGGCGGGTGCAAAGCAGTCACCTCCGACGCTGGGACCCCCAAGTCACCATACTGTGGATGGGCCAGCGAAATCCGAATCACCAGTTGATAGGTGGTTTATCCCATGATTTAAAGGGTTTCAAACATCCGTTTGGTGGTGCAGGATTTCTTCCAAATGGACTGAGTTGGAGGATTGGAAGATGCGCACAGAAAACAGTCCAATAATGGGAATGTGTTTGATTTCCACTGAAACAGATCTATTTTCAATGTCTTTAAAGAAATTGGGTGGAGGGATGTGGACAGTAAATCCACATTTTGGTATGTATGTATATATATATATGAATATATATATATATGGATTGGTGGGTTCAGTTTATCCCCAAAATAAGCTGGTCACCTCAACTAATCATCCCAAGTATGATTGAAAAAAACAAGCAAATGGGAATGTGATATGATACAACTTAATCTGCAATAATGATGATTTTGGGATAGATGATAGGAACAAAAGACTATTTTGATTTGGAAAATCATCTGCACATGGATATTCAATGGGTGTTCAATGGGGACATGATGGGTATATGATACAAATCAACAATATTCATATGTGCCATGGTCAAGTTACGTGGGACTACAATGGAATAGTCATATGACTTAACCATCAGCAACAAGAAAAAAATGGGATAATCGGGATGAATCATCGAATAGGGAAGTAATCGTGGGATGCGGTATGGTCACCCCATTCCACACTGGGAACCTTCATATTTGGTATTCAAAAACCTATTGACGGGGTTGTGTATACTGTATCAAGCATGACTATTGTATTACCTTGTGCAACAAATCAAAATCCCTCAAAATATGGTCTTATATGGTACAGTACCTCCATTTTAGGATCCTGAATTTTCCGTTATTTTTTTTTGCCGCCCCTTGGTAGCAACTATGATCTCGAACGTTCATGAACACAAAGATTATCAATCAGTCTTATGCGCTCAAGACAGAATATGGAACACATCGCAACGTTTTCCAATGAAAACTCACTAAAACTGCATCATGTGCTATAAGTTACATATTTCCCTCGCTTGTGGTTTTGTAGACATCCGCTTGGAATGGCCATACCAAGGCGTCATCATTTGATCATCATTTGATGCAGTCCTCTTGATGTTTGTCTGACTGCGTCAAACTGGAACACAGGAAGTTGTTCAAACAAAATGCGACAGGCTGATGTTCGTCCAACATATAAATCTACACCATTACGTTGATAATTGAAAAACAATTGATAGTGATCTTGACCTTGGCCAGAGAAGTCGTTCTAATTTGCCCAAAAGGTTGGCGATTCCAATTCCAATGCTTGTTGCATTAAAAGGTTTAGTTAATGGGGTTAACATATGACGTATGATTGGGGCTAAAATGATTTTAAATGTTGTCTTTCCAAATAAAAACTACCCATCCTGTGTTATAGCAACAAAAAACTCCATGCAAGACTGAAAAAAAACATGAAAACACACCAGTCATTGGCTTCTACACCAGCTTCAAGCCCATCCCAAATCACCAGCTGAAGGGGTGGAGCCGCCGGTCGAAAGAGGGGGCGGAGGGGGCGGAGGTGCACCTGGAGATCTGCAAGTCAACCCGGTGGGATGGCTATGTTGGTGATTGATAACAGTTGACGAGTGGTACCCTCTGGTAAACATTTACCTAACTATGGAAGATCACCATGTTTAATAGGTAAATCAACTATTTCTATGGCCATTTTCAATAGCTATGTTAAATTACCAGAGGGTAAATCATGCTTAATAGAAACAACTGCTTAACGATGGTCAGTTTATAAAAGTTCGGCGAAATGACAGTGGCCCAAAAATACAAGTTTCGATTGTTTTAACTAGTACGCAATATATATATACACACATACATTTTGTTACCTTTATGAGCCAATGTGTGTATTAAAACAACTATTGCTATGAAAAATGACGATTAACAATGGGTACTAGGCTGTACTCATAGTATTCAAAGCCAATAGCCAATTGCCTAATGACTAGCAGATTGCGTTGACAGTTTTCACTTGTATTCTGTAATAGATGCAATTTAAAATGAATGACTGATGTTTAAAGAGAACACTGTTTATGATATATGATAAATGCTCATATTATTGCCGCATGCTCAAAACAGTTTGTATAAATCCACATGGTAGGAAAAAACTTTCCAACAGCAGTGGGGGTTGAACATTTGAACATCGGTGAACATCATTTGCATTCCTATTTTTGGATTTGTGAAGATTGTACAAAGTAAAAGATATCCCCGATAGATTCCCACATGGTGGGATCATCAAAGGGAAAAACAGAGCAACTTCAGCAAATCCAGGCATGTCCCAGGGGGGACCCAGGCCTACCCCTTTGGGAGTGTCTGGGAGTGGCCTTCATCAACTGGTATCAAACTACAGTTATGGCCCGAGTTATACCAGTTATAAGATGTTATAAGTACTAACAAAACCCAATTTATAGAATGTGTCTTCCCATAGAAATCACCAATTATTTCACCAATAGCCATGGCCATAAGTGGACCTCACCTGCGGCAACAACTCGGTCTTGGTATGATCGAACTTGCGGCAAAAATTTTGGATCAAAGTGTAGGCCCCAAACTGACTCACTGCCATCCATTGATCAAACGGGGTGTATGGAACTCCATTGGTTCATATTTTGGATAGAAGAGGTCCAGGGCTTTTGAACGGCAGGATTTTAATGAAAACCCTTGGAACATATGGGAATATCACCTATAAATAATGATTTAATGGGATAAAATGGTGATTCGATGCGATAAAATGGTGATTTAATGGAATTTAAACAATTGGCAAATTAACAAGGACATGGGCAACTAACAACCATAGATATGAAAAATCCACCATTAAAAAAAAACTGGCTATTCCTCATGGGTTTTCAATATCCATGTCCGTGTACTGTTGAAATGCAAAGCAAGGCTAGGAGGTCCCCAAAGCGGTGGTATCCCAAACATGAACTGGTGAATAGCTATGGTTAGCAATTCTCCACAAAAGATTATCATCCAGTAGATCCCAGTTGCGGGATATGTTTTGGGGCTCTATTGCCGCCAGTTAGTTTTGGTTATAACCATGCAGCTATACATATATTGCAGCCAAAAACATACTTGGGCGACGTAATTTTACAAACCAATTTAGCTAACGAACTGGGGCACAACCTGCACCACCCTTGAGGGATCCCCGGGTCATAGCACCTTGCTTTTCCTCAGAGAACTCTGCCAGGGTTCAAAGCCTATGGCGCAAGACGGCCATTGTTGGTGAGTACTTGGATCTGGGTATGACCCATTTTATATAACCCAGTGAACTACACGTAATGTCTCCATATGTTTGGACTATGCCTCTATCTATTTGTCTATCTGTCTGTCTGTCAATCTATTTATCTATAAATTTGTATGTCTAATATATATATACATATAAATGTTTGTATGTATGTATGTACGTACGTACGTATGTATGTATGTATGCATGCATACGTATATATATATATATATATGTATATGCATACGTATATATATATATATGTATGTATGCATGTGTGTATATATATATGTGTATGTATGTATGTATATGTATATATGTATATATGTAAATATACCTGAACCTTCCTTCGATACACTAAAAAATGCTCAGAAACAAAAAACGCTCATTTCCAAAAAAATGCTACAAACTACAAACCCTTAAAAAGTGCTCATTTGGTTGTTTCATTTTGTCGGGCACACCCACATGTTCAAACAGCCGGATCCCCAAGGATTCTTGCATACACTGACACAATCACGCTACGCTTAGGATCACGCTGCTTAGGCTCTCCGCAACCAACATCATTCGCCGCTGCTGCGAGTAAGTCATCAAATTCACTTGGATGGGCCGAACTAGACACTTAAGCTATTGAATATCCACATTTGGGAGGCAAGTGTCAGTAGTGCCCGTACACTTTTTGAATTGCGC
>Ga0126342_10011755_pt1 | contig 15625 bp, 20 predicted proteins | sample Cyp1metagenome_FD_92528 | JGI IMG/M metagenome (GOLD analysis project Ga0126342, IMG submission 92528) | Coral microbial communities from Lord Howe Island, Old Settlement Bay, Australia - Cyphastrea 1 metagenome | ecosystem: Host-associated > Invertebrates > Cnidaria > Coral ...
TATATTATATTATTATATATTATATTATTATATATTATATTATTATATATTATATTATTATATATTATATCATTATATATTATATTATTATATCATTATATATTATATTATTATATATTATATTATTATATATTATATTATTATATATTATATTATTATATATTATATTATTATATATTATATTATTAATTATATTTTTTATATATATATATAAACTAATGCAAATCAACGAAATTTAATGCACAGTAATTGCTATCATGGATGCAATGTACCTGGGTCCTTGCCAGAGGTCTTCAGTAACTCTCCCTTCATGTATGAGCACCCGAAAATTGCCGTGACTCCCTCAGCTTTCTTTCCCTCCTGACCCAAAACATCCCAAGCTGCTGGGGATGAAATTCAAATCCATCGGCGCAGTGTGAAGCATCACGGACCTGCCAGCTGGGATTCTTCACCGGATACTCGCATCATGAAAAAACGGTGTGTTTTCTTGATAAGTTGGAAATCAAGGCAATTGACACGAGATGCGCGAACCGATGACGAACAAAACATCAAAAATACAAAGTGGAGGCAATGTCTGAACTCGCCCCCTGGCTTGCCAGGAGTCACAAGCTATGTCCAACTTTGTCTACTTGTCCCCAAAACAAAGTTTACTGATGTTTACTGCATCACTTCACCGAGACAACATAGACTTGAACAACAGAATGTTTGCTGTCAAGATTCAAGACGTTGCATGTCTCCTCGAGCTTGTTCTCCAATGCAAATTTGGCGGCTTGCCCTCTTTGCTCATCTGCAGTTCGGATCCTGCTTTATAAGTTGCAAGCTCTGACAGACCCGGAAGCAGGTTGTCCGGTTGTCCACCAAGTGCTTTTTTCTGAGGCAAATACAGGACAGTATTCCTACGGACGGTTCGTAGGACACTCCATGACACTCCCATACAAATAGATCAAACAGCGACCCCTTTTGAGTATCAATGTGTCCATGTTCACTCGAAAAGAATACGATCAACTCCTGGTGCTGAATTCCACTAAGACTCCTGATGACGTCGTCACCACAATGACGAGCCTCAACACCACCAAAGGAGCCTGTGTGGACAGCTGTGGACTCAGTGTGGACAGCTGGTGTGTTGGAAAAGTGCTGCTCCATCTATGTCCGTTTTGCCATCACACCAGAAACAGCTCGGAGGTGTTCATATGTATTGGTCAACATTGGTCAACAGTCGTCAACTGGTGCAACATCAAGCTTTGCAAATCGCAAATTCACAGCTCCAAGTTGTGCCGCTTCGTGCCGCCCACCTGCCACGTGGACGTTCGCAGAGGACTTCCCACGATAATCCACTCCAGTGGCCACCTTTGCTGTGAGTTCGGTGCTGTAGACGTAGAGCTCCAAGACCTGCACCGGGGAATCTCTGCATCTTTGGCCGTCCATCTTTGTTTCCCACTTTCATCCACTTTCTATGTGATTTCACTGAAACATCCCAAGTGCCGCAGTGCCTGTCTCAACAAGCTCTTCTCCTCCGCTGCGTCATCGTGAAGCTTCACTGAAAGGTCAGAGAAACGCACCTGGCAGGGTTGAGGTGATGCATGCTTGACACAATGCGTGGGTGTGTCTGAAAATGGGGTATAGCGGTATCACTTAATAGACAGCCGTTTGATCAGGGAAAATGATGATCAACACAAGTGGATTTCGGGATATCCTAGTTTCAGACAAACCCCGGCAAATTTAGGTTTCTACCCAAAAGATCGTGTTTCCTAGAGTATGTCTTCCAGGGCATGAACTTCCTATCCAATTCTGTGAGGGTGCAACACGGAAATAGCATTCTTACACTTGAAATTCTTTGCGCAAGTCACACAAGGTTGCTTTTGGAGACATGCCCGGCATTGGGCGTTCCCTGGCTATTCTCAATTCCCTACCTCTGCCAAGATGTTCGCAGGTGCTTCCACAGCTTCAAACTCTGTGGCATCCTGAAGGTCCTGAGACGTGACATGTGACAACTAGCGACATAGATCCCAAGATATCCCAAGCATCCCATGGTCAACCACTCGGAAGCATGGAGGATTGCATTAGGGTCCAAAAATGGTGGATACCGGGGATAATCCCAAAATTGCATTTGTAGTAGTTAGTAGGGGTTGATTGGAAAGACTCCGCGGAACTGGCTGAGAAGTGTCCTCCATGCCCACACTAGCTGTTGTGTTGTTGTTGGTGGTGGCACAGCAGAACTGGCCCCAGAATTGGCTGAAGAAACCTGTGGCAGTGCAGAAGTGGTGAAGTGCAAAGGTGTCGGAAAAAACGATTGAAAATCTCCGGGAAAAAAGAAAAAAAAACATGAAAATGGCTTCAAAAAACGGTTGAGAAGTCTCCGAAAATCGCTGGAAATCTCTGGAAAAGCACAAAGTCATCGACTCAGCGCAGGCCTGGCAGTTTTTCCTGTCGTGCATCCGCAAGCTCAACGGCTGCCATGCGATTAGCTGCCACGATTTCCACGGGCAGTGCATCCTGCAGGCAACCACGTAACGATTCATGGCGAATCTTCACATAACTGAGATCCAGCATCCAAGATGTTGCAAAATCTCCCGCAAATGTCAATTTTCAATCCCTTCAGAAGACCCAAATACCGTTTTTGGGCCCCTTCACACTCAGTGAACCTCAGCGTAACCCGCCCTGGGAAGCAGTGGCCTCCAGCAACTGCTTGCGCCTTGTCGCAAACAACGACGCTTTGAAACGAGCATTGCTACTGAGCCAGGATGCAACAAACTGGTTTTCACTGCCACACCAGCCCAATGCCACGCCTCAATTCTTGGGCTGTGAGGTTCGTCTCATCCACTGCAAGCCTCACCATTCAAGACTTTCATGACGTGCGCAAGAAATCTTCCTTTTGCCGCTACTGGAACACACTCCCAAAGCACTGAAACACGATCGCCCAGGCCTTCTTTCATGCAGCAAATGTCGCTTGTAAAGCAGGCCATACTCAGCCTTGAGGGTATCTTCCATGAGTAATGCAGCACTACCTTGGATCAGCAGCCCTTGCTGTGACATCTTTTGAACAGTTGACACATGACAAAACTAATCCAATGCTGAGAGGCCAATCTCTTCAGGGACCATCAAGGCCTTCAGCCGAGCGTCCTGCAAAGGAAAAGGTTTTCTGCAACTGAAATGAGAGACAAGAGAAGAAAGGAGAAGAAATGATTCTCACATCATAATCCATCATAATTGCCGTAGATCAATTCAAGTCATGCAAATCATTAGACTTGCCGAAATGCAGACTGCACTGCTCAACAGAAAAATGGATGGGAGGACCTCCAAGTCCCAAGCCCTGAGATGTCCTCTTCTGCGAGTGCAACTCCAGCTTTCATGAGCTGCTTAACTTGTGACCCAAAGAGCTTGACCTCCGCCGTGTCACCCAACAGTTGCGGTTCCGGGATGCTCTGGGCAAAACACCACAGATTCTTGGTTCATTTCTATGCAGGTCTTAGAATCAACGACTGTGGTTCGACTGTTCTCGTTCGACGGTTGTTTATTTACGAAAAGACATGCCATGAGCAAACACTTCCATTCCAAGTCATTCCAGACTGTGAGATTTCCACACTACTCCATCCTACAACATGAGAGCCTCAGACAGCTTTCCAACGCCCAAGTCCAGCTCCAAGAAGACACGTTGCTCGCTCGGCACATGTGCCAACTTCAAAGCAGTGCTGATTGGTTTCCTTAGTCAATAAAGCCAAAAGACACGAAATTTTAACATGAGCTCACCTTTTGTTGAATCAAACAGAAGACATCTTACTAGTTACTAGGAAGTGTCATAGACAATTCATAGACTTCTTCTGTTGGCTCATGGCATTCCAATAGTAAGAACTCTACTGTCAACATCTGTCAACTGAATGCCGAGATGGGCCGGGATGTGCTGAGTGGCAGGATGTAGTTAGCATCTTTGAGGGTGTCGAGACCACCACCACAGCTCAACTGCACCGCAAAGCCGTCGATCCTGCCAAAGGAACAACGGAACGTCCCGGTCCGGGGAAGCAGCTCAGAGAGTAGTGAAATGTAGTGAAGACATGTCAAAATATATTGCATGATGTATTGCATGCCAAGGTTGGCACTTTGAGAGAGCTACAAGATCTACAAGCGGTCCAAAATTCCATGGCCTTTTTTGCTACCCGATTTTCTCTCCGAAAGCGCTGTGCACTCTCCTCATCACCTTGTACATCGAATCATCAGCCTGGGATCACTGTCCAGCGGTAATGTGGGAAACCTGCCATAAACCATCCTCAATATGACATAATATGACCACAAATGGGTGATATAGACCATCCCCAAATCAGGGTTAATCATTGGCTCCGCATGATTTGCAAGATGGAACATCATGGAGCCCACAAAAATAAAAGGGTTAATGAATTTCTGCGAGCACACAGCCGTACACAAAACATCCTGAGATCTAAAACGCCAAGAAACAATCTGCACGACTTCGCCTTTCTTTGGCTCCTGCCGAGTGGTTGACTCAATGCATGCTTTGAAACATCGCCTATTAGAGACAACCACTCAACTGTGGATTGGGTCATCCCTGCATCTTTTCGATCACATACTACATATGGGACAACTATACAATCTATACAGTTGAAAAAGACTTTGAAATGCCAATCTATACGCGAGTCCAACTTTTCGTGGGACTGTGATGGACTGTGGTTCATGTCGCCAATCCCATCCTGAAAGGACTCATCCGTCGAGAGCACCGCTAAATTGGGGAGCTGAATACTGGTGGCGATGCCCAAGGCTTTGCTACTGAAGGACACCTGGCCCACTGGAGCTGCTTTTTGATGACTTCGATGATAGGGGAACTAGGGGAACGCCTCCCCGGATAAAGCAGCAGTGTTTGGTGGTTGATAGTCTCTACATGTCTCTACGAATTATAGAAATTATACATACATAATTTACATAGTCATACATATACGATAATTGTACAGTTTTCATACGATGTCTGTATGTTGTTCACTGGTTCGAGATGGTTGGCGCTTCGGACAAGTTGCTCCCCTCCAATTCCCTGACATGGTCACACCTGCACGTCCTCGATCTGGACAGTCACATTATTGATGAACCTCCCAAGAATGGTCTTGGCAGAGCAGGGCTACGTCTCTACGATACAGCTATTAGCTTGGAAAACGTATCCCTGATCCAAGGGATTTAATTGGCCGGGTCTAGTCTCTACATGCACTGTCACTTTGTTCCCTCAGCTTTGACAGGCCTTCTGACCTTGAGACTTGGGATATCAAAACTGCGATTTCACTTGACTTGTTTGACAGAGAAAAAGCAAGAAAACTTTGACTGTTGCCAAGCTTCCACAACTCACTCCAATGTCTGGCCAACAAATTCACATGTGGCAACAGCCATTCTAGGACTGCAACGTTAAGCACCAGCAGAGATAACCAGTAGAACGAGGTAGAACATAGTAAGTAGCCCGGCCTACTGTCGGTTACTAGGCTACTATGAACTGCTACAAGATCCACTGTGATCAGCTCCCTTCCACCAGCGTTAGTCGCCTTCGTGCCACCTTCATGCCAAAGCCTTCGTCGGTTCCAGCCACCTTCTCGGCAGCCTCTGCGCAGAACGGCCCAATTTGCACTCTGTGTCTCTATATCTTCATAGAAAATCATAGAAACAGATATCTCCTACCTCTGTGTCTTATTTGTTTATATTCTTTCCAATGTAGCTTCATCTTTTCATACTGCTGTTCTATCTGATGCCAGGAGCCCACTGTACTGCTGCTTCAGCAACTCTCTTCTAAACAAAAGCAGCTACTCTCGTTGAACCACAAGGCAACCACAAGGCAACCACAGAGTTTGGCTTTGATCTGCACCTTGCGGCGCTGCTCCAAGAGGTTGCGGACCTGGCCACATCTCTGCTGGAAAGCTTGGCCAAAGGTTCAAAACTGTCGTTGGGCACCTGTTCCACGCGCAAATCAATGGCTTGTTGCTTGGCCTCAGCGTTGCTTCAGTGGACGAAGCTGATGAAGTAACAACCAGAAAAAACTTTGAAAAAACGGGTGTTATTTTTGCAAAGGAAATGAGATCAAATGAGGATGTCATTGACAAAATCATGTACCCTCGCTGCTCACGTTTCATAATTGAAAAGCGGCTTCAGGGGGCATCCTGCAACCAGGCGACATCGCGCATGGCTTGGATGAGCTCCTCTTTGGATTTGGACTCTGCCATCTGCTCCAACTGACCGACAGAGTCTCGTCCAACATTTGGATGGATGGTGTGAGATCTGTAGCAATAATATGGAATTGTCTGAAAATAGCGTACCCCTTAATTTAGTGCGGGTTTTTTTCACGCAGAATGTGTTTTTATGTTTTTTTCAGAGTGGAATATTTCTTGGTTGACTCGTCTCGATTAGAAGTGACCATGAGTGGTTGATCATAATTTTATATAATTTTCCCTGTTGAAATAGCCATTTGGGGAAATTTTGGGGGAAAATTTTGGGGAAAATTTGGGTAAATTTTGGGGGTGTAGCATGTTGTACCCATTTTTGACACATCTGCAACAATGATCCGACATGTGATTTCTTAGTGGAAACCTGGCCTCGATGTGAATTCCACTGACCACCAAGCTCACCTTCCCAGTGGCCAAGCTCGACCATGGGATTTCAAGCCTCCGAGATGCGATGGACATGGGCGCCATGTCAATGTGTAAACCGCAGGGAACTTCCTTTGAGAAAATGATAATACTATATATATACATATATATATACATACATATATATATATATATACATACATATATATATAATTATATATATAGGTGATATAAGATGTATTCCATTGTATTCCAACATCTCCAACTTGCAGAGCTTTCTGACTCACAGGAACACCTATTGTCTGTGTTCCCGAAGTGCATCAGGTGTCTGCTCACAGGCCTAATGAGCTGGATGTGGCCCTTCTCCACTCGGAAACCGGGTACTCCCAGCAAAGCAAGTACCTCAAATCCACGCCCCGTGGAGAAGCAAGACTCAAAAGAAATCAAAATCCGGCCTTCGAAATGCCCAAATTGCAATGTCTCATCATGAGTTGAGTCGAGTCGATACATTGCAATTGCTTTGCTCGGTCAGGGCCTCGGGTTTCACCTTCAACTCTTTCAGTTCAATGAGTCCATTCCAAATGCCTGCCATGATGGCCGGACTGGGAGGAGCCGAACATCTGAAATTTCAGGTCCGCAAACAGACTGTGACACTTCCCGACAAGGCCAGTTTAGAGCGCTGCTGGGACAATATGGGACAATCAGGTGCGCCTAAAGTCCATTCCTTTCTAGTGAGGCTGAGAAATTACCGTGCTAGAAGGAACCTTTCCAGTCCTTTTCCGCCATGGTGGTCTCCCCAAATCTCCCAGCCATTGAAGTTTTCTGTTTGACACTTCAACTTTCCTGTGCAACCCAGTGCTGTGGCCTTTGTGTAGGGAGCCCAACCGGATACCCTCCAAGTAAGGGTTGAGGCACCTCACACCAAACAGACCACTTTGAAACTTTGCCAATCAGTTTCAATATGTTTCAAATGCCAGCAATGAAAATAATCTCCAAAGAACCCCATGTAATCCTAGCAGTCCTAGCACCAGCACCAAAGTCACCACAGGTCACCACAGGTCACCACAGGTCACCACAAATGCCAAGGATGTCCAAGGCACAGTAGAATGAGTTGCTCCAAAGCTTCCTGGAACATGGCAGTCTCTTGCTGCTTGAGCCAGGTGCACTGTGCACGCTTGAGCTGGTTTTGTAAAGACCTCTGTACGTCGGTCCTTCGGCTTTACAAGCCGTTTGAGCCGAAAGAACAGCACAATGCACCCAGCTGTGTTTGGGATCAGTGGATCTGTGGATCTGAATGGGACCAACTGCCACGAAGCTTGAGAACCAGTTTCACCCTGTGTTATAATGGATGTTTCATGTTGGCACAATCGCAACAAAGCTCCAGTGTTCAGTTCATCACGAAATTCCTTCGCATCCACATGGTTGGGGATGACCAAAATCTCTTGGTTTTGGAGTCTGAAATCTTAACCCATGGCCCATGGCCCATGTCATCAGCCCGTTCACCATAAGTTTCACCGTTCAATCCAAGAAATGTTGAAAGTCCCCCTGTCTTTCCGTTGTGATCCCTGCCTTCTGCACGGCCACCCCATGTCGCCAGGCCTTGCAGGCCCAGCTCAGGTACTGTAGCTGTAGCCTGGATCTCAGCAGCACCTGGGCACGACATGGCTAGAGTTGGAACCTGACAGGAAAGATGCGACTGTGACAGTGCAGTGCCCCGGCTGCCCCGGCCACTCTTTTGCACCATTGAAGCGTCTTACACTTGCCACACAGGTCAAGTCGCACAAGGAGCAGTTCCTCAAATTTCCGCTTTGGCCATCAGCTTTCAGGATCCCAGGCGGCCGTGACAACGCCATTGAAGGGCTTGAACTCCGACACGCCTTCCAGGTCCATAGTCCAAAATTATCCAAAAGGGTCCAGAGAGTCAGCAAAATCAAAAGCAACTGTCGAAACTGGATCAAACTGAAATAGAAATGGAAACTCTTGCAAACTCACCGGGGCCGCAGCCATTCGTGTTAAACTCAGCAGACCTATGCAAGCACACGATTTGCAACTATGTCCAACCGTTGCGCCTTGAGGATCCCTGACCTTCACAGTGAAGGGCTGCTCCAAGTCCAGCCTCGGCTGCCATGGGAAATCTGCAAAATCCCCGACTGACGTCTGATGCAGTGTAAAGCTGTTCGATCTGGTAAGCGCGTCCCAAACCCTTTCAAAATCTCTTCAAAGATTCATCACAGACAGGATTCGCCAAGAGGCAAAATGTTCAGTTGCTCGATGGTCTCACAAATCTTATTCATCTGGTCCTCGCTCAGAGCTCCACCCATGCGCCGATTCTTTTGCACGTGGTCGCCCAAATGGAAAACAGCAGAAGCTATCCTTGGCAGAGCTGCGCAGTCGCAGGTGCCAGAACAGGTAAGTTGACTGTCTCATGGTAGATTTGCAAGGCCAAACAGGCTTGGATGGGGTTGTCACATTCGTTGTCTAAATGGTCTCATGTTTGGGGTCTACAAGAATATTGTGTTGTCCTGCGGCAGCGTACAACTTCACATAGATGTGTTGGTTTTCTCTTTTCAAGATTTTCAATACAAAGAACACGGAGATGTGAACAAGCGGTCTTAAAGCCCCTGCAACACATGGACAGCTTGAAGACTTGAGCATTGCACTATGCCACGATGCCCAGCTAGCCCCACAACAAAAATAAGTGCGTATGCACCATATGTCACATGTATATATATACAATTACATACATAAGAGAATAGATTGTGTACAAATCAACTTCATCCAAGCAGCATGTTGTAGATGGTGTCCACTCGTCTCTCTGCTTTTGGACGGATTGTGAACTCAATCTCTGGAATCTCGACCTGCAGTAACTTCGCGGGAATCTGCCACAGTGGCTGTTTAAAGCTTGGGATTTGGGACCCACAATGAGGGACCCACAGCAGCAAACATGGACAATTTCAGGTTTACAAGAGAACATAGCGCACACATTACATCACATTACTATCTGTCAATGAAGCAATCACCTGGACACTCTGGACACTACTCACAGCATGTTTTAAAGTCCCAAGACATCTGCAATAGTGCTGCGAAACGCCTCACCTCTGCATGTGCTCCTTGCAGGAGAACGCGGAACAAGTCATGACGCTCTGAGACGGTGAAGGTCAAGCACTTTCCATCCCTCAGCTGATGGCATCGAGCTGAAGATACTGGATGTTACCAGATATTTCTGGACATTGCTACTAGATATTACCAGATACTACCTACATCTACCTACGATATTTACGGGATGTATCTTGATATTACTGGATGATTCGATATATTACTAATTTTACTGGGTGCATTACCAGCTGGACATTGCAAAAGATGACCTACCCTTTACATCGCCAGATATCACCAATGCCAAGCTGCAAGAGATCCTCAGAGGGCTCTGGCCGCATCAGGACCCTGGGCTCTTCCTGCTATCCCACGTCGCCACGGTTGAAGTCTGTTTGTCTGTTTGATATCTGATATGAACATCGCAGAAACAAGCTGAACATCTATGTTCATATATTTAATATCATTGAATAACAATCTGAATGTCTTTGGTTCACTCAAGTTGATCGGCTTTACTATCATCTGACTTGTACATGTTGTTTTCTGGGCTCACTATCTGCTTTTACTTTCCTTTAACATTCGGCTCGAAAGTGGTTTGAAGCCAAAAGAGTAAGTACCAACAAGGCGCTTTAAAAGGCTTTGTGGCTACGGCACCGATGGGCACCTGTTCGCCTTCCTCGGGCCATCGCACTTCAAAGTGGGGCAAGGCTTCGAGGAAGTTCACCAAGGGTCCACCCAAAGCCTTCAGCTCAGCTGTGAGCAATACCAAACTTCGGAGCTGATTAAGAAGCTACTGAAAGAATCATACGATGTTTCAATTACTTTCAATTTCGACTTGGAAAGCATCGTCGAAACTATTCAAACGAGCGGAGTGAATCTAACACAAACCTCGTCGAATCAGCTCCCATTTTTACACACACTCGATGTTACCACGTTTCACAGACCTCTTCCAGCTCGTCTTCATCCTCTCAATGCCATGATTGAGTTCGAACACTTTGCTGTAAAAGCCCAGTGTTGCTGCAGTACAGGTTCCCTTGTCAAAGGCCAAAGACTAGATAGTGTGTGTATATATATATTATATATGTGTGAATATATGATATATACGTGTATGTGTATATATATAATTATATATATATATGATATATGATATATGATGATATATGTACACTCATCTCATCAAATGTGTGTTGTTGCGCATGACCTTCCTTGGTCGTGCGTGCACATCTGACCCATGGCTCCTCGTATCCTAGGCTTGCACAAAGATTGTAGGCGAGACCAGATATGGCCACTGCATAATCTTCGCCTCGGGCTCTCGATATGAGGCAATATGGGCAAGGATGATGCCCATGGTGCTTGGAAATTCACATGATTTCACATGTCAAAATGTGCTTGGGCAAGAATGCGTTTTGCATTGTCTTGCAAGATTCGTGTATGCACACCTGATGCAAGTATGGTGCAGCTTGACAAGCCTTTGCCAGTCTTCTGTGCGGATCAAAGATAAATATGGAAGAATCCAGAGGTATGATAATGTATCTTGTTTCTAGTTTGTTCTTGGATCTTCTTCATTCTTCTTCGAACACTTAGACATGACATAATGTATGTCTACAGAATCTACGTTTTTGCTTGTGCAATGTTTGCAAGTCTCGCCACTGACACCAGCATGGATGGCACGGAAGATGTCTTCGAGTTCATGCACGAACTGTGCCATCTCCTGTAGAACTCTAAAAAAAGTGGCTGAGAAGTTGGCATTTGAGGCATATGTTGGGGAAAAACTGGCGTTTTGCTTCCGCATCACACTGTTGCCATGTACAACTTCTCATTGTGTCATGTGATGCACAAGATTGTACAAGACTGGCTGACCACTCAACTTAAAATGAATCACCTTCTGTTGGAGTCGACCTGGTAAGTGTCTTCCTTTGGACGAAGGATCAGCCTGTGTACGAAATGGCGGCATTCTCCACAACGACTACTTCGACTTTATATATGATCGATTAGCAACCCGGGAAAAAAAAAAACATCGATGGTGGATCACCCTTGCTGGCGTGTCCTGATGGCTCAAGTCTATTTGAAACAGCTCCTTTCCAGGCTCCTCTGGAGTTTCATCCTCGGCCGATGTCACCCATGTCATTACAGTAGCTGCGCAACAGGGCAATTCCATTTCACAAATCAGCGAGAAATTCTGCTATCAACAGAAAATACTAATCCAATATATCTGCCGACCCTGTAAATAATGGTGTTTTTGGCTACAGGTTTTGGCAAACACTGCAAAGACTGTGGTTCTTTTAAGCAAGTCGCAAAAAAAAACATTAAATACAATTAATGTTTTTTTTGCTTTGGGTGCGATATTTGTTGCTCCCACAAGCATTCGGGTGTGTAAAAATACAACTAGCCGAAGTAATATGAACAATATCTGCATGGATATTGTACGCCGGCGTGAAAGCTGAACATCTCCCAGTCACAGTGCTTAGAGAGACGCCAACCTCCAACGACAACCACACGACAACCTTTGACCCTAATCAAACCTGGACCGAGATAGGGAAAGGTATGGAAAGGTAAAATATGGTAAATAAAAGTCAAGGTTGCACAAAGTCACGACAGACATCTTCGCGCCGTCATGTGGCCAGGTGGCCGACTTACAGAGGGGGCAAGAAGCGTTGCGCAGCAGCCATTGTGCTATGCAAGCGTGATGAAACTGATGACCGCAGCTCAATTTCCGTACTGGGCAGGTAGCTTGTCCCGCTGCCTGGGGGTCTGAAGACCGGATTACTTCAGCATTAGACTCATATTCAAATCATTTCAAATCGAATGATATGACTCACTGTCGGGCTTTAGCAACATAGTCATCATAGACGTCATAGACCAAGGAAACTCAAAGAAAAGCTCAATTTCACCATCCTCAGATCCACATGATCCACATGATCCACATGATCCACTGACTTCCAACGTTAATTTTTAACGTTGACCGTCCTGGACCACGCCTCGCCAAGCACCTCGAAGCAAACTGCACAATCCTCGGCAGGGTACTCCGTCGCAGCCAGCACCTCCGCCGTGGTGCCCGGCCGCGGCTCCGGTCGTAGCTCTGCACCATCAGACGCCATGGCTTTCGGAGTGACCAATGGCAGGAAATCCCCTAAATGGAGGTTCTGAATGGGAAAGTTATGTATAATTTTCCACTGCCGTGGAATACTATCCCCTCGATTGATTTGGATTAGGATCCTGAGAATTTATGCTTGAATGCATAAGCTCTCACTGTTACGCTTTGGATGCACATGAAAGTTCGAGCCATGCTGGAAATTTGAGTGCGCTGCACAGGAAGTCGAAGTGCACTACATTGACAAATTCAATCTCTTGCTGTGGCTCAACGTTCGGCAGTAAACAGATGTTAAAGGGCATTTGGCACTTGTATGTTTATTATTTTTTATTATTGCTTAATCCAATCTGACTCTATCCCTTGCAGAACCGACAAAATCCGCCCCAAACTTCACCAAAGATTCACCGGGGGCTGCACTCCATGCCAAGCCAAAAAAGCCCGACATCCTTGCTGTCGGTGCTGAGCTGCACGTTGGTCTTCAAGCCTCATAAATCAAGCAGAATAAGGTGCTCAAAAGCTCTACAGTACATTGTGCAACGTTGCTACGTGAACTCTTCAATTCACGTTACTTCTTTGAATAGAGGATTGGTGTTTGTTGCTGCTATTTCTTGCATCAAATGACTTGCCAACGTCCAATTTCAGCTGCAAAAACTGGAGATGAACATCGTCATGGCATCCTGCCTACACAAACATCTGCTAGACCATTCAGCTTTACATCTGGGCATCCGTTGGGGATCCAAACAGTAGCTGCCAGCGGCTCCAAACATGGACCTGAAGGTCTTCCGGGCACACGAGCATGAGAGATGGTCCCGGGACGGTGAGAAACTTGGCCAGTTTTGATCTAAAGTCTGGACGTCCACTCTGGTGGTGGAAATTGGTCGCAATCAGCTTATTCGAGGAAATAAATGAAGAAGAAGTACGAACCATGAAAGGCCCTAGTCATTGTCAATGTCTGCGACTCTGTGGACAGGGCGCCTCACCTGTGGCCTACGTTGAACAAGCTACAAGTTTATCACAATGGCTCAATCAACTGGCTTTACCAGAAATGTTGGTCCAATGCAACGAAGGTGCCAAGCAATGTCTGTCAATCGCAGCAGCCTGCAGCAAACCACAGCTATGAATTGCAATCGAGCAATGAGTTACCTGAGACTATGTAGGCTGTTCGACCTGCCGGACTGGTCTGCAAGTTTTGAAAAGTTCATCAGATCGTTCCTCAGAGCCGAAAGCATGATGCCTGGGACCGAAGAATCAAGAACAACGGCATGCACTTTATCTTTTTGAAGTTATTTGATGACTGGGGGATGACAATCTGAAAATCACACTTTGCCGATTGTCAAAGCCCGGATACATCTGAATCCCAACCTTTGTCATCGCACGCCAGCCAGCAAGGCATTGTCTGTTTCGACAAAGCCTCTCAGCACAGGTGGAGCAGAAACCTACTAAATCAAAGGATTGGTAGGTTACTGCTCCCATGGTTCCTGTTTGGAAGGAATGCATTCTTCTTACATATGACCCAATATATGTATAAAGATATATATATATATAATATGTATATATGTATATATGTATATATGTATATATGTATATATGTATATATGTATATATGTATGTATATATATATATATACGTATATATACATACACACATAAGTCCGTTGCGCTGGAGTTGCTGGTCCTGGAGTTTTCCAGTCCTCTTTTATCTCACCAGGAACATCATGCCTTGATTCATCCACCAAGGTCATCCACATGGCCAGAACGGACCTGCTGGTCATCCCATCAATGACATTCAATGACCAACAGGGAGCAGCTTCAGAATGGATCAAAAACATCTCACCTCCTGCAATCACAGCTTCATGTGTATCTTGGATATACCACTAAATTCTACTCTAAGTTCAAAGTATGAAGTGATATGAACTGTTAAATTCTCCGCGGCTCTCCAGCACTATGCAGCTTGCACCGGGCCGTCGCACCTCTTCAGTGCAGTGCATCGGCACTGTGATCGCAGGAACACATGCCAAGCACGGAAGAAGTGGTTCTGCCGCTGGAGCTGAACCTGCTCACAACTGGTGACTCTCATGTTCAGCGGAGGTGATAACTCTTGCTGTAAGGACCGTGGTTCGAACTTTATCATCTGATATAAAAATCCTATCAAATCACCATCGAATACATCAGAATGGATCCAGTGTATTTCAAAGTGATTCATGCGTCTTGTTTGAACAGCTAAGATGTAGCTAAGTACCCGGCTGCCACCAGCCCGGCTCTCCACAGGTGCATGGTCTTTTGCAGATCGATCTTCTGGACCCTTGAAATTGTGACCTCCAACAGAATGTCCCAAGAACCGCAGTTTTTGGATGTTTTCAACATGATATGTTAGGTAATTTTGAATCAAGAGGAACCCAACAGCAGGTTCCAAGGTTCCAGGGTTCCAGGGTTCCAGGGTTCCAGCGGTCCGGTCCGGTTCCGGTCGTTGGCAGATTGAAACCCAACAGTCCCTGTTGTTGGGTTTTTTTGGGTGTTTTGCATTGTTTTACATTGTTTTACATTGTTTTACATTGTTTTACATTGTTTTACATTGTGTTACATTGCTTTACGTTGTTTTACATTGTTTTACATTGTTTTACATTGTTTTACATTGTTTTACATTGTCTTACATTGGTTTACATTGGTTTACATTGGTTTACCTTGTTTTACATTGTTTTACATTGTTTTACATTGTTTTACATTGTTTTACATTGTTTTACATTGTTTGACATTGTTTGACATTGTTTGACATTGTTTGACATTGTTTGACATTGTTTGACATTGTTTGACATTGTTTGACATTGTTTGACATTGCTTGACATTGTTTTACATTGTTTGACATTGTTTGACATTGTTTGACA
>Ga0126342_10011756_pt1 | contig 15625 bp, 14 predicted proteins | sample Cyp1metagenome_FD_92528 | JGI IMG/M metagenome (GOLD analysis project Ga0126342, IMG submission 92528) | Coral microbial communities from Lord Howe Island, Old Settlement Bay, Australia - Cyphastrea 1 metagenome | ecosystem: Host-associated > Invertebrates > Cnidaria > Coral ...
CAGAGTGCACGCACGCACGGGCTTGGCTGGCGCACGGCGCATGCAAGTTCTATAGATGAGAAAGGTCTTATATATATCTTTAAGGCAACTTCCGCCCCGCCTCGTGCGGGTACTACTGGTAAAAATTATATATGATTATATATCTGGTTGGTGGTGCAATGTGCCCATCTTGAAAAATGATGGAGTGAAAGTCAATGGGAAGGATGACAACCCATATATGAAATGGAAAACATACCAAAAACGATGGAAAGATCCACCATGTTCAATGGGTAACTCCACTATTTCTATGGCCATTTTCTATGTCGCAAACTGTAACAAATTACCAGAAGGTATGATGGCAACGCAGAAAATCCCACGCACAATGCAGGAAAACTATTGAGATTTCTATAAAACATTGTAAATAATGGGGTTGTAACGGGATAAACCATCTACAAACTGGTGCAGGATTTCTTCCATCCACAGTATAATGAACTGGGAACCCCAATTGAACCAAGAAAAAATTGTAAAATGTTGATTTAATATGGTTTAACCACCACAAATCATGGAAAAAAGGGATTGAACCAACAATAATGAGAATTAATGCAATTGAATGGGATGGGCTGAGCCAATGGAATCGGATATAATGGTAATACAATGTAGTAATGGGTTGTGAATGGAAACAGAATGTGGTATTTTGCTAGCCCAGCCCATCCTCATGGACGTAATGGGAATTTGGCTGGAATGGGATATGAATCGAGTATCAATTAAATGGTAATAATTCCATCCACTTACTATGAAACAGCCTCTACTTGGAGGTACAGTTCCAGTGAACTAAGTGGTTATATAACCATAGTTACCGTAGTTGTAGGGCTTATACCCCGGCTTATGCGCAGCTTATGTGGCTTGTTACTATCATGTAAAATATCCAACTGATAATCGCAGGCCTGCACCCCGAAGTAATTCAGTAATCTCCAAGTGGGGCCTTGCAACAAGCTAAGGCAAGATGCAAATTTGCCCAGTGAATTCCATGGTTCATGGTTAGATATCTTGCTAAAATCTAGCCTATGACCCAACTTAGAACTGGAGGGGGCCATGTGAAATAAGGATAAGGCCCTTTGGGGATAATTCCCCGAATATAAACATCATTCCAGTTTCGTCGGGACGTGAGATCATAGTTTATTCATATGTGTGACCCTGACATGAATAAATCTGTTGCTGAACCAGGTTTTTGGGGCGTTTATCATTGTGATTTTGGGCCAGATTGTTTTTTTGTCCAGAAAGTGATGAAAATGATTGATACCTCACTCCAATATTGTTTCTTTCTCAGTGCTCCTTTATTTCCGATACATTTTGAAGTTGCTATGATGCTACTTCAGTAAAAATTAATGATCCTATTCGTTGTTTTTGGAGTTTTGTAAGCGTAAGAAGGTCATCATTGTGCAAATTCAAATCGTCCTAGTCAACTAACTCATCTAGATTATACAGTGCCATTTGCAACCAGAATTTTCAGTCATCGGGGGACCCCCTTAATGATGATCGATCAGTCTGTTTTAGAATGAAGGATTCATCATGTCATATCCTATCAATTCCTGTTACCATCTGGTTATGACTCACATAGCCATGGAAAGATCCACCATTTTTAAGTTCGGTAAACCATCTATTTCGATTAGGGCCATCTAAAAACCATGGCAAACTGTTAGTCATAACCAGAGGCTATAGGTGTCCATGTGCCTATGTTTGTCCTATGGATGATAAGACTCCAAGAGCGCGCAGATGCGCTTCGACTCCAATTCCACCGTATTTTGAGGTGTTCGAATGTTGGTTGAAAGGAAAGTCAATGGGAATTCCAGGATCCTAAAATGGAGGTACGTTAGTACCATATAAGGCCATATTTTCTGAGGATATTCCCTTACATTGGCCTTATATAGGCCTTATATATAGTAGGTACCTCCATTTTAGGATCCTGAAATGGCCATTGAGAAAGCATCGAATTTTGAAACAAAAAATGCGCCTCGGCACTCGGAAAATCGTCCAAGCAATGTCCCAGGAAAAATTTGGCAAAATTCCAAGTAGCAGGGTATGGACTTTTTGGGCCATGTGGCCCATTCCTGGCAGTGGGTGGTGGTGCAATGCGAGTCCCCAAGTGATGTCATCTGCAACTTAACTGGTACACCATCCCATTAAACGTCCCATGCCGATGATTCTCCGGGTTCGATATTCACAGGGCTATTGATTGAGAAAAATCGTATGATTTTTGCATCGCGTTGGGCTTGGTTTGTGTTCTACCCATGAAATTCTCAATAATTGGGATCACCCAAGGAATGGCCTTGTGAAGTGAATGCTATGAAACCCCTTAGGTTTCCTCACGAAACCTGGAAAATGGACTGTTGGGGAAATGGTTTGTTGTTTTCTTACACCTTAGGTTCTCCTCCTTCCAGGTCCCCTTAGGTTTTCTTACAAATGGTTTGTTGTTGGACTGCCAAAATCCACAATTTGGAATTGGGGGTTCCATCTTGAAGTGAGGAGACATGGATCCCATCATGGGTGCCCTTGCACTGGCGTATGATTAAAAAAACATGGAAACATGTTGCCATGCATCTGTCGGTTTACCAAGCCAAATGCTTCATGTGTGGTTGCACTATGAATATGTATGTACATATATATATATATATATATATTTATGGCATATCATTGATTGGATGATTTTCCCATGAAAAATTGTGATGTTCCATAGTTGTTTGTATGTTTACCAGAGGGTAAACCATATGTCCCCATATTATACCATTTCCACTATTTCCTCATATCAAAATGAAACCATATATTACCCACCAATAGTAAATATCAATGATATCCATATAATGTTACCAGCCATTTACCAGCCATTTCCCCATATTATACCATATATTATCATATTATTTCTGGATATACAATATATTTCCATATATTATACCCTCTGGCTATTGAACATAGCCATGGAAAGATCCACCATTTTTAAGTTCGGTAAACCATCTATTTCGATTAGGGCCATCTATACCATTGCAAACTGTTAGTCATAACCAGAGGGTACATATATATATAATTATATATATATATGTGTATATATAGAGATATATAGATATAAATATATATATACTCACCAAATCTAACCAATGGCTGGTATACGTCCATCGTATTCCGTGGCGGCGCCTTCTGGAAGTCGAACTTCCTGGTGGCTTCACTTTTCCCACGCTGACTCTCCAAAGGCTGCGTCTCCAGCTGCACTGAGCCACAACCACCATAGCCTGGCGGCGAAACGGTGAAAAATGAGGAGTTCACTGGAAAAAAAGGGGAATTCATCAGGAAAAATAGCAACTGATTAGCAACTTTGAGCGGCAAAAACCAGATGTTACCAGGAAAAATATGGAGTTTTGAGCGGGAAAAAAATCATTAATTGACAAGCAAAAATGTGGGATTAAGCAATCAAAGAGGGATAGAATTGATATAAAACCAGATAAGATGAAGGGTTTAGCCGGCAAAGAATGGGATTTGAAGTAGTCAAAAGCACCCGTTCACAGGGGGAAAGATGCGATTTTGGTCAGAAAACACGAGGCATTTAAGCAGCAAGACGTGATTTTGCCATAAAAAGTGTGGATGTTTGTTTGCCGTTGGGGTCTTACCAGAAATCTTGATCTTGCCATCAAACATATGGATTCTACAAGAAAAAATGAGGAGTTGACCAATCAGACGTGTGGATAATGATGTATTGATAGGTACTTTTTTTCCTCGACTCCGAGCAACAGAAGCTGCGCGATTCTTTGGAGGTCACTCAAAAGATCAATCGAAGTTTCAAGGCTGGGATTTGGAAATCGGCAGGATTCCTTTTGTAGGATATGGCGATATATACATACATATATCTTATATACATATTATATATATATACATATATATATATATGATGGGCGTTTGAACTACTAGAAATGGGGAAAGGTCCGTCCGCTGTGCCTGTGTTGACATCATTTATGGAGATAGAATGGTTGTAATATCTTTCAAATTGCATCAAATTGGACACTTTTTTTTCAGTAAAAGCACCCATGAAATTGTTGGACGACAGATTTCCGCCTGCCAAATGATCCAAGATTGGATGCTTCGTCCAGGACCACAGAAATCGTCCAAGTAGTACGAGGACCAGCAGCCTCACCAAGTCGCCGGCGATTGCCAAGCCGGGGGCCATGGTCCGTCAAATATGGCCATGCCTCTGGGAAAATGGGAAAATGGCAATGATGCTGGCAAATCATGGAATCTTGGGTTGTCTGAAAAATATGGTGGAAATGTTCAACAACGCCATGGCGAAAATAGGTAGATCATCTGGCAACATTGGCGATTTCCCATGGCGATTTCCCAGTGGATTCCCAGCGGATGATGATCTCTTTGGAGTGAAGATCTCCATAGATCCACCAAGGGTGATCAAACATTGCAATGGACAACCTACCCCATTAGATGATTTTCCCTTGACATAAAACCTATTTGCTGCCATGTTTGTTTATCACCAGAGGGTATTTTTTGGTAATAGTATAGAAGTGGTGTCCATGATATTCCTCTTGAATCCAGTATAGATCTAGGAATAGTGGTTTCCTCTGCTATAGTAATAGTATAGAAGTGGTTTCTATAGAATCTAGTACCCTCTGGTTATGACTAACATAGCCATGGGAAATGGCCCTAATCGAAATAGATGGTTTACCTATTAATAGCATGGTGGATCTTTCCACTTCGCTATGTTAGTCATAACCAGGCCGGGTAATCTTTTTAGGAACAGCTTCGCCGTTGACCAATTTTTTGGCTGCCCTTTCAAGTGCCAATTTTTCCACTGGTAAATCATCATGGTCCCATATCATCCCCATTACCCTCTGGTAAACTTACAAAAAGCTATTGAAAATGGCCATAGAAAGTTCGTTGATTTGCCAATTACAAATGATGATTTTCCCATCAGTTTTTTGTAAACGTTTACCAGAGGGTAAAGCCATTTGGGGCCATACCCATCCATACCCATCCATTTCAGACACCTGCTCCAAATTCGAAACCCTGTCTCCAAGCCCAATCTTTGTACCATCTTGAATTTCATGGGGTCCAACATCTCAAAACAGCCAGAAATAATGGTGCCATTCACCACTCCAAGTGGCTGTAACCCTGTCAAACCAAAGATTTGCAGGCTCACTGCCTGGAATGCTGGAAGGAGAGTTTGGGCTACGCCAGTGAGAATAATGCGCTGTATAGGGGTGCCAATAAAAATATCTACAGTACGAAAAACACTAAAAGGCTCGATGTTGCGGGTTTTCTTTGACACTTTCACCTTGCTCCCCTGGGTCGGGATATGGGGCCGATGTTGGTGAAACGTATCCAATTACAAGTGGAACTGCACTTCCAAGTTTGATTTCCTGATCTGGCTGTAGAAAATTGACTATCCCCAAATCCAATGAATAGACTATCATGATTTCTCTCATGAAAATGACCATCAAATGGATATCACCATGTTTTTACCAGCACCGAGATATTTTGAGCGTCAGAAATGGTGCAGATGTTGGGACGGACCCAAAGGTTGCTCTGGATCTATGCACAAAGTCCTGAGGTTTGTGTGTTGGCATTTAGAAAAAAAATCGTGGTGAACACATTTTTTTACACCTCACCCCCAAAAAAAAAGTCGCGTGTGTTTAAATATGTTGAATAAAAGGGAAACTCACGGAAGTATGTACTGACCGAAAAAAAGTCGAGACTTGTGAGCCATGATCTCATCCAGTGGTACGAGTAGAGTCCTGTCACTGCCAAACCCCGAACCCACCTCCAGCAAGTTTAAGGTGCGAAACAACACCATGGCGCAGGGCAAGAATTGCCAAAAATTCGGATGACTTGTAGATTTTGCCAGTAATTTGTTGGTGGAAAATCATTGCGCAAGTCCCATGATATACTTGCCCCAAACAAATGACACGTGGTTGCGACGGACACCATTTTGACATATTTTGACCATGTTTTAACATATCTGACCGTCACCTAGCAAAAGATCACCGTGAAACTGCAAAATTTCCGTCTCTGACAATCCAAAATCGACTCTTTGATATTCTGCAGATTCCCTGGTGACTGGGGTGACTGGTCGTGTCCAAGTGGTTCGAAAGGGCTGCAGGGATGGAAGCAGTGACCATTTTTGGGATGAAGCATGGGCAGCATGGGGTTGGAGGGAAAACTGGAAACCATGGAGCCACGGATGCCACTCCCTGGTTATTTATATAACAATATTTGACATAGCCATGGTATAGATGGCCCTAATCGAAATAGATTGTTTACCGTTCTCAAAAATGGGGATTTTCCATGGCAAACTGGCAATGCCATAACCAGATGTTACCACGAAATTCGGACTTTTCCGAAAGGTACGCTTTTGTGTTCACCAAATATCTGATCGGCGCAAAAGCCAACCAATTCCGAGATGGGGTACGAGCTAAGTGGGGCCTCCAACATACCATGGGAAACCATGGGAAAAACCATGGGAAATCCTCAAAATTTCATGATCTGCGAATGGCGGAATTGGGAACTAACATTTTGCGAACTTGAAGATAGCCATAGAAATAATTGATTTACCCAGCTATATAAATAGGTAATAGTATTATTTGGTTAATTATCCATCAATAGGGTTACAATAAGTACCCTCTGGTAATTTAACATAGCTATTGAAAATTGCCATAGAAATAATTGATTTACCCATTAAAAATGGTGATCTTCCATAGTTTTTTGTATGTTTACCAGAGGGTATATTGGCTGGGCTGGCTATGATAATTGTCCCCTTCCAATCATGATTTATCCAGGCTTCAGGCATGGCATTGGAAGGGCCTAGCTTTTTTTATCCACCAGAAATTGGCCTCGTTGGCCAAGTATGCCCAAGTTATAACCAACTTGCTTATCTAAGGCTCTAAGGGGGGGGGTCTTTCCTGTATGGTTTGAAATACTTGACCCAAAAAAAATGGATCGTATCCTTTGGATTGGATCCTTGGGTAAATTTACATCATAACCATTTTGTATACCCTCTGGTAATTTAACATAGCTATAGAAAATCACAATTGTTAATGGGAAAATCCACTATAAATGACAATTTTCAATAGCTATGTTAGTTTACCAGAGGGTAGATAAATCATAATACGTCATCGCATTGGGTCCATTTTCCATAGCGATGTGAAGCTAACATTCCATTGGTTCCATTGATCCACTGCTGTTTTTTCCCATCCCGCTTCCGGTCATCTCCAGATTGATCTGATTAGGTTTAATTGAGCGGATATAGTTAACACCATATATAAAATATGACACACATAACTATATGTATATATATGACATAATCCATCGAATACTAACCATATATAATATAAATATAACATAAACCGTACATAACCATGGCTTCAGCGCCTGCCTCTCCGCCCATCGGCACGTGGAGTCTTGCCCACATTTGCGCTGCTGGGACGCCTGGAGAAAGTTGTTGATGGACGGTGATGGTCGGTGTTGATCAAGAAACAAATTGGATAAGCCACAAAAAATACTGGGTTGAAATATCAATCAATTATAGATGTATGATATATATATATATGTATATACTGTATATGTACTCTGTATATGATATGAGTTGAATGGTAAAATGATTTAAAATGTACTGTACCAATAAAACACGTGGACAACGTCCACAAAAAATGGCCGGTCAACACCCAAAAAAAATCCCTGCCTCGCCGGCTTGGGTATAGCGGTCGTGCGCGGCACCGGCATCGCGTCACCTGGTACATGTGGAAATTCACCAACCGAAACAGATGGTGCTATAGAAATGGCACCATGGTTACCCTCTGGTAAACTAACATAGCTATTGAAAATGGCCATTTATACTGGATTTTCCCATTAAAAATGGTGATTTTCCATAGCTATGTTAAATTACCAGAGGATATCAATGGTTAATATGGATTCAATGTCAATATATAATGCAGATGAGTGAGATTTAATATGATGTTACTGAGATATAAATTTGGGATAATGATATTGTGGGATTTTACTGGGATATATTATATGTAACAAGCTTTCAGAAGGCTATATTAAATGGGATTTTTTGTTGTGGGATATGATGGGGATATATCATGATATATCGGCAACAATATGATGTGTGTGCCATGGTCAAGTTACGCGGGATTCCATCGGTAAAACTGGTCCAAAAATGGTCATCCACCCCAGAAGGGGATGCCCATTGGACTATCGTGACTATCCCCCATTGGAGGGCAGGGAAAAGCCCAAGAAACGAAATGATCATAGCACATATGGAAATCCATGATCAGGTTAGAGTTAGGTTAAAGAATGGGAAACGAAACGAAACGAATAATGGAAGTTATGGAAGTGATGGTCATCCCAGCATCATCCCAGCATCATGAATTCGATTCCGCGATGAAAAACTGGTGTTCTCCCCTTTGAAAACGATCGCCCTGGTGGGGTTTCTCTACGTGATTCTTGAAGCTATCCAGGTATCCAGTCCAGTGAGTATGTGGCCCAAAAGGAATCATTAAATCCTAAACTTCTCAAAAGTTGGAGAGTTATCTAGACTAACAGTGACTAACCAGGTGTTTTAATTTATGGCGCCTCTATTTTTTCTTTGATGCAAGTGAACCCTCGTTTTTTCTTCAACCCTCGGCAGCGAATATCAACCTAAGGTCCGAGAAGCGGGATTTACCGGCCTGGTAATTTGTTACATAGCGAACTGGAAAGATCCACCATTTTTAAGAGGTAAACCATCTATAAATGGGCCATCTATACCATAGCTTTTTGTATGTTTACCAGAGGGTAAATCACCTGTGGTTGTGCGAGCCGTACGAGCCGTACTCGGAAAACAAAATTAAATTGTCCCGTTTAAAAAATTGTGTGAAAAGAAGCAAGTGCTGAACTGCCATGTACAGTATGACTGGGTATTTCATTCCATTTGAGTGACAGTAAACCCATTTTAACGCCAGAGAGGGGTGACTATGTATACCCTGTATGAAAAAAATATGGGGACCTCAACCGCACAAGAGATGATTAGCATGGTGAAATTTATGATAACGTTATGATCACTAGTTGTTAGTGACAACATCTATACAAACAACATCTATAATATCACATGATAACTATGTTTGAAGGTTTTTCATTTGATGTGGGATTCATTCCAAGTTCTGTTTGCATAATTCATAGAGATAGTTTTGGGGGATTCACAATGAACAATGGGAACAACCTTTCGGCACAGAAAGTATACCATCTATTAGAGCCACTGCATCTACTTTATAAATCATGGGATACCTCGAACAATCATAGGATTTTCACATAAATCTAGCTTGGGAAAATCTATATCAACCACTATATCCCTATTATATCTCCTGTTCAATCCCCATTAACCGTTGAGGAATAAGTGTAAATATCCTCTGGACGATTGTCAGAAAAATCGGGCCTTGACGTTGCGACGGGACCTCGGCTCTCTCATACCTCTTGGACCACGAAAAAAGGGCCGCGGCGTTGACTGATTTCCCCAGTTCATGGCGGCCTAAAGTTGGGGAAAATGATGATAGAATCCGTTAGAACCAATTACCCTCTGGTAATTTGTTACATAGCGAACTGGAAAATGACCATAAAAATAGTGGATTTACCCATTGACAATGGTGATTTTCCGTAGTTATGTTACTTTACCAGAGGGTAGATAACATTGAACCATTTTTTCCAGTTCATTTTAGAATGGCCAAATCCGAACACGGATGGCCATCTTCCAATGGGACAATGGGACCTGGGAAGACGGGCAAATCGCGAAAACCCCATGAAACTCCCATGAAAAGCCACCATTGTTGATGGTTAAATCATGTGAAATCTCCTGAAATATAGAAAACATAGAAAACCATAGGGTTTTCTTGTGAAATCCCGCTGATTTGAGGCCAGAAGCTGCTATGCGCGGCTACCTCAGATATGAGTGCCGCGTTCATATCCAAACGAATGCACAGGGTATCTTAACGTGTGCTTTGTCGCTGTTGCCTGTCATCTTGAAGGTGACAAAGTACTGTGTTTTATGGGTCAAAATGAACATGGCATGGTTATGCATGGTTTTGCGCGCATTTGTGCGGAATAAGGTGGGTTAGAATTTGTGTGTCCCTTTCGGTCGTTTTCTTTGCGCTGCATCATATTACTCATACTCTACACACGGAAACTTCGGAAGGAACCAGCTACTAGATGGTTCGATTAGTCTTTCGCCCCTATACCCACGTATGACGAACGATTTGCACGTCAGTACTGTGCGGTGGGTGGGGTGGGGCGGGGTGGGGCTAATAACGTCCAGTTGTACTTGTATTGAGGTGCTACGCTACTGGACGTTCTCTTGCAGTAGCACAGATGAAAGAGGTTGCTACGTTGAAAATGTTGCTATGTTGAAGATGTTGAAGATGTTGCTACGTTGAAGATTTGGAAGATGTTGCTACGTTGAAGATGTTGAAGATGTTGAAGATGTTGAAGATGTTGAAGATGTTGAAGATGTTGAAGATGTTGAAGATGTTGCTATGTTGAAGATGTTGCTACGTTGAAGATGTTGCTACGTTGAAGATGTTGCTACGTTGAAGATGTTGCTACGTTGAAGATGTTGCAGATGTTGCAGATGTTGCAGATGTTGCAGATGTTGCAGATGTTGCTACGTTGAAGATGTTGCTACGTGGAAGATGTTGCACAATTTTGCAAGGACCTCACGAGCGCGGTGCTAAACATTTCGCGACTGTTTCAAACCAGAAAAGCAAAAATGGTTACACGAGGCATGAGCAAAAAAAGGAAGAACTTGTCCGCTGGCAGGATGATCTGGCATGCTTTCTATTAGAATTTTGACGTTCAGCCGACGGCGAACCCACCGTCTTGCGCGTGTGTATTTATATATATACATATATATATATATATGTGTATATATATACACACTTTTTTATTGCTATTTATCTATCTTATCTGTTCTTAAATTTAATGATGTATCTATATGTACGTGTCCATGTACTTCTCGTCTTATGTATCCGGTTCATATATCCATTCTCAATGTAGATCTTCGGTATAAATATAGATATATGCTATAGGTATATCGATACAGATATGAACATGGATATAGATTTCAATGTAGATATAGAATGATACAAATAAGTGTAGTTATCTAGATATGTACAGATATGTGTATCTATATATATATATATGAATATATATATAGAGATATATATATATAGATATAGGTATAGATATAGATATAGAGAGATATAGATATAGAAAAGGATGTAGAATGATGTAGATACATCTATTTGGTGAATGAAATGTTGTTCCACCGTTCCACCAGGCCTCATTCTGGGGGCGCTAAAGGGCCGGTTGGCCTGCAGCGGTAGGAATTGTGGCTGGGAAGACCTGGTGACCGGTCACCAGGATGTTTGAAAATCGGAAAATTGTGCCTTGGGTATTGCGATCCATTGAATCCATTGGGTATTCCCTGGAAAACAGAAAAATTATCACCTGGATATTGAACAGTTTGCCATGGAAAGATCCACCATTTTTAATAGGTAAACCATCTATTTCTATGGGCCATTTTCCATGGCTATGTTAAATAACCAGAGGGTATCACCAACCATACCATGATTGTGGCTGGTCAACTATAAATTATTAGCGATAAATTTTTGAGAGATTCTCCCCCTGTTTCATTACCGGTAAGGGTACCCTTAAATATGTCATGATCATCATTGCCGTAGCAAAATTAAAAAATGATTACCCTCTGGTAAACTAACATAGCCATGGAAAATCAACATTTATAATGGGAAAACTCGCTATAAATGGTCATGTTCAATAGCTATGTTAGTTTACCAGAGGGTATCATGATATGATTTATGTCAACCCGGGAGACTCAATTCTGGTTCATGATTAATCATGGGGTTACCTTCAAAACGTGATAATCAAACAATTAAACAGCCCAGGGAATTGTTCAGGATTGACATTTGCCCAATAAATTGTGAATGCGACAAATGGGGATATCACAATGTAACCTTTAAATTGAACACAGAAACCGCCAAAAAAATGGAGCCGCAAGATGAAGTTCCTATTGATTCTATTGGATGTATTCTTGGAATTCTCTTTTCGGGAGATATTTTTTGTGTGGAATCTTCATTGCAATCCTGTAACGATGGGATTTGCATGGCCTTGTCTTGGAGTCGTGTCCGAAATTGGATCAAGAATCCACCAGCTCATCTGATTTAATCGGGGATTCCGTTGCTTTGCCCGTCAGTTTTGAGGCATCGACTATATCCCCTTTTTTCTCAATCAATATCCCCGTCGTGAACGAGCCCAAGGGTACTCCGTAATGATAAATTAGTGAGCGGTAGCAAAACCAGCACTATTACCCTCTGCTAATCAAAGGTGGCAAAGGAAGATCCCTATAAATGGAGCATTTATTGAAAAAATAACTTATAAATGAATTATCTATAGCCCACGAGAGATAACGACTTTCCATGTTTTGTTTGATGAAACCAGAGGGTAAGAGAATTGATCCCCCTTTTCTTGCAGCGCAAGAAATCTCATGTTTGTTGGTGAAACTCGCACCTGCACTCGCAAGCGCATCTGTGACTGTGGCCTGGAAAAGCACAGCAGTTTATGGCATTTTTCATTGTAACGTTACCCTCTGGTAAACTAACATAGCTATTGAACATGACCATTTATAGCGAGTTTTCCCATTATAAATGTTGATTTTCCATGGCTATGTTAGTTTACCAGAGGGTAGTCTACAACCATCAATAACCTGAGTCTATGGGGAACATAAGAACTGGATGTGTTTTTTGGACTAACTGGCTGGGGATGGATCAAATGACCAACAAAAAAACACATTGAAATATGGCGTGGACAAACGAGCTGTACATGGCCAGCGAAATTTGGGTCCTGGATGGTGGGTGCCAGGGTACCCAACACTCCCCAACCTTGGTCCATCTACAATGACTACGAGGCTTCTGTTCCACCGACAATTTGAGTAGGTCTCTGGTAGGTCTTTTGTGCCCCATTTTTTCCAACTTACGTCATGAAAATCATGGATCCTGCACCAAGCAGGGTGCTTTGTTGGGTTTTTTGAACTGGGTTAGGGTTAAAAAATACTTACAACATCACACATATCTGCAGATGGGGCGCACTTTGATATAAACACCCGAGAATTTGGATGAAAAATCCAGCAGGGTACTTGGCTCAGTCCAATTTCATCCAATTTCACTAGGCAGGTGCTGGTTCACAGGCCGAGAAAAAGCTCCCAAAACAAGACACGGGTCACAAGTCACACCAAGCAGAGATAGTGACATGAATGGCTCCGCCTGAAATGAAAATCGTTGGGTGTGGGTCAAAATTGGTACTCTAGAGCACTCCGAGTTGATACTCAAGACCGAACATATATCGTCCGTCCGAAACCTGACCAATCTCCCTGGTTGGGTCGTAAACCCTTGATGCTGATCAGTATCCCATTGTTCGTTCCATTGTTTAACTATGGTCAAATTGTCCTTCCACACATGCTATATTCCCATGTTGGCTCAACTTCCAGTGCTGGTAAAGATGCTTAAGATCTGCCATTTCTGATGAGCCATCTTCAGCGTCAAGGTGAAAATCGCTCCAGAAACGGCCCACATGGTGATGTGTTCAAATCCACCATTTATAGATGAAATTCCCACTTATACCTCTATTTATAGAGATGTTCCATTTAGCCACATTTGATTTCCCAAATGGTTCCAGTCATATTAGTGTTCCCTGGTTTCTAGAGGTCTAAGAGGTGGGCCGCCCTATCTTCGTTGCTTTTTCTCACCACCATTAACTCATTTTTCTTGATATCCCCTTTTTGAACCTGAGTTCACCAAGTTATGTTCACCCAGCTATCAGAAATCAGCAACAGCCATGAAATATATGAAATCCCCATACCCCAGTGAAACTCTGTGAAACCCACCATTTTCCCACAGTTTCCATCCCTGAAAATTGACCAAAATCTGTCCCTGGGATCAACCCCTCAAAGCCTAGCGGCCTCTGGGACACACGCCGCACCGCAGCATTGGCGGTTCCCGTTCCTGACAGCGACCATCGGCAATGTCAAGGAAACCATCGAAAATACCCCTTTCCCATTCTCACGAAGTCATGAAATACCTGGTTGAGAGGTTTCCTGGATTAATTAATGGATTGTTTGGCTAAAAATTCGCCATAAGTCAGGTAGTATTACGTTCCTGGCTAATGACCAATCAACAAGGCTATTAATGGCACATGTAGGGACACAATTGAAGCTCTGTGGCATGGTCAAGTTATGTAGGGAAATTCACCAACCAAAATAGGGAGTATTTTACGGGATATCTGACGGAATATAATGGGGATACGTAACTAACAATATTATATACTGTATATATATATACCATGATCACGTTATATGGGTTTAATGTGCTTAATGTGGTATGGCATGGTCATCCCTCTCATCATGTGGGAATCCCTACCCATGGGTAAATTCCTAGCCTTTTTTGATGAGGGATGACCATCCCCTTGGGAAAACACAGGCGGCAGCGGCAAGATTTTTGATGGTTCCCCACTGGAAATCTCAGCTTCATAAGCCATCTGTGTAGGTATTGAATCCATCTCGACTGGAGGGAAATCTCATCAAGTCTTTGAGCAACCTGTGGATGGTGTACATTCATAGTTGGATATAGTTGATAGTGGTTGCAGTGATTGTGATCCAGAAATATTGAAATATCGCCAGACCATATCCATAGTACTCCTAACACCAGTAACCTCGTTGTTGAAGCCAAGACGAAACTGTAACCAGGTGTCGTATCATATGTTTTGACCATGGCACATATACATATGTATATATATATATACACGTACATATACATAATACATATACCAAAACAAAAACATAGCTCCCCAGAAATATAATAAGATGCCGCATTTCAGCATACCTGGAATCCGGATCCAAAGCCTGCGACCATGGCCAGCTCGCGACGTCCAGCAATACCTCATTTCGGCTGTAAACATCAAAAAATGTGGCATTTGACAAACAACCATTTGGTAAAACATAGAGTGTTTTGATGTGGTAAATTATGAAGTATAATCAAGTTCAATAGTTATAATACAGTTATACCCTAGCTATTTGGTTGTCTGAAAATAGGATGTACCTTTGATATAGCCTCCAACCACTGACAGAACTATTCTCTCTTATTGATTGGGTTTCCTATCAACCTTTATTGCCCACTGTGGGTGGAGACTAAGGTATACAAACCCAAATCAAATGCATTTATGACCCAAATTGTAGAAATTGAGCAAAGGTGGAGGATTTAGTTCACAAAAACCTAGAAATTAACATAAAGTGTTCCCGAATAGAATTGAAAATGACAGAAACGGAACAAAGCAACTGCATCAATCAGTCAGCACCTTTTGTTATGCAGTTGGCTTTGCGGCTGTGTCTCTGTCAGATGCCAATCGCATCTATCACAAATGGTTTCACAGAAACTCTGACCTGCAGTGGTGGTGTCACACGTCAAAATCCACCCAACCCGCCGGAGCGTGAAGCTCGCGCAAGTAAGAAGGGAAAAAGAGGGGTTGTAGGTGGGAAAACACCACTGTACACCATAAAGTCAGC
>Ga0126342_10011757_pt1 | contig 15624 bp, 19 predicted proteins | sample Cyp1metagenome_FD_92528 | JGI IMG/M metagenome (GOLD analysis project Ga0126342, IMG submission 92528) | Coral microbial communities from Lord Howe Island, Old Settlement Bay, Australia - Cyphastrea 1 metagenome | ecosystem: Host-associated > Invertebrates > Cnidaria > Coral ...
CTTTCACATTCCACTTTGTCACACACAACTGTTTTACCTTGTCGATCCTTCACCACCTCCTTTGTCTTTCCTTCCTTCCCCGTCCCCGCTACAACCTTTGAAGCTCAGTATTGGAAGAAGTTGACTTGTAGGGTTATCCGGTCCTTTAATTTTCTGTGCATGGCTTGCCGCTTAACTAACATGAAGCAAACCTGTTTGCAACATGTTTTCTTGTCTGGCAAGCGGCTTGCCCTTGCCAGTGCCTTTTGGATGCGCGGCCTGCAGGACAAGTAGCTTGGCACAAGCATGCACAAGCAGCTTGAGGGCTTGACGAGGATCTGTGATGTTTTGATAGTTCTTTTGTGCTTAGAGAAGCAGTGATAACTCCAAAATACCTCAAACTGGCGGAATCAGCCGAGATCAGGCATAGGTCTGAGATTTGAGCACACCCACGTAACTTAAAACAGTGAATCCACCAGATTTTAGGCTTTTGGCCAAAGGAAAACATGGTAGGTGGTCTCACCCAAAAGGAAAAAGTAATGTAATGCATTCTAAATGTCGAGTCAAGTCCAATTTTCAATGGTTTATTATTCAATTCTTGGGGACTCGGCACTCCCTCGGAAGCGGGGTTGTTTTGCTGAGAAAAATAGGCCGCACCTGGTGTCCAGCCATGGCCCCACTGCCTCTCCAGAAAACCAAAACGAAGGGCAAATCAATAAATTGTAGGTCCAGAAACATCCAAAAGTTAGTGTGGTGTTCGTGTGAAGACTCACAACGCACAACATGTCCAAAGAACGCAAACGTTCTCCTCCAGGTGCTTGGTTCTTGCCTCCACAAAGAAGAGCCCCAGTATGTGCACAGAGCTGGTTATGAAATTCCTTCGTCTCACGGCTAAGATTCTGCATCGTCTGCTGTATAAAGAAAATCAGCCCAACTGGTATCCCCAACAGCCAACATGGTAGAATGTGATAGGAAAGCGTGACAGCAGCCAGTCATTTGTTGCCAAATGATAGCTGCACGGTGCACGAAGGACACTTGTGACACCCTTCAATTTTAATCCGTGGGGCACCCAGCATCCGATAACAAAAATGACACCATATCATATGACACCCTTATTTCCATGTTTTGTTGAACGATTGAACACATGCTCGACATCCTTCAACTTTCATTGCGTTGGCAAATATGCCACCATGATAGGTGCTCCAAGGACACTTATGACACCCTTCCTTGGGGCATCCATCATTCGAGCAACAACATGACACCCTCGATCAATTTTCACCTCCAAGACATTTGTTACAAGCTTCAGTGTTCAGTTTGTTCAAGCAACACTTTCCACACATAGTACGTATGGACCGAAGCCCTTTCACACAAAAAAGTACCATACACCGCTACTTCCGGTGAACCTATCAAGTTTCAACCCTGGTGACAGGCGACAAACCGCACAACCTACACTGGAATCTCTAAATAGAACCTAAAACCAAGCCCGTGAAACTCTGCATGATAAGGAATAAGGATCCTTACAATGCGAACCTCCCAGAACCTGCGGAACCTCCCCCAAACCAGCAGCGGAAGCCGCACTGAAACATTATCTGGGCTGAGCCCCCTAAGCCAACACAACACTGTTGAGAAAAAAATGTGTCTCATCGTTCCGATCTCGTGCCCCCTTCAATCGATACCTGCTGCAGCATCTCAGGCATGTTCAAGGTCAAGCTGATTTACTGTGAAATGTTCAAGAAACAAGATTTACAATTGTATGGTAATCCACCATGATTAGACTTTTTGCCCTCAAAATCTCACATTGTTTGCCTACCAATACAAAAGCACTGCCCTATGCAATACCGCGGATGAATATGGAGTGTATACTGTACATATGTACTATCCTCAAGGAATTGAACCCACACACAATTGTCTGGTTTGGCAAAAGACTCACATGACTGCATGGGAATAATTGGAGCACTTCAAGGACTTCTGGCCGGCGATGGCTGAGCTATGATGTGTCTATATATGATGTTTTGCATCTGACATCGCAGCATTGTCACATGACTTATCGACAGGTGATGGAGCCTAAGGCAAATCGGGTTCTGGGCAGCCAATGGACGCTAAATCATGTTAATCCTTTTCACTGGTAAAGTGTTCATCCTTGTCATCCAAAAGGATGCATTCATTCGGTTCATTTCAGTGTTTCTACGGAGAGCCTTTGCTTTGGTCGTAGTACTTCTGCCAAACCTTGCACCTAAGCGTGACAAAAAACAGCAGTTGTGCTGATCGCTCAAACCCACAGCACAGTGGGAATTGAGACTTGTGCCACTGGTAGTATTGACGCCAACATTGCTGGCCTGGCAACCGAAAGGATGGCCCCAACATGGGGCATGTCTGGCCGCAGAACCTACTGTAAGGGTGGTTTGGGTTGTCCAAATCTTAGGGCATGTTCCATCTTATATTTGATTCCATACATGAACCATCACAAATATAGTTTTAGTCTCTCCATCAAGAATATTTATCACCTTTTGAAGCAAATTCTGAGCCCAAGGCGATAAGCTTCAAATTCTTCAGGCGATGCCCCTTGGCTATCATAAAGTCTGCAAATGCATCAAATACTCCAGTGAAACCACGCAAAGGTGCCAAACATCACCAAATTTAAAAATCATGATAAAACAGTAAAACACCATACCACGTGCTCAGTCCTGGTGGGGGCTCTGGCACTGGTGGCCTAAGTTTGGATGGTGAAATGTACAAAGTTTTGGCGGAAGTGAAAACAGTTTCCCAAATCCTTGTCCAATGCTGCGGATGCCAAGGCAATAACGGCGCTGATGGTCCTGCTGCCTGAGAACCAAAAACAATTGACATTTTGAAAGCTGTCGGGGTGCAAAAGAAAAAACAAACCTACTGCGTCTATTGAGTCTTGTGAGACTACGTTTTATCTCTTGAAAATCCGGTTTGTTAAACCCAAAGCAAAAATTTTCTCCAGCCTGGTTCTCTACTGGCCTGGTACATGCAACAGGCATCGGTATATCATGTATCATATATATATATTATATATATATATACTTAGATATGTATGTATATATATATGTATGTGTATATGTATATGGTCTGCAAATATCTAAATATGTATTTGTGTATATATGTATATATGTACATATGAATACATTTATACATGTATACAGGTATAAATGTACAAATGTATAAATGTATATATGAATATATGTATACATGAATATGTATATATGTATACATGAATACATGTATACCTCTATACATGTATATTTGCATATATGTATACATGTATACATGTGTATGCATATATGTATATATGTGTGCGTGTATACATGTGTATAGGTATATATGTATGCATGTATACTTTGTAAGTATGCATATATGTAAATATGAGTACATGTATAAAAGTATGTAAATACCTATATGCGAATGTTTATGTGTGTATGCATGTGTATGTGTATGTATGTATATGCACTTTCATATGTATATATGTAGGTAGGTAGGTAGGTAGGTAGGTATGTATGTATGTATATGTATGTGTATATGTATATGTATATGTATGTGTACCTGCACGTCTAGGTGTATATGTGTATGTAAATGCACATGTATACGTATACGTATACATGCGTATGAAAATAGATACCTAGATGTATATAGTATATGTATATGTACATGTATATGTATGTGTGCTTTTGTGTTTATGCACATGCGTATGAATGTATATGTATGTATGTTTGCATGTATGTATGTTTGTGTGTATGTATGTTTGTGTGTATGCATTTGTGTGCGTATTTGTATGTGTATGTGTATGTATAATTGTACGTATGTGTATATGTATGCGTACATGTCTGGGTAAATGCATGTGTGTATGTATGTGTATATGTGTGCGCATCTGTACGTGTACATGTATCTGTGTCTGTACATTTATATGTATATGTACATGCATGTATGTATGTAATTATGTATGTAATGTATGTAATGTATGTAATGTATGTAATGTATGTAATGTATGTAATGTATGTAATGTGTGTAATGTATGTAATGTAAGCAATGCATGTAATGTATGTAATGTATGTAATGTATGTAATGTGTGTAATGTATGTTAATGTATGTAGTGTATGTAGTGTATGTAATGTATGTAATGTATGTAGTGTATGTATATAGTGTATGTAGCGTATGTAGTGCATGTAATGTATGTAATGTATGTAATGTATGTAATGTATGTAGTGTATGTAATGTATGTAATGTAATGTAATGCATGCAATGTATTTAATGTAATGTAATGCAATGTAATGCAATGCAATGCAATGTAATGCAATGCAATGTAATGTAATGTATGCATATATATATATATATGTATATATATATGTGTATGTATATATATATATACATATGTATATATGTTCATGTACATATGTATGTATATATATGTGTGTGTGTATGTACACATGCATATGTATATACGCATGTGTAGTGTGTATGTATATGTATATATATATTATTATATATTCAGTTGCGCTCTCACTCTTTTGCGCAGAGCAGTAGTTTGTCACAAAACTTAAATTCAATTTGGGAACAGATAACCGGAAACCCCTTCTCCACTCGGGGGTTATTAAAAAACGCCCTTCACCGGACGAAATCCTTTATCCCAGGATTTAGGCTTCATGCCTTCTTAGGGCCCAGCATTAACTGTCATTCCGCCACACCAGGAAAAACAGTTAATACCCCCTCATTGGTACCACCCCTCAGCAACCCCTGCCACACTAAGGGAAAACTGAGCACAGGTAGCAAAAATTGCAAAAATAAAACACCAAACATCACCAAGGGCAACCTCCACTCCCCTCTTCCATGTCCCCCCGTTACTGCTCGAAGAGCGCTCAAGCAAATCGGGGATTAAGTGAACCAGTGCGAAAAATTGTCAGAAAAGGTTTGAGTTGGGCTCTTGGGATTGCCATTTCGGCAATAACCGCTAGCCGCTAACCCTGCATTTATATACATCCGAGCGGTACGCTGAGCTTGCCAGCGCCCTTGTACCACTACTCGGTCCAAGCTACCATGTTTAGAAAACCAACGGGTTGCTCCTCCACGTCGGAGGCTATAGGGTCTAAAGGACAGTTCAGCCAAACCCACTGCCTCTAAACACCGACTAAACATGCACGCCATTTGGCTGCGGTGTCACAAAGTTTGTGAAAGGACGAACTTTGCTGCTTCCAGAGCTTCAGCCAGCGCAGTACTAATTCAACGGACGCTTTCAGCTGCTCCCATACGTTTACCACCCTTGGTCATACCAAGGGAGACTACTGCTGGTTTTCTGGAGCTTTCAAGAAAAATTTGGGAGGATTTCACTTCCAACAACTCACTGGTCCTCAAAAGACCACAGAAACCAAGCATTAACGACAACCCAAAGGCAAATTCACCTTTGAAGATGGACCATCCAACCATTGCCTGAAGGCAGATTTCGGGCAGCGGAGGTGCTCTACAAGGGATCTCATTAATATGCCAGGTCTTCAGAAGTCTCCACGACAAGGCCAAGTGCCCTTTGCTATGGGGTTGTAGGTCTTGAATGGCGGCTAGCGTGTCAGCTGCGTTGCCACGGCCTTCCCCTGTGCACCATAAGTGCTCTAGGTATTCCCCTAATAGGAGATCCAGCTCATGGGCTTGGCGAGGAACTTCAAGTTGGTTTGTAGACAGGAACTGGTAGAACTGGTTGCGGGCTTTCTCATATCTACGACGCGTCTGCGGTTGCACGGTCAAATCTTTTAACTTCCCTAGGTTCTTTCGGACTTGTATGCGCTCCTCTCTTGTGCGACCTTCAAAGTGCTTTTTCACTTTCCCCATTTGCGCCTGAAGGGCCGCCGGCTTGGCCGGTCGGCGGGGTTTTGCTTTGTATTGATATATCCCCAAGTGGGGCGAAGGTCTGCAGCGAGTAGGATTGCGTTGATCCGAATTAGTGTTCTCCTGAGCTTTTTGCTAGAGGTCCGGCCTCTACACAAACTGTGCAGGCACACTAAGCTTTCAGTAAGATGCAAGAACCTAGAGGGAATACATTTCCGACGTTTGACCCACCAACGTATGGTGGTAAGGATTGCCCGTAGCTCCAGGACGTTGATGTGGTCGCTGGTAGATTTCCATCAGCCTGCCACCGTCCGCCATTTCCATAGCTTCCCTGGAATGGAGGCCCGCAGCCTGTGGTGCTTCACCAGCAGCTCACTACTCCCTTGAAGCAACAAATCCTCTCCCTTAATTGAAGTGATGCCCATCATCTTTTTGACGAGCCCCCGGGAGGAAACCGCTTTCACCCGTCCCTGACGATGAAGCGGTGGTCGAAGAAGCAAGGTCTGCAATTGACTCCCCTGACCGGGAGTAAGCTTCTTGATGATGTCCGCGCAACACAACCGCTCAACAGAGCCCCAGAGGATAACACAACTGCGACAGGAGCCACACAATCACTCCCACCTGCCACGAGTTGCCAAGCAAGGTAAGACGGGAGCCCTCATAGTCCTCCCCTTTTTGAGCTGACTTTCCTGCGCATGGTGCTGTGTAGCCCACAGGGAACCCCATCATGGCTTCACGCTCGGCAATGTTTGGGCGCCTCCATTCACCCTTCTTGTTGATCAAGCCTGCCGCGTCTCGATACTGGTAAGGGGGGAAACGATGCTTGTCCAGCTTCCACCTCTCAATTTCATGGGCCTGACAATTTCTCCCAAACCGGCCGGCCTACGTCCAGGGTTCCCCCATGGCCGCGAAGTGGTGAAGGTGGGGAGCCCCCAATTGTCCGCAGTCTGCCAACCTGCTTCCAAAAAGGACTTAGCATCCGGCACACCAAAGAAAGCAACCTCTCCCATTTGGGCCCAACCGTCCCCGGGAGGCTGGGTGACAAGTGCGTCAAGTCGGAACGCAATTCCCATGTAGGCCAGTACAGCCTAGGCCTGTGACATAGAGCCAGCCCAAATGCATCAATCTTGAACGCTTGACCTTGAACGCCAGCACTCATGATTTCCCGATCCTCCTCGGACATAGACGCCACTGACTCCATGAGCCTATATGCACTTGTGCCCACGGCATTGCCTTCTTGAAGGCCTCTTCAATCCTAGGTATCTCTTGGAACAAGGAGCTTCTAGCATCTCGAAGGGCACCAAGCTTGTCAGCGTTCAAACCACTGACTCCTTGACATGGGGGACCAGCCCCTATGATGACTAGCCCCACATTACCGACTGAACTCAACCGCCAACTGTTTGATTTCTACGGTCCCAAAGTCCCGGATGTCCTCAAAGAAGTGAGTTCCTGGGAACCAGCTTTCCACCACTCGCCGACCCTTTGGATCCACCTCAACACTCACATGCCCAGCAATGGGTAGCCCTAGAGTGTCTGCCGCCACTCTAAGCGCTCCTATACCATCAAAAAGTCCCACAGTGAGAACCTGTACCAGGTCATGCGCCTCCGGAACATCCCCGCGAATAGTACAGTTGGTCACCGCCACACCATACTCAGTGAGCCCTTCCGAAACACAGATGCCCCCACCTAAAGTTGATGCATCACTGCAAGTGACCTGCTCACAAAATTGGGACCTGAAATCCATTTGAGCAACGGTAAAAGCGGTATAAACCTTGACAGCTCAGCTTCCGCTTGGGCAGACAAGACCTTACGAGCACCACCACGATCCAACCGCTGCATAAAAGACCAGACCTCATTCAACCCAGACAGTAGGGGTCGGCGGAACATGGCCATGTAAACAAAGCCCCCACAAACCACCTGCAATTCCTTGAGGGTAGCAGTACGTTGCAGAAGCTCCACAGCCAGCAAAGCATCTTGCCAGACCTTAGACACCTTAGGCATAGCAAACCCTTGCAACCCATCAAACAGTGCACCTTGGATCTCTGCTTTGTATTGGCGTTCAACAGCTTTCCTAGGGTGCCCGGGCAACCCAAGGGACAAGTAGTCCTCCCGTAGCTGTAACACTTGCGGGCAGCACTAATGGCCATGTCTTTTCTCAACTCACCTTCACCCCCAATTGGTGGCGACATTCCCTCAGCACTCCAGCGTACAACATTCCTATGAATGTGTTGCGCAATTGCAACGGAGTTGGCAAATCCCATTGGGAGAACACGCGATACCAACACACACCACCGTCCAGCAAAGCGCTCTGGTACTAACGTTGAGGGAACATCACGATTGAAGCCCAGAAAAGGTTTCCAAGCCTGAGGCACGGCAAATAAATAGAAAAAACATTTAATGTCTTCACTGCTGAGGACTGCAACCTCCCCATCCTCCAACAAAAATCCTGAGAAGCCCGATAGCCCCGGGAGTGTCCCTACGTCTCCCTTCAGGCTTTGCGTGAGAGCATTCAATGGGGTCAAGTTCATGATGAGCCTCTGTGTCTCCACGGCTCCAATGTATTCCCCCTTGCCTACTGCAAAAAGCCCGTTGACCAAAGGTTGCCCCTGCCAATGGAACAATTCTTCAAGGGGCCAAACTTCACAAATATTCTTAGAGATAAGCCCCTCACACAACTCTTCCCAGGATCCCGGCTCCAACATCACGGTTGGCGCCCTAGGCACCTGAATCGCATCCTCAAAAAGCAGGTAGTCGGTGAAATGTTGGCTATATAGTGCAAGGTCCCGAGCCGGCAGAAATCCTCAAGTGGCAAACATCCCACCCCTTCAGGTAGAGAAGGGGATACTGCCGACCAGCTCAGACGCTGTGCAACCTTTACCTCTTCACCTGTATAATCCAAAGTTTTGCTACTGAAAACTTGGCAAAAATAAACTTCGGGTCGAGGGGTGTCCCAAATCTCAAACCTCCCAATCAGCCGCTGCAAATTGTTTTGGACCACCTCGGATGGCGGCAAATCAGCGTCTGCCACCTCAGGCCCGTAGCCTGCAAGGTCGTTCAAGGCACCCACGGTGCAGCGCAATGCGAAGGTTGATGCCTGGGATACTGGCAAAGGAAATATGTCATCTTGAGCTCTTGGCAAACAAGCTACCTCTTTCGCCTTGGGCAACTGCTCGCGCATTTTACGTCTAATGGTTTGAAGAGCATCCCAAGCCCAACCAAGCAAATCCTCAAAAGAAGCAAAAGAATGAATTCGGGCTGAAAAGCCACCTTTCGGAAGGCACGCCTCAGCGTCACATGCACTGGTGAAAACAGGGCCCCCTTCTCGAGCCGTCTCATCATACGACCTGCAGCTTCGGGAGACAATGCCGCCAAGCTCTCCCATCGCTGCCCCAACTGCTAAAGCCACTCCTCTCTTCTCAGCACCATCTTCTTTCCGCCTGCCAACGCCTCGCTTTGCTCTCAGGATCCTCAAGCCGACTTTTCTTTGTCCTCCTCCTTGCCCTTTCTTGTGCCTTTGTGATCTCCTTTGCCCTTCTTGCCATCGCCTTTTGTCTTCCCTTTTTTGCCCCCCGTGTAATGGGAGGATGCTTCCCCGCCTTTGCCCGGAGAGAGGTAGCGGGTCTTGTGCTGGATCTTCAACTCCTCCGCTGTCAACCGGCCCGCCTGTTGCGTCTCATCACCAGGGAAGTTCGCTCGGGTGGCAACAGCTCCAAGTTGCGGGAGATGTCCAGCGTCACTCCCTTGGCATAGCTCTCCAATGATTTCAGCCTTTGGCAGGCCAAGTCGCAACCCCTGGCCACCTCCCCTCTCAACAGGAGATCCACCATCATGGCCCAATGATGGGATTCCTTGGATAGCGCGGGAGTCATAACGGGCTGGAGGCTGCTCCGATAGTACTGGACCATCAAAGAGGGCAAGGAGGCCGTCTGAATGTCCGGCTGAATCCCTTGCCTGGTTAAAAGGCTCTGGCTGGGCCTCGGCTATCGTGGCCAATGCCAATGCCCCGGGAGCTTTCTTCCATATTCGATGGGACTCCCTCTGGCCTTCGAAGAGCTCCACGTCGATCACCTCCTCGCTCGTGGTTGTAGAGCTCGACATTGAAGTTGATCCTTGACTGCTTGATGACTTGCGTCTCTTCTTCTTTACCTTTTTTCGGACTTTCTTGGCAGTTCGAATGGCTAGCTTTCTGACACCTGCATCGCGATCTAGCCCCGTCCCTCCGTAAACCAGGTTGAACTCCTTCTTTCCATCTGATGCCTTCAAACGGCGGTCTCCTCTCTTCTTCTGCTTCTTCTTTCCTTTCTTGCCCTCTTCTTTCTTGGCCTCCTTGGCCAACGCTTGGGAGTCTCTCTCTCTCTCTCTCTCTCTCTCTGGCTTCTTGCATCGCTAGCTCTGCCTCTCTCCTCAACTCCTGGTTCATATCTACGTCTGCCTCTTCTATTCTCCTCTTCTCTACCAGATTGTCCATCCATGGGTCTTTTGGCCCCTCCGCCTTCCTCAGCTTCTGGCCGTGCAGAAGGTCGTTGCGCCAAAGTCGAGCGTCGCATGGCTCGGGGCACAGATGGACTTCTATCTCCCTTAAACGGGAGCCCGACAAGTACTTCAAGACTGCCTCGCTGTGAGTACCTGTCGCCCGCACTCTCTCAAGTAGCGATGTGTTCCGTCCACCCGGGCACCAACAATCTCTCCACAAACGTCCGCCTTTCCTTCCCAGTACTCACCTTCAGCCACAATCTTGCAACCAGCCTCAAAATCCTCTAGCTTTGCCTCTTGTGCTGGCACCCAGACAAGACCCCCTCTGTCTTCCCCAGCCGCTGCTGGCCTTCTCCGTACGGGGGGCGCTGCAGCTGCCGCCTCCCGTCTCGGTGCCAGCCACGCCCGTAATTGGCTTCCCGAAACGCTCTGTTCTTCTCCCTCTTCTTGACTCCTTTGCTCTGAGGCCACTCCTCTTCCTCACACGTCTCGGGAGGCTCCTCTTCTCGGCGATAAGCCCTGATAGGCCCGGTCCAATAGCCCCTGTCTGGAGGGGGGGACTGATGGGGGTGTTGGCAACCTCCTCCCACTATCTCGGGAGGGTGGCAGGGCAGGCTCTGGACTGGCACACGCCCAGATTTTGGCTTCCTCTCTGAACTGGGGCTTTCCTTCTTTACCTCCTCAAACTTGGGTGATCTCTTCTCCCTTGATGCCTCAGGAAACTCTTCTCTTCTCCTCTGTCTGGATCGGTGTCGGCTCCTAGTCCTCGACCTTCTTCGAGTCCGACTTCTGGTCTTCCTGGATCTCTTCCTCCCGTGTCTATCTGCACTTTCTGACCTTCTCCTCTTGGCACTGGCGGTGTACGGATCCTCTTTCACTTCTCTTCGACTTTTCTGGGAAGTCTCTGAACGCGGGTCTCTATGGCCTCTGGGTGCTGATCTGCTTTCCTTCCTTTCTTTTTTCTCCTCCTCAACCTCCCCGTTTCTCGGGAGGGATGGTGCTGCCCCTGCCACAGGGCTTCCTACTGGCTCTAGCTTGGACTCTCCAGGTGGCCCGGGCTTGGCCTTCGGAGTGGTCGACCTCAGGCACTCCTCTGCCTGAGTTGCCTCGGGAAGGCCAGTGGCAACTCCCCGGCGGTGCAGCCCCGACCTTTGGCGGTAGGTCCGGGTCCGCTACAAAAGGCTGCCCTGGCAATTCAAATGCCGGGCAGAATCCCTCGGCCAAGTCAAACTGCGTGTATAGCAAACGCAGCTTGAGGGTGGCCACCTCCACAAACCTCGGTGCTCTCTGCGGCTGGGTGCAGAAAAACCTGAGTCTTCCTGCAGTCACACAAAACGGACAGACACAGGGCGGCCCGTGACTGTCCATCAGCTTAAAGCCTATATGCTGCAAAGAGCATACGCTTGCTTCATTTTACACAACGAGGACGAGGTATATATATATATATGTGCGCGTGTGTACTTCTTATATTTGTGTATTGTATGCATTTCTATTTCTTTGTAAGTAAGTAAGTAAGTAAGTAAGTAAGCAAGTAAGCAAGTAAGCAAGTAAGCAAGTAAGCAAGTAAGCAAGCAAGCAAGCAAGCAAGCAAGCAAGTAAGCAAGTAAGCAAGTAAGCAAGTAAGCAAGCAAGCAAGCAAGCAAGCATGCATGCATGTATGTATGTATGTGTGAGTCTATCTGTGTATATATATATATATATATATTTACATACAGGTATGAATATGTATTTTATATGTGTATATGTATCTGTAGATGCATATGTATGTGTTATGTGTCTATGTAAATGTATATGTATATGTATGTGTATGTGTATGTGTTTATGTATATGTATATGTATGTGTTTGTGTTTGTGTATATGTATATGATATGTATATGTATGTGTATGTGTATATGTATACGTATATATAGACAAGGAGTGTGATAAGTATTGCACTTTTTGCTCTGTGTAATTCAAACATGGAAGCGCCACGTCTGCGTATTGGAAACATCGGCGCCCAGGCTCCTGGAAGTTAGCCAAATGCAGGTCATAAAGTCATGTATATACATAGTCCATCTGTGCCGGTGCGGCGAATGCCATCAAGAGTCCTCAGCATTTGCGCTTTCCTGGCATGACACACAGAAAATGGTAGGATTGAAATAGGTTGAGTTAATTTGTGTAGAATGGGTTTGGGATTTTTTTTTGCCTCAGGTTTTGGATATTTTTTTGGCTTTCTTTCCCGGTACCATTTGCCTTGTATTCGCAACAGTTTGGAACTAGAACCTGTTGCATGGTATTTGCTGCATTTTGGCATGGTCACTTTGCATTTTGCATGGTATTGCTACATTTGGCCATGTTCGCGTTCCATTTTGCATGGTCTTTGTCACATTTTAGCATTTCAACCTCTCATTTGCATGGTATTTGCTACATTTTGGTGCTTCAAACGTTCATGTAGGTCTCTTGGGGGTTCTTGAGGCTTCATTTAGGGTTTCATTTAGGGTTTCATTTAGGGTTTTTTTGCTTACGGTTTCATTTGGGGTTTCATTTAGGGTTTCATTCAGGGTTTCAATTTAAGGTTTCATTCAGGAGTTCATTTAATCTTTCTTTAGGGTTTCATTCGAGGGTTTCTTATCAGGATTTCCCGTCACGATTTCTAAACGTTCAAGCTTTAGGGTTCCTTTAGGGTTTCATATAGGGTGTCATTTAGGGTTTCATTTAGGGTTTCTTTAGGGTTTCGTTTAAGGTTTCATTTAGGGTTTCATTAAGGGTTTCATTTAGGGTTTCTTTAGTGTTTCATTTAGAGTTTCTTTAGGGCTCCTCTAGGGTTTCATTTAGAGTTTCTTTAGGGTTTCGGTTTGGGTTTCATTTAGGGTCTCATTTAAGGTTTCTTTAGGGTTTCATTTAAGGTTTCTTAGGGTTTTAATTTAGGGTTTCAATTTAAGGTTTCATTCAGGAGTTCATTTAAGCTTTCTTTAGGGTTTCATTCCAGAGTTTCTTATCAGGATTTCTTTTCACGATTTCTAAACGTTCAAGTGGGTTCCTTTAGGGTGTCATTTAGGGTGTCATTTAGGGTTTCTTTAGGGTTTCTTTAGGGTTTCGTTTAGGGTTTCATTTAGGGTTTCAATTTAGGGCTTCATTTAGGGTTTCATTTAGGGTTTCTTTAGGGTGTCAATTCAGGGTTTCAGCTAAGGTGTCAGTTGAGGTTCACTGAGTGGTTTTTTCAGAGTGTTGTTTAGGGTTTCTTTGGGATGTCATTTAAGTTTCTTTAGGGTTTTATTTATGGTTTCTTTAGGATTAATTTATGGTTTCTTTAGGGTTCATTCATGGTTTCTTTAGGGTTCATTTAAGGCTTCATGTAGGGTTTCTTATCAGGATTTCTTTAGGGTTTCTTTGGGTTTCACGTAGGGTCTCTGTAGGGTTTCACTTAGGATACAAACAGAACAGAATAAAGCAAAAGAAAATTAAAAACAAAGAGGCAGTAAAGACAGGAAGCAAAGAAGCAAAGGAGCAGGAAGTAGAGCAGCAAAAACACATGACTGAAGAAAAGAAAAAGTGGAATAGTAGAAGTAGAAAGGCACAGAAATACAAAAGCAGAGAAGCAGGGAACACAGAGAAGCAGAAAAGCAAAGAAGCAGGAAAAGCAAAGAGCAGAAAAGCAGAGAAGCAGGAAAAGCAGAGAAGCAGGAAAAGCAGAGAAGCAGGAAAAGCAGAGAAGCAGGGAAAGCAAAAAGCAGGAAAAGCAGAGAAGCAGAAAAGTAGAGAAGCAGAAAACAGAAAATCAGAGAAACAGGAACAAAAAAGAAACAAAACCTGCCGCGAAAAAAAAAATAGCCCTCCGTAATTTGTTGGCAAAAAGAAAAACTTTAAACCGCTCGGGACAGCTCAAACGGCAGACGTGTTTACAATGCGCTCTTGACTTACTCATAGGTCTGCATATGCGGCAATACCATCATCAATCATCGGTCATCAGTCATCAGTCATCCATCATCCTCATCATCATCCTCCTCCTCATCATCATCTTCATCGTCAGCGCCGTCATCATCATCATCATCATCATGATCATCATCATCGCCATCATCATCATCATCACCATTCTAATCATCATCTTTGTCATCATCATATTTTTGTTTCTTCATCTTCATAATCATAGTCATCGTCTTCTTATTCCTTTGTCCTCATTCTTTCTAATCATCATCAGCAGTGTCAGCATCAGCATCATCAGCAGCGTCAGCATCAGCATCAGCGTCAGCAGGAGCAGCAGCAGCAGCAGCAGCAGCAGCAGGACGGAAGGAGGGGAACATTTCTCTGCATATTTCTGATTGCCGTTATAAGTTATAACTCTGTATTGGTGCGGTGGAGCACGATGGGCAATTGCAACAAGCTGGCTAGAAGTGTATATTACAGCGACAATGAGAATCATGATGACAAAGGCTTACCAATTTTCGATCTCATTCAGATCATCCAATCAGTCTATTCACCTGCTTGCAGAATGGAAAGAAGCTGTAATTCTTGTGCCATATGAATCGAGTTTGTGTGTGTGCGCGTGTGTTTGGGCATGTTGTCTGCCTGTTTCTGCAAGCTTTGCAAAATGTGTAGCACCTGTTCTAAGTGCCGCAATTCTGTTGTGTAGCTTGTGGTCGGCAAGTAAGTGAAAGCAAGAAGGCTGGGTTCTGTTATGTTCTCATCCAGACGAGGCGTTGAGCAGCTTGTGATGCCGTCACATTGCGCCACAGTAGTCTGCCATCTTTTTGTCCTTTGTCTTTGTGTGTCGTTTTCTTCTGTTACGTTGCAGCTCGCAAGACAGCCGGCTCCAAGACTGTGCCTCTGCGAGGGGCAAATGAGACAACGGCCGACAGCGGAGATCAAACTATTCCGGAAATTTGCTCTTTGGAAAGGGATTGAGTTGTCTGACAGGCAGAATCAAGGAAATAGTGACAGACATGGAAGGTACAAAAGGCTATATAAATGCGGCGGTGTAAAAGTCAAAGGCTCTCTCCTCGGTCAACTGCCAAGCCAGGATATTTTTGGGGATCAAAGCCTACAATGCTGTTTTTTCCCGAATGCGTAGCAAGGCTTCCCGTTTCACTCTGGGGGTCCGGGGGTTGAGGGTGTGTTCGCTCGACGTTGCGTTTGTGGTCGCAACCGTCCGCAACCGTCCGCAACCGTCCGCAACCGTCCGCAACCGTTCGCGCGATTGCTATATGGCCGTGCCTACGGTTAGGTTTGCAGAGGTGGTCCTTTTTGGAGGTTTCAGACGTCTCGTTGCTTCGTTTCGCGTGGCAGGCGTGGCACTTCGTGACATTCAGACGTGTTTTGTAACGTGTCGAAAGTCGTTTTGTGTGGCAGGCGCAATACTTTTGC
>Ga0126342_10011758_pt1 | contig 15623 bp, 18 predicted proteins | sample Cyp1metagenome_FD_92528 | JGI IMG/M metagenome (GOLD analysis project Ga0126342, IMG submission 92528) | Coral microbial communities from Lord Howe Island, Old Settlement Bay, Australia - Cyphastrea 1 metagenome | ecosystem: Host-associated > Invertebrates > Cnidaria > Coral ...
GAAGTTATCTAAGCAACACACTCTGAGTTCATCTCGGACAAGAAAATGAGGCCGACTACATTCAAGTTGTGGCACATAGGTGTACACACCGGGGTCGGCGGCAGGGGCGGCAGCCCTTAAATAATATATATATATATATATATTGTTGTATTATGTGTGTTTGTGTGTGCTGGCTGGTTTCTAGGTGGGGGTTCCATAGTGGGATTATAAGATACTATAAGTTGTATCAATCCCAACAAGATTAGTTAGTACAAGCTCCAGAATCATCTACCCACACAGGTCTTTTGGCTTCTGGCCTTGTTGCCCTCAAAGACTATGCGCTCTGCATAGGCGTGAGTCATGACTTGCAACCTGAGCACCAGCATTGGCATCACACATTGGCATCAATGGTGAATCAAGGTTAAGTATGATTAAGTATGGCTAAGTATGGCTAAATATGGTTCAGTCTGACTAGGTACTCTTGATCCTGCCACTGTGCGTCCTTATCAGGACTGGTATACAGGAAACCAGAAAACCACAAGCTGATACTGTAAAAACTCAGCATATTTCGCATTGCTTCGCCGCCTGTGAGCTGGTGAATCCCGAAGATGGGAGGCCAAATTTTGGTAGGTCGTGGATCGAGGCCGTCCTGCTGCCTCGGCACCAGCGAATGCGACACCTTCTTATCATCGTCGCAAACCAGGGCAATTTTGACAATGAAAAACAAGCGGCAAGCTGCACCCGAGGAGTTCTTGTGGGTTGACATCTTGGATGCCCGCAACCTGATGGGCCAATGGGAAGTTGTCGTCCACGCGACTCTTTCGACTCTTTCCAAACCTGCTTGACAGATCTTGACAGTAGACAGCCAATGACGGTCAACGGTCAACTCTGTAGGCCCGCAGCCCATCGAGCGCCATGTGCCACCAATTCCATGGATGGTCACGTTGCCATGAGGATCGACCCTCAGAAACAAGGTGTAATGATTGCAATGCAATGATGGATTTCACTGTACATGTCTTTTCCTCCAGAACTTCCTGGCCTGAACGGTACTTTGATCCGTTCGAAGGCTCCGATGAGCTGCCGGAAGACTGGCGGCAACTCCTCCGCAAGACGACTTTCAGACGAGATTTGTGTCCAATCCTTTGCAGTTGTGCCAGGTGGCAAGCCAAATTTGTGGCAAGCACCCGCCAAAATCTGAGGACTTGAGAAGGGAGGACGAAAGCCAGGGGAGTGCGAAGAAGTATGAGAGGAGGAGGGAGGATAGAGGAAGATAGGATAGAGATGGATAGAGTAGATATGGAAGAGGTGGTGCAAGGGGAACACGAACAAGTTGTTCTTTTCCGCTGCGCGGGCGAAGCTGAAAGGCGTAGGAGGAGATGCACTGAAGCTATTCCATTCTATTCCAGTCTCTATATCGGACAGGCCAGGAGACCCCACTGCATATTTTCGTCACCCTTCCAAAGTGTCCAAATTTCACAGCCCATACTGACAGAAGTTCCTTCTAATCTTTGCGACCATAATGGTCCCACATCGGAGCCCAACAGATACGGCTGGAAGAGTAAAAGAGAGACATAACGAAAAGTAGCCATTGGGTTCCCAACTTTCCAAGCAATGCCTTTACCTCTGGCCTCATTCTATTCCGGTCTCTCTATCGCCTCCCAAAATCCACCTCCAGTGGCGGACCCGGGGCGAATCGATATCGATATCCCACCGTCACCCAATTGCCACCTGGTACATACCGCTCAAAAATGCTCAAAAAACTCGGGCTCCGCTGCAACTGAGACCGTGATTTCTGGATTTTCTGGTGACTTTTGCCCGCTCTGCCCCCAGACCCTCTTAACTCACTTTGTTCGCAGAAAAAACTTCGCCTAGCCTGGCGGCTGTCTTTCGTAACAATCAGTTCCAACCATCTGATCACATGAGTTCACTATGCCCTACGAATCTAAGCGCCTTGGAGGGACCCCTGGCCGTCGATTAGAATCGCACATTCCAGCACGTCCTCTACAAATGAAGAGACCAGGGTCAGGAAACAGCCAGGCCTCATGCTCCAGAAATCATATCTAGTACTGAAACCCCAGTAGCGGTCGCGCCCCTTCTAGAGTTGCGGGAAGGATTGCGCAAAAGCTGGACTATCTTCCGAGTCGCTCATCTGGTTCTTCCTCAAAAGCACCTGCGAAACAGAGCACAGGGGAACCGTCTTTCTCTTTTTCACCAACCAAAATAAAAGCACTTTTACAGCTTGGAATGTAACTGCCAAGAAATGTTGTTGACTTCTTGAACAAATCAATACAGTTGTTCTTAGGTATTGAAGTCCCTGCAAACTTCAAGACTCCACAAACAAACCTTGTGGAAGAGGTCGATGGAAGTCCGACGATACGTGAAAGCCAGGCGCTTCCATTGGTGCCTCGGAATTTTCACCGCGGACATTTATGGATTATGGACCATCCTCAAACCTCAACGCCTCCAAACTCTTGAACGCGCTGATCACCTGCTCAGTCGGCCATCCAAAGGCCTGGCAAAGTCAGAAAATAACACAGAAATCTGTCCAGATCTGTCCAGTAGATTTGTTGGATTTTTTTGGATTGTGTGTCCGTCGCGCCTCGTATTCTGAGACGGATCCTCGCCTAGGCTTTCGGGGGTTTCATGAAGCTTCAGGACATGGAAGGTTTTTCTTACTTTGAGCATTGGATCACCAAGGTGCCAACGTGTATATCATTGAGTTGACGCTGGCAGTACCTCCAACTCCTCTTCCGGTGGCATATTTCCAGGTCCTGCATTTCTGCATCCGATGTGATCCACCACTGCGTCGGGCCACATCTCTGTTATATAGTTATATAGACTGAACTGCAAAGACTGAGACAATCTGAGACAGTTGCAATATGTTACAATGTGAATTTATGCTGCCACGTTGACTCGATGTCAAACTTCAGCACCAGCATCGCTCCTTCCTTCCTTGCCAAGGCTCCAGTTGGCCTCTACCGCTGGCCACCAGGCTTCTTTCTTCTGAGTGGCTCGGTCTGGGTGTGCTGCATCCTGCCCCACAGCACATGCATGTCGCAGTTTTGCAGGCTGTTTGGGCAAAGATTGTGATGAGAATGCGATGATATTGCTGCAGCGCAAACACCGAAGCCTCAGCGTCAGCCCACGATCCTGCCTGTCAAGCCAGCAACAGGCACAGAATCAATTCAGAAGAGTGTCTATTTCGGCATGTCCCAAAGTTGGAAACCCAAAGAATCCTCGTTCCAATTGTTTGGGGACACTCCAGAAAATATTGTGTGTCCTCTGGGTGGATTGGTCGAGGGGTGAGCTTGCCGCGAACCGAATGCGAGTTATAAACACGCTCTTGCAACGTTGCAGCATGATGGGAAGAATGTATTTGGTAGAGTCTGCTAGAATCCAATACAGTGTGCCGAAGACCTGAGCATCCCTAAACCCATTGCCCTACCGTTTGATAAACCATTTAGGACATTTTATGACGATGTTTGGGTGAGGAACTTATAGATATTTATAGATTCTTGGGTACAGTACCTATGGTTACCTGGTTTTGGAACTCGTCAAAAAATCGCCTCCAGGATCAGGACACGCCAAGGTTGGCCATCAGGGGTCTCTGCGTCTGCAAGTCTCGAGGCGACAACGCCTGAGCTCAAAAGGGAAAGGTTGAACCATATATCAGTGTGTGTGAACGATATTTTGTGAGTGCGTCGGTTTCTTTTCTTGTTTTGTTTTGAAGCCATCATTTATCGCCAGAGCTATGTACACAGGAACTAGTTCCCAAGTTTCTGATTTTTCAATAAGCGCCTAGCTTCCAGCAGATCCAGCACCAACGATAATGAAGTCATACTCTCCACCATCCTCATTGAAGAAAGTTGCTGCAATGAAACGATCGAACAGCTCATGGCCGTCGCAAATGCTGGGCATGTTACGGTCCTCCAATTCTTTTCCTGCCTTAATCTTCTCCCACCGCTCATCTTCCTCCAGCCTCGAGAAGCTTCTCAAGTCAGCAACAGGGTGGCACTAAGAAAAAACGGTAGGGGAACCTCAGCAGCTCAGGCAACAGCTGAAATCTTGCTAAGTGACTTTCGTGGAAACTTCTCCAAGCCGCAGCATCTCAGGTAGAAGAACTCCTCATCCAAATTTGGTTCACGTTGCAAGCAGAATCAGCTTCAAAGGCAATGTCTACATCAGATAGATCTGTCCGATAGGTCTCTCTATCCACCCCAACTGGAGGCTCCTCATTCCAGCAAGCCGGATTGCCAGTGAGACCCCATTGCTCCCCACAACAAAAATTCTCATTGAATTCCTCGGTACCAAGAATGTGCGTTTCAGATGCAGTCGGCGCCGTCTGCTGACTGATGCTGATGCAAGAGCTTTGCCCAAGCCAGTTTGGGTTTTCTCCTCTAGTAGGTTTGCCACACATGTTTCAACCCAAATATTCGGAAGATTTCGGAAGTAAGAGAGCACCGTGTCTCTTTCTGTGCAGCAAAGTCTCTCCAATCCAACACTCATTGGCATCTGACCTTGGGAAAAAGAGTAGTCGAAAGGCTGCGAGAGTTTGGGCCTATGGCATATGCTGTCTTGTTCTGGTTTCACCTTGACTGAAAGTGCCATTCCACTAGACTGCAATTGTTTCCGTCAATCTTGGTAGAGGACAACTCAGCACTGCTCACCTGAGAGCAATGTTAACAATGCGCTGTTCCCGGTGGAGAATGAGAGTATCAGTATCAGGTTCCATGGCCTCTGTTGAACTGCTTGAGGCTGTTGGAAATTGCTGACACACTGGCCAACAAAAATTACTTGTATCACATCAATTAGAAGTCTGCCACATCAGAGGCCATGTTGCTCGCCTTTCCGGCAAAGGTATCCTGTTGAATCTCTTGAATATGTACCCTACTAGAGCTCGCAGACACACCATCAGACCAGCATCATCAATTTTCGCAAGCATCCTACAATAGCTGCAGCTGCTATGGGACAAAGATCCTGCCACAACTCACTCTCAAGTCCCTCTGAACTGAGCATTCAGCAGTGAATCCTGCTATTGAAGCCAGCAGTGTTGGAAGACCCATGCTCGAGGCAAATACATCTCACATCTCATCCTCACATGCAGCCTCTACGACATGTTGGTCAGAGAGACCTCTTCTGGTTGCATGTTTGAGAATGTCTGCTGCACAATGTCCCACAAACTTGCAGAATTCCCCACAAGAGGCAGCAGTACTTGTGCAAAGGTTGATGAACCTCTAGCATTCACCTGAAGTTTGGGGAAGTGGTCTTTTTTCATGTTGTTTCTATTTAGAACATCTCGTCTGCCAATGACTCAGCTGGTCGATCTTCTGCACTTTGAGAGCTATCTCGATTTCAAGTCCAAGCTGAAGCCAAATGACAGAGCATGTGCTTAGGATGAACTTGTGTAGCACCTCCAAGAGCTGATAAATCAATGCTTGGTGAGACACAAATCTGATGTCCATGTTGCCCTTGTATGCACCTAAAGCTCCTGGTGTAACAGCCTGGATTGGATTGGAGGAGGACGTCAACCTGCTCCTCACCGTGGTGTCACAGCGTCTCGTTTAGAAATTTCTGTGTATTTCATTCATTTGCATGTTGGAATCATGGAATCCGGGCCTCTGAAGCTGAATCTGGACAGGCAAGTGGCCAGGCTACTTGAACCTTCAAATCTGCATCAAGCACTCTCTCGGGCCACAGGTCCGGCTGTGCCGGAAAAACTACCTGCGGCAAATCTACACTACCTCATAATGAGAGCCAATTACCCAAGGTGGGAGGAACATGCGCTGCCTTGCCCTAGAACTATAGACTGTTGATTTTCAGCACTACCAAAATGACAAGATAGTGGGACATCTGTGCAAGATCAGCTTCAGTTCATAACTATAGTTGCTTTGTCTTTGTCTCAGTTTTACATCTCCTTTATAAACATCTTTTCACAGGTGGCTAGCCGAAACTTGTGCTATGGCGAGAAGTTGCTGCCCAATCAGCATCTGCTGAACCCATCCTTTTCATTCTTCCTCCAGGGCTGGAGCGCCCGCCACAGACAGGCTGGTCTCAAAAGTACAATGAGGACCCAGTGCTGAGACAGCTCAGCACTTGGAAACAGATGGGGTCTTCACGCCAACACATTGGTTCAAAGCTGCATTGCCACCTTCGGAACAGCTCAAGCACAAGTTGGAGCACCAAGAGCCAAAAAGGCATTGGATCTTGCAGTGGTCGTATCCATACTGGCCGGAGGACGCAAAGCATGAAGCACAGCCAGAACTCAATCCCGTCTTACTGGCAATGCAACTAGCCATGCTTCCTCTCTTGAAACCGCTCCAAAAGCTGTAAGCAGAATGCCCGCAGTTTGCCACAATCTTGGGGAAGGTGCCATCTGCATTTCCACCTCCAAACTTGTTCATGAGGGCCTCATCATCTGCAGAACATGACCCGGTAAAACTAGTGTTCGCATTAACCTCGAGTTTGGACTCCTCTTTCTGTGCTCGCAATTGATGAAGCTCCAAGCTGCATGTTCCAGTGGTGCACTCATCATCGGGAATCTGCTCTGCAACACAGAATGCCAGCAAGCAAAGACGCCAAAGAGCCTGAGATAACTAGGTCTGCACTTGAAGTCTGCATTCAACTTGCTGACTGGATCATACTGTTGCTGTTGCTCAAACAATTTGTGAATGGCTATCTCCTGCCCAAGAGCATTTGACCAAGAAAGTGTTTGAATGATAAAGACCGCCAAAGTTTTTTGAAGATGTTCTTACAGGCAAGGAATCAGGACAGATGAAGCCTAGCAAGTCGAGTCGAATCTGTAATTAAATGCCTGGGGAAACGGGCTTGAGTAAAATGGTGGTCCAATCCAGCTGTAAAATAGCTTCCAAGACATCCAAGCTAAGATCATGACCATGATGGTCGATGGGCTTCCAAAGTAGAAATGCAAGCGCTTTAGTCACTGTAAGGGCTGCGGCAAAAGCAGAAGTCTGGACATGTTTGACGACTTTCGCATGAGTTTCGTCCCATATGATACATAGAACTGTCAACATCAGGAGAAAAGGAAATCTACAAGCCTAGACCTGTTTTGAGAGGCAGCAAGAAATTCTCAAAATGAAAGTGCAGCGCCGAACATTTTTTGGTGACACACGAGGATGGCCCTGTGGCTTTCAAATGTCAAACATGTAGACTGGCTCCTTCTGCCAGGCTCGTCATGAGACTTGTCACATCTCTTGCGCCAAAACGCGCACGGAAGGCGGCTTCGTAGGCTCCATGAATATCTTCTCTGCTGAAATTTAAGCCTTCAACAATGGCTTCGTCAGCTTCAGCTGTGGTATTCCCAAACAAAGGTGCAGGGTCATCAGTGTTCAGTCCGAACAGGACCTGGTTCTTGAATGATTTGATTGCCTTCAAAGCCCAGGGACCATGACGTAAGGCACTGTTTGGACATGCTTCCAGATGAACTCCTCTTTGTCTCAATTCGATCAGGAGCTGGGGGTCTTGCGCTGCTGCATAGCCATGGCCTACTCTATCAGCATGCATCGAAAACACCGCAGAACGGACATCATCGGCCTGCGTAGTGTTGAACTCTCCAGAATGAACTGTTACATTCAGTCCAGCGTGTTTTGCATGTCGCATACAGTCAATATAAGCAGCATTTGGAAAATCGGTTTCATCGCCAGCCAAATCCAAACCAACAACACCTCCCATGTCTTGACTCGAAAGCTTCAATGCTAAATTTGCAGTATTAAAGCACTGCTGGGGGCTGCTTCCTCTCATCGCACAAAGGATCTGATAAACTGCGACTTGATGCCTGACAGAGCCAACTCTCAAACCTTCCTGCACAGCTCTCACCGCATCTTCCTCAGAGATTGACATGTTTGCAAGCTTGCTATGGGAAAGTCGCACAGGGTCGTATCGAACCTCGGTGTATTGCACACCGGATTTGGCCTGGAAACCAACAAAAGCCTCAGCCGCAAGTTGAATGGATTTCACATCCCCGCCAAGGATCTCATTCACTGCATCAAATCTATGCCATCCACTGAAGCCTTCAACGAAATGCTTTACATCTGAAGAACTTTGTGGCACTCCAATTCCGGGTAACTCCAGGCCGCGGTTTTTGCAAATGTCAAAAAGATCTGTGGAGTCCATGGATCCGTCCAGATGCACATGCAGCTCCACTCTGCGAGCAAAGGATCCATGGAATCCATGGAATCCATGGATTAGTTGGATACACCATGGAGATGTGATACTTAGGATCCATGGAATCCATGAGCAAAGCGCTGCACCTCGGAAAGATGTCATAAATTTTGAACTTCGCTGTGCTTCCAGCGATGGAAATCTCTAATCTTGTGAGCCTGAATGTTTGCGACAGCCCCCTGACACATGCACAAGCACAGTCGCATGTGGGCCTTATCACTGCTGCTAAATCTTCTCGCGATCTTATCATGTGAAATTGCGTAAGCAGTGATCGTCGTGGACCCACTTTCAAAAATGCAGGTGCTGATTTCATGTGCAGAAGACAAACGCCTTCTGGGCATGTGAGCATGACCACCCAGACTTTTCCATGGTCTGTGTCTTTTCTGGTCCCGCATCGTCACACAATTTTACCAAGCGGCTTCAAGTCAAAGAATTCATGAAGCTCAATACTGTACAAAGTTGCTACAATGAGCATTGCCCAACGTCAAGACTGACATAGTGGGACTGGTCGAATTCACCGGATTGGGTTCAACAAAGGTCTCACGAATTATTTCCTACACAACTCGAACGCAATGCCGCAATGTCAGTATTCGATGCAGGGATGCATTAATACTTACACAAATCATTTCCTACACTCTCTGTGGCCATCGATGTCTATGTAGGAGTGAGTGAAATTTGAGCCAGTTCGCATCTTTGTTTCCAGACATCTTAGGCAGCGCGGCAGCTTACTGAATTTGCAGGGAGGCCCTGCCCCCTTTTATCAACTCGAATCGCGGTCATCCATGCAAGGTCGTTGGTATGTTCTCAAACACCTCGAATCCTCCCGAGAAATCACTTTTCAGCTCAGTCGAATGATTCACTGCAGTCATCCCACTCTGCAGCTGCCAAACCTGATACTCTGTCAGGGTAGAAAATGCAAATCAAAAAAAAGGAAAACGACGCTTCTTGAGAAATTCAATGATATCTCACGACCCACAGCTGCCAAGTCTGCGACGCTTTGCTTCAGAGCTCATGATCTCCGGCTCGTTTCTTTCCCTTGGAATTGCCTGACACTGAGTCAAACTTCTGCACAGAAGCTGTGCATCTACAGTTGGGATCTACGCCAAAGCTGTTTGAAGACCGGGCCAACTTTCACTTGCATCCAAGGTTGGGTACCAGTGTTGTCAAATTCTGGATGTGAAATGTGAAAAGTTATGGAGAGAACTTACAACGCAAGCCACACAATCCCTCTAGTCCCTTTCCAAAGGCCTTGCTTTGATGGCTTTGGTTTGGACGCCTTTGATTGCGTCACCACGTGATGTCGGCCCATCAATGCTGCAATGCCCTGGCGGAATTCAGCGTCCTGAGCAATCCAAGGTCAGCGAAAAGAAGGCATGCTGTACCAAAAGGATCCAAAAGGTGGGTCCTCCATTTCAGCAATTGACGTTGAACCTCCGGTTAGGGACATGAAAGCCAATGAGTAGAAAACAACATAGAACAAGCACATTCTGCAATGAAAAGGAGTGAACTCCATTCGGCATGGACTCCAGTTCACAACTCCCAAGTTGTCCTTCAATTCTGCATTGTGAGCTTTACTAGACAGTGCCGTTCACACCCCTGACCTTGGGCAGGAAGCGTGTCCGCTTCAGCAGCTCCAGCCTTGAGCAACGCACGGCACGCGGCTCGAAAATCTTGGTCATCGGAACGGCAAATGATGTTGGCCTCGTGTCGCCACGCACCGGGAGCATCATTTTACACCAGTGTAGCCAGGCCAATACATGTGCGTAGCACCTGTGCCATGTTTTAATCCAACAATTTGTAGGTAACGCAATGCTGTGTTGTCTGCAGCACTTCTGGATCTAAAGATGGGCTGAGCTGCAAACCATGAATGAAGCAACCAATTGGGCATCCTCCTCGTGGTCCTTCTCACCCTTCTGATCCTGGGCGTCGAAGCCAATCAGGACTCTGTGAGCTGCGAATGGATTCACTGCATGGTTTGGTGCACATCTTCATAAAGAAAGGAAGGCAACTTGTCTAGCATAAGAAGGTCTGTGCCACCTATATACTCAAATATCAGAAATCCATAGAAATCCAATCTGCTCTGCAACAGCCAGTCCTTTTTCTGGTCCGATTTCGCTGGATCTGCCGGCAGCGCCAGCGCGACAGCATTACTGTCCAGAATCTCTGAGGCAAGTTGCCTCTCCAAATGGCTAGGCCGTGACAACAGAGCCAGCAATATGTGGGGGCAGAACTGGCCTGGTCGATTCATCCCACAACTCAACTCCAAGGATCACCTTGGGTCACAACTGTGAGCTCGTGCAGTTGCTTGATGTGCAACTGTGTTGACTGTGTTGCTTCATCTGTCCCGTTGCATTCCAATGTATCTGTGATACATCGGATAGGCCCTAGTATCAAAGTGCTTGCACCACACTCTGCTTTCGTGACCTGATTGGGAACTGGCAGAACTTGCAAGCTGGATCGAAGTGAAGAAGCCGATTCCTCCTACCGGTCAGGATTGTTTTGTGGCTGGCTGCCAAAAATGCGGACTGGTGAGGTAAAACTCAATCTCCTTTGCATGAAGAATTACCAGGATGATTTGACAGCTTTCTTCCTGCCCTGCAAAAGCACAAGGAACAAGAAGCTCACAGAGTAGGACAGCAACACAATGAAGTCACTCAAAGCAAAGTAAATCTTGGAGCTGCACAACGTGCTGTGCCTGCAAACTGCAACTTTCCTTTGGTGATCTCTTCAGGAGTCAGCACCCTCAGTACAGTCATCCTCTGAGAGCATGCGTCAAACATCAACTCCTTCCAGCTAGGATGGCCAAGTGGCAAGTAGCCGAATGAGCCAGTATCATCAGTCTGGAGTGCAGCGATGCCAAGCACCTGCCACTTTCTGACAGGAAGGAAACAAAGGACATCTTGAAACAAAAAGCCATCTGTCACCGGCCTTTACCCAGTGAGCCATCTCTGCTTTCAGGACAGCGCAGAGAGCTTCATTGGCCTCAGCTCCACAGCTGCTGCACGGCGACCCCTTCAGGCCTTTCGGTAAGCCCTTCAGTAAGCTCTTCACCACCACCAGGAGCCGATGCTTGGAAGCCTTCCAGCGAGAGAAGGCTGGCCTCAGTGATGTGCCAGGCAGTGGACTAGTTGGCGAAGCATGCGAAGCTGTCCATAGCTTGGTATCAAGCCCCCAAACCATCCAATAACATACAATATCATACGTACTAGTACAATAAAACATATAAAACCGGAATAGACACGGAATAAACACGGAATAAGTAATAAGCAAGGAATAAATATCTCTCTGACGTGCTGAGCTTAGCTACAGAACCATCGCTTCTCCCCAGAGCGGCTTCGCCGCTTGCACCTCAGAGCCACGGCTGCAAAGCCACACGCCACAGATGGTCTCATGGTTCACCAAGTTCACCAAGTTCTGAGTGAAGGGCAGATGCATCTTGGCCACATAGAATGGCATCCCAAGCAACTTGTGCATCAGGTGAGTCCTCTCATTTTGCAGGATGATCCAGTGCATTTCGGCATTTGAGCCTCCAGCAAGCGCTCCTCAGTCAAGGAGAGCTGTAACGATTTCAGCACCTGCACAGGACAAGCGGTTCATCACCTCAGGCGTCCTCATACTCTGAAAGGGTGAAGCAGTGCACATGTGAATCTGCCTCGCCACGAGACATGGTGAAGCAGTCACAGGGTGTGCTTGAGCAGTTGTGCTGCTGGACAGTGCGGATTTTCATGGTGCAACGAAACATGTTTTCAAAGGTCATCCCAAACCCTGCCACATGAAACTCAAAGTCTTCCCTTTGACAAAACCGTAGCAGCCGTACGTAGCTGGTACTCAGTTCTCTGCAAGGCAAGAGCTTTCATTCTGGGCAGTCATGCATTTCTGGTCTTTGCATGCAACAAGGACGTCTTCACCCGTCCGCTTAGCAGCTGGTTCGCAGCCAGGACAGGTGAATGCATCCGAGACAGGTCAAGCTCAGTTAGCTGCAACTGGAGGTGCTTGTGAGTTGTAGCCCTGCGCCTGCCACTTCGGCCACGGCCAACAGTACGAAGAAAATGTCACTTCTCTGAGTTTCAAACAAGCTGATGGCATGTCGCCCAAACCTCCTCTCGGGCAAGCTTCGCCCAACTCGGTTCTTGCCACTCGACCTGCACGAAAAGTTATCAACAAGGCACGGCCATGAGCCAACCACAGGTGACAGCAACACCGAAACACACAGATTCGGCACTCTCTGCCCAAGAAGTCGTAGGATCTGCTCAAATGTGAAATCTTGAACGTTGCATGACGTTTCTGCAGCCCAGCTGAGCCTTCAGGTCTCTTCTGAAGACTGGAAGGCCCTGCGTGAGCATCGTCTCCCCCAGCTGTCCGAACTCGTTACTGCGCGTGAGAGGCCAGATATGGAAAGATTGCAGCGAGACCAAGAGTGTGAAGCTGAAGCTGTTTATGCAGTGGGGCTCTTTTGATTTGACGATCTCTCTCAAGCACTAAGACACTAAGACTTGTGGCAGGCTATAGAAAATTAAGTGAAAATAACTTTGAACCCACATAACCCAGGGTTGACCAGCGATACTCAGTAGCGACCGCCCACCTGTACACCTTGAGTTCACGAAGCTTGGGAGCTGCTCCAGCAGCAAGCGCCGCCACCAGTGCCTGCCCCGTTGAACCACTGCTTCGAGAACTTTGAAGTGAAACACAATGTGAAATGTGAAAAAAAAACATTTAAAAAAAAAACTAAGAGTGAATGTACAAATGTACCCTACAAACAGGTGTCTTAGAACAGTCAGCTGAAAAGAAGAGTCCTTTGCTTGCGCACATTACGCACGTTACGCAAGTGCATCTGATAAGCATGTGGCCTGGATCCCCGAATCCTTGATTTTGTTGTGAGACAAGTCCAGCTCAGTGACGTCCTTTTGCTTTGCTCAGATTCAAATCTCCAAGAAAAGGATTTACAAGTTGATAGAAATGGTTCCTGCTTTTGATGTGTTTTCCTCTCGCTTAATCTCCTGGTTGTCCTTCAGTTTCTCAATGACTTCTGTCAGATCCTCATCAGTCGCCTTGTTCTCATGACCAATTCAAGGTGATTGTACAGTGGGCCGCATGTCTATCGATTTACAAGACATACTACACCAATCTGCTGCCCAGTTTGACTTGAGATCGAAATTCATCATCTTTGGTTTTATGTCGGACCAGCAAAGGGCCAGGCGTGCAAGAAACTGAAGCGCATTGATGTGACTCCTTTGCAACAGCAGCTGGTGAGCAAGGATCAGCAGATTGGAAAGCTTTTTTCCACTGGGAATTCCATCTAGTTTGGTTCGCAGTGTATCACTGAGGCTTGGAAGAAAGCAAGCCTATGTGCAGTCCTGGGGCCAAGGATTCATGCCACCTGTTGCAATTCCTCACCATGTCCTTGTGAATGTCCTGGGAGGGAGGTCAGCAGAAATATTGATCAGTGTTCCATGGTGTGGTGAGGTGGATACACACTGAAACACATGAAAATCATGGATAAATAGAAACAATAGAGCAAATTGCGAATTCTTGTGGATGCACACTGGAGCCAGTCCGACTTGTGGTTGGAGGTCTCCATTTCTTCCAGCGTGCAGCCAGGTGAATTGTACTGGCAGTCCTCCGGTGGAAGTCTGTTGATCGGTGGATTTTTTGCGCTTGAATCATCCACAAGAATGAGAGTGGCAAAGGGATCTCCAGAGAACGTCTCCTTAGGCCACTCTTTCGTATACCAGGGCGGTCTTTCAATGCCATTGTTCTCCGTGGCACCACGGTTCATGCCAGCAGTCAGATCCTGAAGCTTCCAGCTTCCAGAGAGGGACAGAAGGGATGTATGGGATCCCACTGCAAAGTGTCCTGGTTCAGCTTGTGTTCTGTATGGGCCTGACATCGCGACGCAAGCAGTTCTCTCAAAAAGGAGTGGTATTTATATATATATATATATGATTTTATATGTATTTAATATGGATTTATGATGATTTATGGTCTTTTGAAGCCCCTGTCAGCCCCTGTCAAGTTGAATCACGTGCTTTGCACCATCTTCCAGATGGGTCATTAACAACTGGTCGTTTGATGTCGTTTGCCGTATCAGACACTGAGAGAGGGCAACTTGCGACTTGCGCCTTGTGAGTGTTGGGATCCACCTTGCCCTCAGAGGAGCCTTCAGGTCCATATAGAGGCTTTTCTTTTGCCTGCAGCCAAGCAAACCAAGGGTCGACAGTGATTACCAATATATTACCAATATATTATACCAATATATTACCCCATAATACAACGAGGAGTGTTTCCTGCCGTGCTTTCTTTGCTTTGCTTTCCGCGGCCTTTTCGAAGAAACCTTTGCTCAGTGTGGGCTTGTCCTATCTGGTGAGCACAACTGGAAGGGTTTGGCATGCGAAGCACATTTTCGCGCTCCTCGACAATGCCCTTGACCACAGGCTCAACTGGTTCCTCGACCTCAAGGCTGACCCAGTCACTGACCTCTTCAATTTTTCTTCAGATATCGCCACAATCAAAGACACCTCATGTAGATACTCTTGGATTTGCCAGAATCAAACAAACACTCGACAATTGCAGCACTCTTTTCGAACACTACACTTTCAAGTCTAGCACCAAATAATTGCTTTAAAAAGCTATAACATGTCCAGGTTTGACGCCAAAAGGCTAAGACTTGGACTACTTCCTCAATAAGCACCATCGTAACACGGTCAAGCAACCGTACTTTCGAAGAGCCAGCAAGGCTGAAAATGCAGTCTTTCCTTTGGGTTGAGTTAAAATCCTTCCAATTTCTGCATGTCTGGTTTCAGTGAGAAATTTACTGCGGTGGAATGAGTCCTACTTGTTGGATTTCATGGTCTGAGTCTGGTAGAAATGAATCGGACAGATGGCATGTTCCTGGTACAGCCCAAAGCTGAAGGACAGATCGCTGTCGCTGACGAAGCCTGGAAAGTTGCATGAAATGCTGGTACTTGTTTGAGTCTCCGCCTATATGCTATGCATGTGAATCCTCTTTGTATACACATGTGTATACTATGTTTGGGGTATTGTGTTGTCTCAGTTGATGGTTTTTGCTATGTATACTGTATATGTGCATATGCATATATATATATATATATATTTTCTGTCTGTCATACTGTCACGTATTGAATGGTGTATTGATCATCTGCTCTGCAAAGATGTTTGTATGTTTTTCTACATGACATTTGATGAAAAAGGATCTTATTGCACACATCCTAGAGTCCTGCAACTCGGCAGAAAAGTATAAAGGGCATGACCTTTGAATTGAATGCGTTCAATTCCTTCGGGCATACATACGTATATTATGTATGTATATATATATATATATATATAATCCGCCGACCCCTGCCGACAGCAGGGGGAGCGCGTCAGAGAAGAGATTCCAAGCAGTGGGGGCCGTGGCCCGCAGGCCCACTCCGTATTTCAGGGGCGCAGGCGCCGTTTTGGATCACACA
>Ga0126342_10011759_pt1 | contig 15623 bp, 11 predicted proteins | sample Cyp1metagenome_FD_92528 | JGI IMG/M metagenome (GOLD analysis project Ga0126342, IMG submission 92528) | Coral microbial communities from Lord Howe Island, Old Settlement Bay, Australia - Cyphastrea 1 metagenome | ecosystem: Host-associated > Invertebrates > Cnidaria > Coral ...
ATGGACGACAACATGACCAATCGCAAGATGCCAGGCCAGTTGATCTGAAGAGATGAATCGATTGGTTCGTTCATATATTGATGCTTAGTTCATGATTCATAATGTTGATATATATATATATATATATATATTATTTATTTAATATAGCATATATATATATATATCAGACATGAATGTAATTATACATATATATATATATATACACATACAGTATACATACATATACATATATATATACATATTGGAACACATGTTAATCTTTGATAATATTGATATGTTTGACACGGGTTGTTGGTTGATTATGATATGGTTGATTCAAAAAATTGTTTGGTTGGCACTTATCAACATAGTCCTTTTCTACGCTAGAAACTAGTTGTACTCTATATATATATAATAATAATAGTGGCTGGTTAATATATGTTATAATTACCAACCCCCCCAAAAAAATAGAACAGTTGGAAACCTGGATTTGTTGAAGGTAACTATCTTTCATCCTGGAAACACGTTTGATTTTTGTTGGGGATTGTTTTGGTATTATTGACAAGTATCTATGATTGGTTGATGATGGTTGATTCTGGTTGATTCAGACTTGATTGGTTGGCACGTATCGATATATTGGTTGGCTAATTATTTAAAACCAGTTGATTGATTTTGCAAGATATGAACCGAGTGGTGGTCCAGGGATATTGGCAAGTTGACTCAAGACAATGTTCCATCTTCGTAAGCGAGTGGATTATGTGTTGTTTTTCCAGAAACGTTTATATAATGATGTGTTTTCGGCTACAGTAAGCAACCAAGAAATAGTTTGTTTGCTGGGTAGCCATGGATGTATGTGTACCCCACAATTGATATATATATATATATTATAAATAGATTATTGGCATGACAACGGAGAAACCATCAAGAAACCGTTTTCCGTAAATCATCAGCTCAGATGCGGAATCATGGTGAGCTTAGATCATGAGTTCCTCTCCCTCGAAAAACTCAACTTTCAGCACCGGTTCACGAAAGCAGCAAGATGGGTTAAATCTCAATTTTCCTCAATTCTCAATCGTGTAGTGCTAAAGATCCCATGTTTTTTGAAGGCTATTCTGTTGGTGAAACTACCATACAGCCCTAGTTATGATCCTTTTTGGCAGTAATAAACCGTAACTTTTGGCTGATTTCCCGACGGTGCACCACTGGACCACTCAAAAGATCGCAGGTGAATGGGGCAGCAAACTAACAGCCTTCCAGCAGTTGGGAGCTAAGACAAGTGCCCGATGCGCTGGTGATGATCTAAAAATTACCATACTCTCGAGTAAACACTGACATAGTGATGGAAAATTGCCCATTCATAGATGATTTCTCAAAACAACATAATTTCCATAGGTATTTTGGTTAAACCATGTTAAACCTAAGGTTTGTTTATAGTCCACCATTTTTGGAATCTATTGGGATGTGTTTTTTTTGGGCCCCTTAAGCAAATCCAAGTACCATTGGTGAGGAACTCCAACTGTCACTGAGGCTGTTGATCATCAAGTCCGGTGCTCACCTTTCCGCAAATCACTGACTTGTTGAAGCGACGCTAGGGGCGAGTTTTGTTTGACGATTGAAAATGGAGAAGCTCCGCAATGTTCCATCAAAAATAGGGAAACACTATTTAAAGATTATACAGTAATACAGTAATACAGTTGATTTAGATTATATATCAAAGTTGGGGGTAGCCCATTTTCAGAAAACCACTTTTTGTACTCACGCTGGCGTTTCCTTTTACCATCCCTCAGTCCCCGAAACCATTGCCAAACTGCCAGGGCTTTACGTGAGAACTTTCTTCAACTCGTTGGGAGCCCCAGAAAGGTGACCCGAGTGCCCGCAGGCACTGACTCTGGACTGCCCTGGTGGAAGAAATTTGTTTCGTGCATTGCTGACTCAGAATTGACCAGGTGCTTCAACCAGTGCCAATGTTGAACAACCCCTAATAACCCCCAACAACCCCCAACAACCACTTCCGATTTTTTGAAGCCATCGCAGTTGGAGGTACCGAAAAAATCCAGTAACAGTTCTGGTTGATTGGCAGCCCAGCCTCTCAAGTTGGACAATGACAAAGGTAAGCGTCATTTGCTCATTATGTTAAAACTCTTGGACTTTACATACACTGGATGAATTATGGTGACCTCACTGTGACCTCACTGGAATGATGGCTAGTAGAATTCTCCCAATATGGCCATTGTTTGGTCCTATTATATAGTGAATCAATGACTAATTACCCAGATGGACATCAACTCCCATCCATTTCGCAGCGACGCACGACAGGTGGTGCGACATGTTGTGGAAGCAGAAATGGGATCTCACTACATCGTGTCACCTCCTTTTGACCTTGTTGGTTGTTTCAAGGACGATTTGTGGCTTGGGTTAGAAGATGGGCAATGGCCAGCACTTCGGCGGAATATCAAAGTCTTGCAGGTCGTGAAAATTGGATTCCAAGACGTATGAGACGAACCTATACGTATTGCTGTAGAATATATATATTATATATATATATATAATTATTTACAATTATTTTATATGTGTAATATATACATATATATCTTTATTGTGATGTACATATATGTATATATACACAGTACACATTATTTGTGTTCATATATCCCTATGCATATCAAAGTCAATATCACATCATGTCTCACAGGGTTGATTTAGATATGCTGGTCTTGATAGTAAATATGGGTAAACTCATCTACAAACAAAATGTATATTAGTCATTATATTGATAGTAACAGGAAAAGGTAATTATATTATATTATATATGTTAGTAATTATATTAGTAATTATATTGTATATATATATATATATATCTGGGTAAATTATAACGACCTCACTGCGACCTCACTGGGAATCATGGTTAATAAGGGGAATCATCCCCAAATGGCCTTAATTCAGGTTATTGAAATATTTTAATTTACCCAGATATATGTTAGTAATTGTTTCATATATACACATCGATCATGTTTGTTTTGCTCAACCTGGCCACCGTCGGACAGGACTCCAAGAAGACCATGCCTTTGATCTTCGTTCTGTGCGGCGCCCTTTACAAACACCCTGGAGTGGGTGGCAACGGAGTTGATCCAACTCGATCTTTGAAAGACAAAACATACTACCCGGCCTGGTAAACCGTAGGAAAACCATAGGAAAACCATAGGAAAACCATAGGAAAATGGTGGTTTAATGGGATTTAATGGGATTTAATGGCACTTACCCTCTGGTAAACTAACATAACTATGGAACATCACCTTTTTTAATGGGTAAATCAACTATAAATGGCCATTTTCAATAGCGATGTTTGTTTACCAGAGGGTATCATTTGATATCAGTTGATATCATATGATGTTTTGATGAGACTTGTCACCTCAGCCAAGAAATTTAGCATTGGTCTGGCTTGGAGTTCATTCAGTTCATTGGTTTGCCGCAAATTGAAGCGAAGAATCTCTCGGCGACTCTTGCTGATGCAGACGTGCACCTGACTCCCCCAGCGATGATAGCAATGGCAAACCCAAGAGCATAAAATGCGCCACCAAATTCACAAAAAAATGGTGCTATCAAATGGTGCAAAACAAGCCCAATGACAGGTTGATTATTTGATGTTCAGCATTAATTCATGTGTATGTAACGAAATCCTGGTCTTTGAGTCATGTGGACAGCATTTCGGTCACGTGAGTTATTTGATATTACTTGTATAAGCCTCAAAATGCATAGAATCTGACTTCCCTTCCATTTTCCCACTGTTCCCGGTCCCCTTGTACATCGATTTGGGATGATTTGGGCTGAATGATAGCCACCTCCCCACAAAACATGATTTCTCATTCAGTGTCACCATCGAAAAATCAATTTGTTTGGTGTTGGTGAATTATTATTATGCAGCCAGGTAGAAGATTCCTTACCCTGATTGAGATTCTCATGAACACGACAGTATTCACAGGATTTACACTTCAGGAAAGACCTAAAGTAACCCCAAGAAGATAGAAAAGTGACGAGTCTTCATGGAAATTTAAATCCGGGATTTACTTTTCTATCTTTTTGTGGATGACTATGAAGTAATTCATCCCAAATTCTCTCTAACAGCAAGGTCTGCCGGTGCAGATCCCACGGATTACTTGGTGAAGTTGGCGCGCGACTTCGAATATGAGGACTGGATTCAGTGGTTTCTGTATGAAAAACGATCGAAAACGTAGAAGCAGTAGATGGCAGATCGAAGATCACTGGGAAAACATGGCTGGAACTGTTTTTTTTCTGGAAATGAATGTCAAATGTCACCACGGCATCACGATACCAGATTGAACCTGACCAAAATTCATGGAAATCATCCTCCAGATAGCCAATCAGATCTTATATGCTATCCATGGAGGGGACCTTATGGTGGCATTGTTTGTGCCATGGAAATCTGGATAAATCTGGTATTGTGTAGCCATGGTTATGCTGTGTTTGCTGCACTAGTGATGGATGTCTAGTGGTTTCTGTCACGTCATCCACAATCAAAATGACCCCTATCCATCCCTGTCCCATCTAATCAAAGAAACTATAATTGTTTTTTGCTCAAACGCTTTCCCAATCTTATTTATCAGAAAATCCTCAGCTTATAACTTCATATAGCTAGTATAGATGTTCCACTTTGTTCTATGGCTCATAATCAGCTTCGCCAACTTTCTCCCGGTTTCCCCATCGTTTTGTCGCCTCAGCCAAGGTCCTATGAAGCTACGTTAGTACCATATTTCTGGCCAAATTTTGTGGGGATATTCCTGTGTATCATGCATCCATCCGTGTAATTATTGCACCTATGCTGTGTTTGCACCTAGTCATGTATTTGTATTTGTTTGTATGATATATGTAATCAGGCTATAGGTTTAATGTCTGTATGTACACCGTAGGTAAACGCCCAGATGACAGCGAATCCTACAGATTGCTGTCTTTAATCTATGATAGATGATATGGACACGTGGCATAGATATGTTTGATACAAGGCATGCCAAGTAAGTCAGTACATCAATTAGTTTTTATGTAATTTCATGTAACTTCTATACATGTATATGCACATAATGTCTAGATGTAGAACATATTATGAATATTACAATGTCTAGATTGTACATAATGTCTAGTAAGATCTAGTAAATATATCAATTACTGGTTGGTGGTTTGGAACATGAATTTTATTTTTCCCATCATACTGGGAATGTCATCATCCCAACTGACGAACTCATATTTTTCAAGATGGCTAAAACCACCAACCAGTATATATAATTATGTTTAAGGGGTGAACCATCTATATATATATATATATATGGAGGTTTTAACAGGATACCCTGTAAGTATATCAATTAGTTCATGTAAATTCTATGTGCTGCAGATAAGTCGCTTCAGAAAACGACCTCTGGGGGATGACACCATGGATAAAAACCGTGCTAGGAGCGCTTGCACTTCATCTCCTTGGGCCAAGGTCAAGGGCAGAAGGCGAGCTGAAAACATAGGAAAAGCCCATGAAATTCATGGGACATATCATGGTTTCCGGTAGATTTTCCCTGCACCTTAAACCAAGCCATTGATTTTTTTTCAGCTTTTTATAGGGGATTCGGGGAGAGATCATGATAAATCTCTAACCAAAGCAGGGGATTCGAATGGAAGAACTCTGCTTGGATGTTCATCATGTTCATCCCCATTTCACCTGCAGACTGGCGACAAAGGTTTTTTTTAGCAGCAAACATGGAGATGGCGAATTTGAGACTCGCAGTTCTGGACCAGTTCTGGAGAGTTTTTGAGTGAACCCATGATTGACACATGCACATGTGTGACAGTAGCTGACATGGTCCATGATACTGTACTCGTACGCGCAATTATATATCTATCATGACATGATCTCAAGATCTGATGATGTGCTGTTGAACACAGAAGATAGACATGTAGCATATATATATATGTAGCATATTATATTCACACTCTTTCACCCCCACATATATCATATATAATATGTTCATGAATATATGATATTGTACTTACACCTTTGGTTCGAACACGGTTTTCGTCGGCGAAGTGGCAGGCGGAAAATCTCATCCAGATGGGTCGAGAGTCAGGCGCCGGGAGATTTAGCGTAATACAAAGCTTTGGCACAGTTCAATGGGGAAAATTTGATGACATCTACCATTGGATTTGAGGTGATTTTATGTACTCTTTATTTTTAGACAAAGCATAAAACGCATGGCTTCACAGATAGCTGCTAGAGAATTTATGTACGATGCCAGAGATTGATATTGTCTGAGCAATAGCAGTATTGCTAGAGCTTTGCTACCAATCGTGCTTTCGGGTACAAATTCAATCACCTCATAGTGCTCACATTATGTTATAGTTTTATCATGCTACATACCATCATTTTCTGGTTAGTAATGTTAGTTATATTGCACTATATCCCCATTATGTTCGCGTGATTCCTCTGTTGTAATCCATGTACACACTGGTATTTGTACACATTTACAAACATCCTGAAGTAGGATGAACATGGATGAAAAATAAAATGAAACGTCAAACACACATTGACAAAATGCATAATTATTCGCTTAAAATTCCCATTTTCTATCTACTCCAGGATGAATATAGATATGATACAATATAATATAAGATAAGATATCATGGCTTAATATGATATGACATAATATATTATAATATAGTATAATAGAATAGATTGTGTATATCTATTATATATTATATATATATTAATATATATTTTTATATATATATTATTATATGTATGATATTATATTATATATTATATATATATTATATATATACTATTATATAAACTATATATATATAATATAAGATATTATATATATAAGACAACTAATATAGATATGATAGTATAATATGTGTGGTATTGATGTATTTGGTTTGTTGCTTCAATGTCATCACTGCCAGGTGATTGGGTGTGCCTGCAGAACTGCCATTTGGCCGCCAGTTGGATGCCAACATTGGAGCGTATCCAGGCCTCTGAAGGGCCAAGAAAAGCCAGGGAAAAATATGGGGAAACTCATTCTACATGGAGGTTTGGAGCTTGGAAAATGAATGAACATGATCTATAATATTTGTATAATATCTGTATAAGTGGTTTATAAACTCAGTAGGGTCGGGGCAATATGGGACAATGTCCAGTTATAAGTGACTTACTGGGCTGAGCCATGAAGTATCCAACGGTCCGGTAGGGGTTGAAGAATCGAAGCACATGGGTTTTACATCCGATCCGAATCCCAACCAGCAATGGGTGAATGTTCCATTCACATGGAAAAATGTGTTGCTGAAAAGACCTGAATTTCTGAAGCGATCCAGGAGATGCAAGATCCCGACCAGATCGATGACATGTCCGGGCTCTCGGAACTCATTTTCAGTAGCGGAGCTGAACATCCGAAGACGGGAATGAGGACATCATGGGGATATTCAGGTACAGGATGGTACAGGTACCTTCCGCTAATCAAATATGGCAGTTGAACATCCAGGACGTTATATGTACTGTAGATGAAGTTCCCTTTAATTCCCAATTTATGATACATTGTCCATTGCCATGTTTAATTACCGGAGGATACAATGATTATTCATTGTGCTTGCTTCAGTGACTTCTATGCATCAACATTGATGACTTTCTGTGAGTTCATCAGGTACTAAGAAAGTCATTACCCCTCGGAAATCAAGCATATAAATAGGATATCCTGGAACTAAATTTGCATTTAAATGGGAACATTGAACTAAATGGTGGATTTTCCACTGCAATGTTTGACTTCCGGAGGGTAGGAACCAATGGCTGGTGGCTGCAAATATGGTTCCTTTCCATCTCAGCCTTCAAAGAGTCATTCAACTACCAAATTGCTGGTGCAATCCCCCAGTTGGTGGGTGAATTGTAAGCCATATTTTTTAGATATGAATTGTGTACATGTTTGGTCAGCGAAATGGCCTTTTCTATCTTTTTGGGTGATCATTCGATGACTTGGTCTTAATGATCCAGTCTTGATGTTTTAATCTTTAGCCAACTTGATTGCATTACTATCATCAACAGCTGCTACCCATAATTACCATATTTAGCATAGTCTATAGTATTGGATATTGGCAATATCCACATGGTATTTCGCATATATAGTCTATAGTCAACTTAAGCTACCAACAAGTTGTATCAGATTATCAGATTGGATCCTTCCTTGCGCGTCAGGTATCGTCTCTGGTTAACCTCCATGCCCTCGCCCAGTTTCCCCGTGCCGGTCCTGCAGGGAGGTGGGGCCGGCGTTGCCCTGGCGGTAGTAAAAGATGCCTGGTGCCCAAACAACAACGATAAATATATAGGTGGATTCTTCAAGGAAGATGAAGAACTTGTTGATTGTTGACATTTGTCGACAAAACATCAGATGATCCCAAAAAAATAGCTGTGAATGGGGCATTTAGATGCATTTAGATGCATTTAGCTTAGCCACGGCATGGAGAATCCATCCTTCAAAGTGAGGGCAAGACAAAATCCATGACAACACCATGATGAAAGATGTCCTGAAACAAATGAACATAATTTGAATGTGAAGAGATGTTGGCTCTTCCTTTCCCATCTCGGGAGCAAGTTGCAGATAAGTTGGAGATATTTGGAGCCAGCATTGCAACATACCTCGAGAAGTACATTCAGTGATTGCGCTTCAAACAGAAACCGTGGACATCAACGGAAATGGTCACGTTCACATCAACTAGGTCAATCTGAAACATGGATACCAAGTAATCCTTTATAGTCTTTTAGTATTAATTAATGGAATATCTACCTTCACCAGCAAAGAAACGGGTCCATTTTTTGCAGGGGCCCATTCTCTGGCTGATTGGCTTTTTGTCAACATGATATTGGATCAAATCATGGGATTTTCGCTGTAAGATGCTGGATTTGTTGCTGGTTGGTGGTGGCTGGAACTTCCTGAAATTTTGTTGTGACTTTCCAGAAGGTGGGAAGAGTAATTTTCCCCAACTGACGAGTTGTCCATCATTTTTCAGAGGGGTGGCGAAAAACCACCAACCACTGGATGGGTTTTAGGTGGTTTGGATGGGTTTGGGTTTAGAGATGTTTCGAGTTTTCCGTTTTGGACATGTTTTTGAACACACTTGCCTTACCCCGGAATTTGCGAATCTCAAAAGAAATACGGGATCGGTCACGGGCAAACCTTTGCTTTGCAGCGAACTGTTTCAACCGGAAAGTTGGTTTATACCAAAGTACTGTTGCTTGAAATTGAAAGGAACATGTGTCCCGATGTTGATGGTTCATATATTTTTCTTAAACATAAAAAGTTCTAGAAATTGACACCCCATGCTCACAGTTTAGTCTAGTGCGTTTCATTTCATCCGAATGGGCTATATTATGATATATTGAATTTATATTATATTTACATATTATTTGAATTTACATATTAATATTTCATTGCACATGACATATCCCAAGTGACCCAACCCCCAAAAAAACAATGCCAACTGTCTACAAGTTATGGCTATGTGGCCAGGCATCAAGATCACCAACGAACCACCCAAGGGCCTACGGGCGAACTTGTCCCGCACCTTCCAGGCCAATGATCCTGGGTGTACCCCCAAAATCATCCGATGTTTTTCTGACTTGTTTGGCAAGTTGGGAATATTTTTTGTTTTTGTGATTTTTTTTGGCAGTTTGGGAAGTTTTTTTTGGCAATTTTGGGAAACCCCACATATTATGTATATATCTGGTTTCGTTATCTATAGGTGATAAATCGTTTGCTATCTGGGATGCACGTCCAAGTAGGATTTGTGGTGTTGGTTAGTCTTGATGAGTACCCCTGCTGGTCTGAAATCCGCATACCCAGTGCCAAGATGCGATTTTGACATAACCCATAGGATCCATATATGGTATATATGCTAACATTTGGGGTATATTGATGGGAAATGTTACCATATATAGCATTCATGGATCCTATGGGTAATAATATGTTAACATTTAATGTAACTTTTGACATAAACATTGGGATGGAATGGATGGAGGAAGCTTTGATGTACTATGACAGTTTCCCTTCTTTAGGCCTTTGATTGGCCTTATCACACATAGAGAAGATGGGATTGAACCCCGTGAGCCAGATGAGCCAGCCAAGTCCTGAGCTCTCAAAGTTTTGGTGGTTTCCTATCTTTCTGAAGCTATGTTCCCAGCCATACCTGGGATTTTTTTGGATGTTCCACCAGCCACAGCTTGATTCTCCAAGTGTTTGGATTGACCATGAAATTGAGACTTGAGAGGTTTCGGCTGCTAAAACAACATGGATCTAAATGGGTATGGATCAATACCTATAGATACATTTTTAGTGGGATGAACATCCATTTACCAGCTATTTTGATGTGAACTACAGGGGTATAAGGTTTTGACACACTGCCAAATGAGACCGCATCCGAGTAGCTGACGAATCCTTTGTCCAACATGACATACAAAATTTAGCGTCGAACACTCACACCGATGAACCCTTGCTACACCTCATCCCCACATCCAAGCGCTGACAAAGAAGCAAAGAAATCACCACTCCATGTGCCCCAAAGAGTAGATGATAGTAGATGTGACACATCCCAAGAACTGTAGCTAATTGTTTGAGAAAAAGGCAAACGTCCCTCTTTGCCGCTGCTCGGATATTGCCATTTCACAAACTGCTGCCTGAGAGGACATCAGCACAGAGATCTATGAAGGATGTAGCAAGTCTCGCGAATACAAGAAACTGCTGTCCCGCACTCAATTGTGCTCAGTTGCAGGGTGGATCCTGACCCCTGAAGAGTACTTGGTAGACCTCTGTTGGGTATAGTTGAATGATTCAGTTGTTTCGCCACAAATGACACTACACCCACTCCAAAACATGCTATTTTTGGTGGTTTGTATCCAAGATTAGCCATGGACTAGTGATATTTGTACCAGCCACCAATGATTGGGCATGCCTGGGCTGCCTCGTTAGCCGATTTTGGGAACATGCCATGCCCACTGATTGCTGGATCCTCAAAGGGGTCCATAAGCTTGAGGGCCTTCGCACCATCCGCTGCCACCGGGCTCCAGCTGACATATATCACCTCTACAGTTGCTAGAGCTCAAGATCAGATGAAAACATCACACCCCCAACCACCCCCAGCCACTATAACTGAGCACCACCAGCCCCACAACGACTCATTGAAGCTGCTAAGTTGTCAGGGGACATCTCTCCAACACTGGAGCTGTGGCCAATGCGACCCTTTGATCTTGAGGATGCCAAGGTCATGACAGTCGTAGCGGGGGATCCTGTGCATGCATTGTCAGGAAGCATAGAATGCCCCAAAGACATGTGTATCATTTGTTCATTTTGGGGCTGGATCCAACAATTGAGAGAATCCATGGGTTGATAGGGAAGACCTCAAATAGGATGTGTCAAGATCCTTCAAGTACTCCGGCAGCCCTTTTGGGGGCCCAGTCTTTGAAAACATTCGATCAGAACCAAAGGAACAATTTCTTGTAGCATGTGTGTTTTCTGCCATATTGAATTTCGAATGGTTTTGGTTGTAATATGTTACAATCAAAAAACATGACTTCTAGCATCAGTGTATGCAGACTGATGAAAAACCGTGCAGGAAAAGCTCTATAACTACGACGAGGAGAATGTTTCCCACATTTCGGTGAATGACGCTTGGCAGATGATTCAGGTGGTGATGATGGTGGTGATGATGGTGATGATGATGGTGACCATGTAGGCGATGTTTGACTCATAGTTGATCCTTTGTTGCTATGCGATCATATCATAATTATCATGACCTTCTCTGCGATATATTATATGTATATTAATAAATATTAGGATAATCTATGTACTGTATATTGTCTTCATTTTATATTATGTATATTTCAATAATTTTCTACATTATGTCCATGTATTCCTCCATTTCTCAAAGACTCTTCAGCCACATGCCTGAATTTTCAACGGCCAAGGAGAAGTGCCCGGCCGAAAAGGACCGAGGTCGCTGCGGCGGTTTTTCGATGATCCAAATGAGATAAACATGGGGCTTTCATGAGATTTCATGACCATTTTCTGGCCCACAAGTGATGGATAGTGATGGTGCAAACGGCTTGTTTGTTGCTTGTTGTTGCCATAGTTCATGGAAATCATCCCATGCAGTGGCTTGTTTCTTTCCATAGACAAAATAGAACATGTGTTTCCATGACCCAGCCATCAAGTCAGAACAGCTGCTGTTTCAAAAAAAAAATCATGTGTTTCAAGGTGGTTTCGAGCCTGCTGTTTTTGCTGGCAGGGCCTGCGTTGACATGGTGGTTTCGAGCCTGCTGTTTTTGCTATAGTTGCCTGGCAACGGTGAAACGCAGGGGGGAACTGACGGTGCCAAGAACATCCTTTCGAATCAGTGTAGCTAGCTCTTCAGCTGAATTTGAAAGATGCAGCCATGCTTGCACCAACCATCCTCATTTCAATGGTAATCAATATCAATCAACTATATACTAATTAGATTCATGATTTTTATTTTATTATGTGCCATAACATCCGGGGGGAATGACTGCGCCGGCAAGATTTACTACACCGCGCCGAACATGGGAGAGAAACTCTGAGGTGCAGTTGGCATCGACATGGCCTGGTCAGGAACTCAAAGTTGGCATCGCGATGTCAGGGGATCCCCAGGTCATCATGGTTGTTTCAATACAAAGTTATGGTCATCCATGACTTGGGTGATTTGGGCCATACCCCCCCAAAAAAAGGAAACCTCCTAAAAAATGTGTCACCAGTGTGTGTTTATTTTTTGTTTTTGTGTTTTTGGTTCCCGTTTATGTAGGAATGTGGAAGGCAAGTGATCTGAATGCAGTAGTGCCCATAGCTTTGGGGCACACCGTAAGATACACTCAGTAGAGTCGCCCAGCGGGAAATCACCATCCAGGCGCCTGGGATATGTGGCATGCCATTGTGCCCTGTATCCGTGGCAATTGGAGGTGCGGGGAATATGCCACGGGTCGGCATCCCGCATGACTCCTACTCTTGTGCCAAATTGGAACGCCTTTATTGCCGACTACCACCAAAATGATCCCTCACAATTGATCAGTCCCTTAGTCAATGTGGGATGATCATACTCTACAAATTGTTATCATGGTGGCAAAACACTACCAAAGACTGCTGATTGTGCATTGGAATTGTGACATGTGTCATTTCCGGGTTCTGCAGGGATGGTTTTTTGGGGTTTGCCCTGCAAGGCTTGCCTCCTACTCCTGCAAGGTTGCCGGGAGTCCCAAGTAGGTCCCAGATTTGCTGAAGATTTGCCAAAGATTTTCGCTGTGGTCAATCCACCATTGGATCCATGGTGCTGGTATATATGCTAACAAAAAGGGTGTATATTGATGGGATCCATGTTACCATATAGCATACATGGATCCTATGGGATCCATCATTTGCGGATTGTGGAATCTGCCGTTTTTATCTTTTCCCAGGCAGCTGTGATATTTTAATATGCCATGTTTGTGCTTTGGATACGGATTCTGACACCCGAAACAGTCCAGTCAGCCAACTTCTGCCCTATCTTAGTACGGGCCTAAACTTTGTTAGTTGACAGTGAGGTATCTCCAGGTTTCCAGGTGTATGAGGGTCTGAAACTGGGCCAGCCCCCTGTTTTATCATGTCATCAGTTTGAATGGGGAACATGATAGTTAACCAGGGACTTGGGCTACGATTGTGCATACTTCACCAGTCTGCCTGGACTTTAGTCCGTAAGTTGTTGTTTTTTACAAAATTATCATCGTTGAAATTTGTTGTTCACAACCCTGTACTGTGGATATCAAACATGGACCATCTCCCAATTTCAGATCAATTGCTTATTCATTTACATGTGTATCAATATGTTTTTCATTGTCCCAATAACAGATTCAGCTCCATAAAACGTTGCTAATTATCTTGCTCAGCTGATGGAATTGTCCCAGCAATTGCGGGAAGGTCTCCTATCCTCCAGGTTTGTCCTTCATGCACGATGCCTACTTCGCGGGGCGATCACCAGCTGCAAAGATGGCAGACAGGCACTGATCCAGTCGCAGGTGATGCGGATGTGTTTCATGTGTTTTTTCCAGTTGAGCTTTTGATCATACCCTTATGCTCCATGTATGGTACTGTAGATTTGCCTACATTTAGGTGATTTTTAGGGCACATGTTGGTAAATATTCCATACATGGAGCATATGGGATATAGATTGATCATGCGGTACACGCTATGCTTGGGTGGTATCAGGTGGTAAAACTGTACTGAAGCTGTTCGTGTTGAAAAGATGGCACAGGTATCGACACGAGTTGATGGTTGGGTTTACGATGAGTTTACCAGACTTGTGGACTTGGAGCTAGCCGCAGAAATCGAACTCTGGAACCTGCGACCCTGCTGAATTTCCTGACAGATCAGATCCTAGTTTCCATGCCCTGCACAGCATGGCTCCAGCGTCGGGGCCCAACTATCGACCATGTTTGATGACCCATTTGAGAAACCATTGGAAATCGCTGGTTGGGGCATGGGATAGATCTGAACAACACGCCTTTGTTTTAGGGGGTAAGGGTGGTGATCATTAGGACTTGGGAGGTGGCTCAGAACAGTGGCTGGGGCAGCTGCGGAGCATGCCAACGCAGGTGTTGTGCCAGCTTTCTCACGCTCTGCCAGCCATTGAAGCCTGGATACCCAGCTCCAAAAGTCCCGGGGATGATGCGAATTTCAGGGAACATTCCAAACTCCAATGGATTGTCATCATGTTTTTCCTCTGAAAAACGAAAAACTATGGGGTAACTCTACTCTCAGACACCATAAGAATGGGGTGGGACGCAGGTTGAGGCTTTCGTTGTTGGATGCCGAGCGAAGACCGCTAGCGATGACGGTATTGCTGGACATTGTGATCTGAAACCACCAACCAAGTGTATCCAAGCGTCAGTCAGTGTCAGTTCAGATGGTTCTAGTTCATCCCTCATGAAGTTGAGCTATAGGATTCAAGCAATGGCCTTCAGCGACATTATACACTTGGTATCACTGGATACCGATAACTCTGATAACGACCATCGAACGCTCCGGATTTTTGAGACATGTCCCGCAAAACGGGGACTTTGAACATCAGCTGTCTAGATGTTTGGTGGAGAGATATCCCTACAATGTGAGGCCCCCCAGTTATAAGTTGGTTTATAAGCCCCAGTAACTATAGTTATAAGTACCACAACCCTTGTTATTGGAGTTATAAACCAACTTAGCTATCTTGGGGGCCTCACATTGTAGTAGTTGACTGGCTGTTTCAGAATTCTTTCAGATCTGTTTGAGTCAACCGAAATACCAACCGATTTCAGCCACACTGGGAGATGGTTGGCTCAACCACCAGCTTGCTTCAGTGTATGTATACATATCTGGTTGGTGGTTTGGAACATTTTTTTCCATATATTGGGAAGAATCATCCCAACTGACTAATATTTTTCGGAGGGGTTGAAACCACCAGCCAGTTATATATGGTGATCGATCTAAAGGTCCTTGTAAGGAGTTTTAATTGCGAAAGCCGTGCATGTTATGTTGGAAACCCTCGCGAAAGTTTTTTTTCGAATTCGCGAAAGTAAAATTTTATTTCGC
>Ga0126342_10011760_pt1 | contig 15623 bp, 5 predicted proteins | sample Cyp1metagenome_FD_92528 | JGI IMG/M metagenome (GOLD analysis project Ga0126342, IMG submission 92528) | Coral microbial communities from Lord Howe Island, Old Settlement Bay, Australia - Cyphastrea 1 metagenome | ecosystem: Host-associated > Invertebrates > Cnidaria > Coral ...
ATATATATATATACACATGGTATAGTGGTATACACCAGGCCATTTTTATCCAATGAGGATCCAATGATGAACCATGGGACTTTGTGGGGGTACAAAAAATCGACAAACCCACACGATGGCATGCGATGTAACCCGATGTGGCCGTGGAGGTGGGTGCCGATGCGACTGTGCTTGACTTGAAGAAGCAGATTGGTGAGGCAATCGATGCAGAGGAAAAGACTTCGCAGATCTATACTATACTGACTATGCATGGATATAGGTCAAAATTAGGTCCTGAATCTGGATGGTTTACTCAAACAACATCAAACAACCAGTAAATCCGTGGGTTCGGGGACATTTACGTAATTTTACTCAAAGTAAGCGTGCATCAGACTGCGACTATGACCATCCCCCAGAGGGTGTCATGTTGAGTTGTCCATGACCATCCCCCATGGTGTCTGCTTCCGCCATGACATGTCACCAATGCGTGGGTATCGACCTCATTGACTCCTCCAAAACGATCAGCCTTTTGTAGGTCCAATTTAAGGCTCTGAATTAAAATGGCCTAAATCCTCTTTCTTGCCTAGTTCGGTCAGTATCTCCAATGGGTTAACCATAGCTTTAACTCCTAATTTGGCTTTTAAGCATTCCTCGCCAACCAAGGTTTAACCGCAATCTCCAATGAACCATTGATTTTGGGTCCCATTCGCCAGGTGGCAAAGATCCAGTTCTGTCGCTTCGGGCGACCATTGGATGACGATGAGCAGCTGAGAAAGGACAGCGGTGGATCTGCGTCCTGTGAGAATTTTGCTGAGAATCTGCAAGTTCCGATTTTCATGTTTCTTTCCATCCTTTCCGAACATTTCCGACAGTTTCAAACCATCTTTTCCCAGCCCTGGTTCGTTCATGTTGTCTCTAAGAACCACCCCCATTGTTCTGACCATTCGCCGGTGGAGTTCATGCCATCTCAGGAGGATCGGCTCGACTTCTCGTGAGACTTCTCAGTTGTGGCACTGAATCATGACATTTTCCATATCTAACTGGCCATAAATGGGATATAAATGGGATATCCCACATGTTCAGACCCATACACTGTATACACCATGGATGTTTTTGTATTTGGCCATCCAATTTTCATGGGTGTACCTGCTTTTGCCATTTCCACATCAGGCTTTAGTTGGTCTTGTGGATCTTCTGGGGGCCAGTTCTGCAGCCAATTGCTTCTGCAGAGTGCAGATTTTGTTTTACCCCCACAATGTGAGTGGATTGAAGATTACTGCGGTGCCAATACATTCAATACTAAAACTAAAAACCACCCAAGTGGTGTAAACGGTGAGACTTCTCGGCTCTGCGCGTTCTCTTGAGGTACTTGGGGAGGAATTTGGAGAGGGTGAGACCTACGAAACCCGAGGCAAGGGTTTTTGTTACCCAGTTGGGTAGACTGGGTCTCAGACGGTCTCAGGGTACCACAGATTTTGATGAAACCTTTGGGGGGATGAACCCATTTGGGAACACTTTTAGTCGGCACAGATGTGGCAGAAGTCGAAGCAGTGTCTCCAGGTTGGACATCTACTGTAACCCTAAACCCTCTGCATGGGAAAAACATCACCAGATTACTTGCTTAAGATCCAAAGGTTTATTGTTGAAATCCAAAAAAACTCATTGTTCTCCGGTCGTCCCTCATCCTTTCATTTCAAGCACCTGAATGGATGGAAGGCTCCACCAACATGGAATGGAGATGAGGAGGCTGAGAAAAAAAGTGGATTTGGATATTTGGGAGCAGAGCTGTAGATGTTTGCATTTTTAAATGGAGTTTCCTGGTTGAGTTCAAGATTTTGTCTTTGTTGAGAAGCTTCTGGCTGAATTGAATGACTGCCCGTTGCAATAAGTGCGGGCGCGGTGATCCACATTCGAGAGCGGTCTGCTGCTCCCCTTCGGTCAAGCGAGAGGCAGTGTGGGGTCTCTTGTTGGTGTAATTTTTTGTGCGCGCGTTGCTTTGTGTGCTTCAGAGAGCGTAAATGCATTGCAGGGCGTTGAGTACGGTGTGACGGATTGGATGAGGATGATGCAGCTGAAGGTGATTAAGATGACGATGAAGATGATGCTCATGTTGATGATGATGGTGATAATGGCGACGGATGCCTACATCAGATGAATCACTCTATACCCATAGCTGGAGACACTTTCAACTCTCCGACTTCCGTGCTAGTTTCTCGTTGTCCGCAAACCATCTACTTACAGCCAGAAGCTTGCACGCGCGAAAGTATTCACGTGCAGGTCACTGTTCCACGCACACACATCTACTTTTACACATAGAAGGAAGCTTGTACGCACACACGCTTTAACACAGACAAGGTTTTACATACACAGAGTAGCCTTTACACAGGAAAGCTCCAGCACGGCATGCACACAGATGCCCCTAGGGAGAGAAACTTTTTTGTAGGGAAATCTAAAAAATTGAGGCAGCGTAGCTTGTTGGTCTAAATTTTCCCAACCTGTATCTTTTCTTTGCGCTGCTCTGCCTTACAGAAGGGTTGCACGATCTCCGGACGCCTCCGGTCTGCCCCAGCGGGCTTCGGACTGATGGTCTGCAGTCACATCATCATGTCAACCTTATAATCATCATGTAAACCCCATCAACAAGTAGCCGAGAAATTGGAGAGCCCGGAAGCGCGCGACCTCACAGGTGAAACAGGTGAAACATCTTCTCGGGTGCGACACCCTGCATTTTTACGGGTTTGGTGGCGCCCGGGGTCGCCCCAACTGTAGGTCTTGTGTTTGTAACAGTTCGTTGGTGCATAGAAACGTCGTATTCCCAAGGATTGGCGTCTCTATAGCATTTGGCGGAAGTTTGTCTACATTCATGTAACAAGATCCAGCAAGTAGTCTTACAGTTTTTGCAGACAAGTGAGCATCGACAAATTGTCACCGCGCCTGGGGAATAGCAAATCAGATCATTGAATCTCTGAGTCGATGGCCGGTTTGACAGGGGATCCTACGATAATTGCTTACTATACACATCTCTATATATATATATATATACATATATATACATATACATATATATATACACATACATATATATATATATACATATATATATATATATACATATATATATACATATATATATATATATACATATATATATATACATGTATGTACAAACATCATGTGGTAAAGACAATGTCAAAAAACCCAAGGTTGACCAATTAAATAGATTCAAATAGATGGTATACCTTCACCCCAAATTTCTGGCAGGTCACCATCATCATCGATGCCACGCTGGATCTGATCCATAGCCGATGGGTCTCCAAGGTGGCCAGTGATGCCTCGGTGAAGATTGGGATGTACCTTCCCACCTCGGTGAAGATTTCTACAATCCAATACCCCAATGTCAAAGACGTGTCATTTCCCACAAAAAATACCGGTACGCTATATATATGGGAAGAAATGTGAAGATATGGGATATATTAAAGGACATTTTGGGTACATATGTAATTTGCATGCAGACATTTGTACGTACGTACGTACATACATACAGACATACATACATACATACTTCCCAAAAGTAAATGAACACATAATAAACAAATAACTATATCAATAAATAGAATATCAAAATCAACGCGTGAATAATAAAAAGTAGATAAATAAATGAATAAATACATGAATAAACAAATTAAACAACACATAAATAACCAAATTTGAAAAATAAAACAAATAAAGCAAACAGTACATAATTAATAACTGGATACATAATCAAATAAATAGAAAATCAATGATAAACGAAAAAACAATGAATAATTAAAAAACATGAATCAATGAACAAAACATGAACATAATAAATGAATAAATAAACAGTAAATAAATAGATAACAAAGAAATAAATAGATAACAAATAAAGGAATAAACGGAAAAACAATAAGTAAACAAATAAGTAATAACATAGATAAATGAATCGACTAAATAAGAAATAAATAATAAATAGGTAAACAATAAATAAATAAATGCCTCAAAATAGATACAAGACTAAATAATGAATAAATACATAAATAAAACATGAACACATATATAATAAATAAATTAATAAATGAATGAAATAAATAAGCCAATAAAACATTTACATACATGCATGCATACATGCATGCATGCATACAGACACACATCCATCCATCCATCCATCCATCCATCCATCCATCCATCCATCCATCCATCCATACATACATACATACATACATGTATATTTTTTGCTCAAGGCACAACGAAGCTCAGGTGCTGCGGCCTAGCATGAATTCAGAGTGTGCCCCCTCTAATGGGGAAAAAGAAATGAGATCTCATCCAGCGAAATCCGGGCCTATACATTGGCCTTGGTGTGTGACCACCATCTGTGCTGCCTGCCTTCGGAAATCGGGAAGGATCTCACATTCCACGTCCGTTGGATGGGATCGGAGCGTGGCTACAAAACCGTTGGATAAGCCTGCGCAAAAGGCAGGGGGATACTCTTTGAGGATCCCTGTGGCCCATTCTTGCCAATGCTTGTGCCACGTGGCATGGAAGTGGTCAGTTGCCACTTTCTGAGTTCTGGCACCATGCGTGACATGTTCAGGAGAAGCAGGCCCGTCGGCTTCCTACTTGGAGCCCCAAAAAGGCCTTGGGAAACCTCCAAAAAATCGAATTCCGGCCACTCACAGAGAAAGATCATCAGCGGCAGCCGCCAAATGCTCGCTTTCGTTGGATCAGATGGAGGGCCTGGATGTTCGAGACCGCCCACCCCGCCTTCCAAGGCAAGGGTAATCAGCAACTCGAGGGTGAAGAGCAGTAGGAGGTTTCCAACGTCCAGCTGTCTGACTTCTCTCAAGGCAAGCGCCGCCCTGCCCCACAGGCAGTCCTGTTCACGCAGGACACGCGGTCCTTTGCGACCTGATCCAGTCTGCAGGCCTGGAAGGTCTTGGCCGCGGGCCTGTGACCAAGTCTCACAGGGCGGCCCTGCCATCGCGCCTACCACCTGGCGCTGGCGAACCGCATGCAGCCAAAACTGCCTCACTGATTCCTTGGACACATCTCCCCAGACGGGGTCCACCATTAAGTCCACCGAAATGGTATAGATGGTGACCTCAGGGAAGCTCTGCTGCGCCTGGTCGATGAAGTGCTGAAAGTCACCGAGCCGCCGCCGGCCCGAGAAAGCATGGATAATGAACCTTTCACGGGCCATGGGTCGAGGGACCGGCCAGAAGGGCTCACGATGGGGTCCGCCACTGCTTTCTTCCAAACACATCTGCTCAATCTCTTCGAGAGAAGGTTTCCCGGATTGGTGCTTCTGTCTGGCTGCTTGTTCCCTGAGGAAAGGCCACGCCCGCTCATCTTGAAGGTCTCGAAGGAGGCGCTTGATGTCAAAGTCCCCGATATTGAGGGCCTGCATGTCCTGCTCCGTCATGGCCTCCCGCAAGTAGTCCAGGGTCGCACGACAAACAGCCCAGGTGACAGGATGTTGTTCGATGGTCCTTCTGACAACTAGCTCAACTTCTTCATTGCCTTCATTCTCCAGAATGTCAATGTAGATCTGCTCAGCCAGAAGTAAATCGAAATCTGGGAGTTCAATGTTTTGTTGATCTTGAAGCTTGGGTCCTGCTGCCTGCAGTGGTGGGAGTAGTCCATCATGCTGTTGGCATAACGCACGATCTGCTGCAGAGCCTTTACCGCCTGTCGGGTTGTATCGTCGCCTGCTGCCCCAGAGTGCAACTCTGCACGAAAGAGAATAACGCAAGTGCGCGTGCAGTTTGCTGAATGTATGGTACTCTTTCAAGCAGTGTCCGCAGCAGGTGGTGTCAAACAATGTGCGAAGCCTAGAGATGGTGCCATGTCTCTTGAATAGGTGGGCACCGATGCCCCCCTTGCTGCGGAAAACTTGTTTGCAAGTCATACAGGCATGTCGCACCTCATCTGACGGATTGACAACTTCAGTGACATGGAAATCCTCCTTTCTCACAAAGCTGTCTGCTCGGGCTTCACGGAAAAGCTGCAGAAATGCAAAATGAAAACCTTCAACTCGGTGATGTCGTTGTCTCTGGAGGATCGCGTGTTCTCCGGCTCTGCGAATGAGTCGTTTCCAATACGATGGATGAAAGACCCAAATATTCCGCCAGGCCGCAAAGGATTGAAGGGGATCAGGTAGTCCTGAAGCTCCACGAAGTTGGCGCCAAGCCCATCCGAGATCATCTTGGATGAGTGTGATCCATTGAGAGTCACTGTTGAGGAGCCCCCAAGGCACAAGATCAGCGCACTTGTGCAAAGTGCCCAGATATCGAAGTCGGGCCAGTCGGAGCAGTTCCGTGGGGCTATTGATGCCAACCTGCGTCAAGATGTCCTCATCAGTGAGGTGTTCATCATGTGCACGTGCCAACAAGCGCCGGAACAGTCTCATAAGAGCATTGTGAATGTACTCCTTGTTCCTATTGTCAGATAGCGTCCAGGATTCCGTGCCGTAGCAAAATCTGCTCATTACAAGCGTGCGGAAAAGCTCCAAGCGACGATGTAAGGGCAGAATTGGATTCTGCAGCAGATGTTTCCTGTGCTGGGAAAAGGCCTGTTGAGCCACTGCAATCCGTCGGCGAGCTTCAACACGACTATCGCCTTTGTGGTGCATCACACATCCAAGGTGAGTGTATTGAGCTACCACCCGCGCTCTACGAGGCTCTCGCTCTCCAACAATGAGCAGGGACTTGTCGGAAGAGGGGCCAAAATATCTGATCTTCAACTTCCTGGAGCCCCGCCCTTGAAAGACAAGTAGGGCCTCTGTCTTGCCTGCATTCAGGTTGGGCGACAGTCCATGATTGTCACAAAGCTCCAGCAAACGCCCTGTTGCCTGATGGATCTTACTTTCCAGGATCGAGGGCGATGGGTCTGAGACACAAATGCACGTGTCATCCATCCAGGTCGGACCTAAGAAGTCCCTGGTTGGAGATGGATCCTGCTGCGAGCTGCCTGGCAAGCGGAGACCGGGTTCATCCGGAATTGTGTCCACAAGGCCCATGTCCGACAGAGTCTGTTGTAGTTTGTGAAGAATGCTGCTCCAAAGATAGGAAAAGATGATGTCAGCAAAGCAGTCTCCTGGACGAGAGCCAAGCTGGGTCCGGCAAACATCATGTTGACCTCGGACTGTGAAAAACGTGTCCACATGGATCGCTCGGATGGCATTCCTCATGTGAGCAGGCAACCCCGCAGCCTCCAAAGCGGTGGGCTCGTCAAGCAGGTTGTGCAAATCCTTCAGCAAGTCAGTCGACATGCCCAGACGCTGTCCAACATGCATAATAAGCTCATCAGAGGTCGGTCCGCCCACAACAAGCTGTCTAAGGATGCGGTAGAATGCTTCTGTAAGATCCAAGTACAGCATGGCAATATTGTGTCCCTGTTGTTTGCGGGCTCGCATGAAGGCTCGTCCCAAATGGACTCCCAGAGTGACAGGTACTTTGGGCCTGCCTCCCAGCTGCTCCTTCTGTAAGAACTTCTCAAACAAAGTGCACTGTCGTTGACGCAGACTCCTGTGTAAGCTTTTGCCGATGAAGCTGGATACCAGAATGCTGCGATAGGCTGTGCATTCATCTTTGGGGCCTTTCGATTTCCAAATGGGACAAAGCATCCCTCCTTTGTGGGCTAAAGCCTCCTGGCCATGGACCGCCAGCTTAAGCAGTTGGTTGAAGGTCGATCTTGCGAGAAGCTGTGGTTTGGCTTTGCAAAAGGCCGGATGAATCTTGTCAGGGCCCGTGGCCTTGTTGGGGTTGACACGTCGAAAGGCTCCCTCAAGATCCAACAAACTTGGAATCTCTTTCGCATCAATCTGAAAGTCATGAAGCTGCAGGGATGCAAGATTGCTCCGCCAGATTTCACGTTGTTGTGCTCTGTCCATCCTCACACCGCCCTCCATTTGACGGAAAAAATCCAACCAGACTTCAACCATCTCGGTGGGGAGGCTACACACCTCGCCAGCGGCATTCCGAATGTACGGCAATGTCTGGACCTTGAGCTTCTTGAGGTTGGAGGGTCCCAGTATCGGTCTCAGTTCACGCAGGATATGACTGGCTGGGGCATCTGCTGGCATGTCCATGAACTTGTCCTTGATGTGGCTCTGTTTTGCTTTCTTCAGAGTGTTCCTCAAGTTCACAGCAGCTCTCCTGTAGTGGGCCACCAAGCGAAGGTTGACGCATCCCAGGTAGTTTTGGTAAGACCAGTAATGTTCACAGTGAGCTGGAAAAGAGCTTCCATGCTTCCAAGCGCGGAAGAAGACTCCCAGTCTCTCATCATTCTGTCGTCTTGTCAGGGCCTTGAGGCTCTTCCTGGTTCTCAGTTTGTCATCGCGAAGCAACCACTCCTTCTCCGTGATGTAGGGCTTCTTCGGTTGGGTTTTCGACAGTGGGCAGGCCGTACGCAACCCTGATACCACATGTTGGTTGAAGTCATTGACCTGCTCTTCAATATCAGTGTCCCATGACTTGGGGTGGTAACTCTGGAGAACCTGTTGTACCATTTGCTTCTCAATGCAATTGGGGTCAAAGCCCAGGCCCTGCTGTCGTCGCCGTGGTCGCTGCGGGACACTGCATGTCCAAACCAGATGGACAGCCGTGGGTTCATGATCCCAATGAGATGTGCCCAGGTCAAAGTCTGAGACGACCTTTGAGAGATTGCAAGCATCAATAAAATGTCTCGACAGCAGAACATAATCAATGCAATGATGATGCACTCCTGTGGGGTCTGTCCAGGTGGCAGTGTCGCCTTGGTGCGCAGCTGTTGTGCAGGGAAGAAAGAGGTCCTGTTCTGTCACAAATCCTCGGAAAAGTGGGGTGTTGACTGAGTCAGGCAGACCCTCAGCGAAAACTGCAACATCATCCCTTCCCCCCGGCGCTGCGTTGGCGTCAATCATGGCAATGAGCTGTTCTCCTGCTTCACGGCGGTGCACAACTTCTGACAACTCCGCCCACCATCGTTCCCGTTGGTCAAGAGGAAGTCCGGACTGCGGTGCATACGCCACGAGAAGCCAACATTGCCAGATAGGGGTCGCAACCCGAGCAAGGAGTATCCTGGGATCCTTGTGAACGACCTGAATCTCCTGCCTTTCCAAGAAGATGGGCTTCTTGTTGACATAGCCATATGGTTGTGCTAGGTTGATCCACAGCTCCACTCCTTGTTGGTGCTTATGGCACCCCGTGCTGAGGCGAAGGACCTTGTCAACGCATGAGCAGAATTCGGGAGATTTGGACTCTTGTACACCCAGGAAATTGAAGTGGAAGTCAATGAATTGTCGACGTAAAAAGTCGATCTTGCCACTGCAACCTTCAGTAGGTGCGCTGAGTGAGCCGACATTTGCCGTACATGCGCTGATGCTCAGAGTGAAAGCCTCCCACGTCACCCCCACATTGGTCTCGTCATGCTGTGCGTTCACACTGACATTCTGTGGGTCCGGAAGTCGAGGAGGTGGTGCATGAAGGCCTCGTCCGCAAAACTTGGGGAGGTCATCTCGTGGATCCAGAACTAACCAAAGAGAATCAATGACTTGGCTCCAGTCTCTCATGCTGATGCTCGGTCTTGGACAGTAGAAGCTTTTCTCTCGCTCTACCTTTGCAAGCCAATCGCACATCTCATTCCAAACTTCACCAGAGTGTCCAGGAACATGGGAGTATTGCATGCCATGGGGCCCCAAGGCGGCCTCTAACGCCTGAAACGACCCTCTGAGGATCTTGAAGGTCTCGTCAGGTTGCGCAGTGCCAATATCACCCGATGCCTGGCCCAAAGTTGTGCGTGAATCAGATCTGAAGCAAGTTGGGATCTTCCAGTTTTGGCTGAGGCGCCACAATGCTGACCATGAAAGAGCTTCACGCTCAGCAACATCTGCTCCAACTCGATTCGCTCCCAGATGAGCCTTATGGTGTGCCTCGTAGATGACGGGATGTGCTGCCCACCCAATGAAACGTAGACCAGGTGGTTCATATCTTTCTCCCAAAATGACATAGGCCCATGTATCGCCTGTGCCCTCTTCCTCTGCTCGAAGCGGGGCGAGGTGCTTGGCCGATCCCAGTGAAGACCCATCTGCATAGATGAGCAAACGATCCAACTGGTGATCTTGAAGGTCTGTGTCGCAAGCGTTGATTGCGTCTCGAAGCACCTGCGGTAAGTCAAGCCCATCAAAGTCAGAACGTAAGCATTGCTGGTGCGACTCAAAGAGGTTCATAAGGTCCTGTGTGGTGATACCCAAGTCAATCATGCAGGAGGTACGAACTTCATGCGGCTTCTGAAAGAAAGGCTCGTGTCGATCAGAACTATGTTGTGCCTCTGGCCAAGTCGACTCCCTGATGATGTGTCGAGGTCGCTCCATGGTGGCCACTTGCTGGTCAATGAAGTTGATCTTGTAAACCGAAGAATCCAAGACTTCCTGCGATTCAATCACCGCTCGCCAAAACCCAAACTGATAGAGAAGGCCCATGAGCTCGTGCTGCTCCATGATTCGGTCAGTCGAGTGGACAATAATGTCAACTTCGTCCTCCTTGTTCAGATTGACCAAGACATAGTCAAAAATATCCGAAGTCACATCCCTGGGTTGGAGACAAACCAAGGTGTTTCGTTCGGGACACAGGACTGGAAATACATGAAGTCCCCAATGACTCATTTCCTCTTCAGCTGCTCGGTTGGATGCAGAAGAGAGTGTAACAAAGTCAGGGTGTGGTTGAGGACTAAGCATCCATTTGATCCTTACCGCGGTCACAGTTGAGTCGTTCAAGTCTTGGTCATCCGGATCAATTTCACCAGGGAGTGGCCACTGCTCATGAGCCACCGAAGCAGTTGTTTGGCGCTCACTACCCTGGTTGTGATGAATCAGAGCTGACAGCTGTAGTAATACAGGTGCCGCAGCCTGTTGCTGCATGTCTTGAAAAGTCGGTCTCTGCATGATCCGAACTTTGAGTCCATGTCCGTCCCGAGCCGGAAAAGGAATGCCTTGGAAAATTTCATAGTTGCCATAATGAACTGTGCAGCGTGCGGGTGAGCCCGGAAAAAGGCATCTACCACCCAAACCAAGAGCCAGAAGGAGTTGATCGTAGTGAAGGATTTCTGGCGTTGTCATTGCAAGCTGAAAAACTGGTCCAGGATGATTCATTGTGTGATCATAGCCAGTAATCAGACTGGTGGAGAGCTGGTCAAGAGGATTTTGGATGACCAGCACATGGGCATAATCCACATTGGAAGGATGTGGTTCAACAACATAAATCATGATGGGAGCTCCCGGGAGAGCAACATCCCACCAGGCTTGTCGGAGATGGGCTTCCCACTGGGCAAAATCATCGTAAAGACGTACTACACGAGGTGCACGGCAATGATGAAGTGCCATATTGTGCTGATCCACGAACCATGTAATGATCATTGTAGATGCACTCTCACCCTCCCAACTAAAGGCCGTTTGTTGCCACGCATGATATAGATCTTGAACGCGCTCTGGCATGGAGCCTATAGCCGGTGCAACAGGGTCGAATGCAGGGGCATCAGGATTGAAGACAAAAGCTGTGCCCTCACAACGTGCCGGTGATGACGAGAGGTCTTGACCCGCTTGTGGTGCAGAAGGTTTTCGCCATCTCGAATGGGGCCGCTGCATGAGTTCCATGTGGTCATGCTCTTCCATCTGAAAAATGAGCGGCCTAATGTGAATCGTGAGGCATACTGCACGAGGAATCCCTTCGATGTCGATCAGCCCAAAGGGAAAAGCACCTAGTCTCACTGAACATATCCTGGTCTGGCAGAAGACTTCCAATTCGGCTTTCCTGAGAACCATGTTGCGACCCATCATGTCTGGCAGTGAATGGGCTTCGTGCTCAATTGAGGTTCCACGGTGGTCAGAAGCTTCAATTGAGATGATGCCCACATTCATGTTGGGTTGAGGAGCTTGTTCAATAATGACGTGGGCCAGCACGCACTGAAATCTCGTGCATTGTGGTGAGGGCTGAACCACATGAATGATGATGTCTTTCTCTTGCTCCTCAATGATGTCCCAAAGTGCCAGGATTTCTTCTACCCATTGATGAGGATTGTCATAAAGTTTCATAGGGCGTGATTCTCTGCAGTGGAGGCGTTGCTGCTGGTGGATGTACCACGTTTCAATGTAGGCAACTCTTCCTTCTTCCTCACACTCGACAAAGGCCTCTCTCTCAAAGAGTCTTGCCAGGCGTCTTTGATCATCTGGATGAAAGCCCCTGTTGAAGATGGTGCGCCGTGGAGCTGGTACTCTGCTTGGTCGCTCCGGAGGAACACCCACGGGATCAGGAGGATGAGGATCAGTTTTGAGCTCAATGGCCTGGAGTTGCTGACCCAGACCATGGATGGCTTGTTGGAATTGCGTAACTGATCTCTGGAAGAAACTGCTGGCATCATCTGAAGCATTTGAAACCGTGGCATTGTCCTCTATGGCAGCATCCGACTCCGAGATGCACAGTTCCTGCATGTCAGCATCCCCAACAAAGATCTTGACATAATCACCATCCAAGAAGTTCATAGGGGAGGTGTCTCGCTGCGGGACCACAATGTTGTTTCGCCACATGTAGCATATGTCTCCGTATTCAGCCAGAACTCTTGCCAGACCCAGAAAATGAAAGAAGGATGCACGATCAGTAGCATACGGCACCCAACGCACATATCTGCGGAACGGTGTAGGCTGAACATCGTTGTCAACATGAAGTTCAAGATCCAGGAGAACAAGACGCTCAAAGGGGGTCGGTCTGCCCTCTGTTGTCCGTTGCAGCAAGAGTCCATGCAAATCAACTTGCACATAATCCAGAGGTCGGTGCAGTACAAGGTGAAGTCGTATGATGTCTAAGGACTCAATATCAAATTCCCTTGCTGCGAGCCTGTAAAGTTCAGTTTGATCATGCCAAGGAAGTTGTGTAGAAATGGATCTGCCATCCAGTGAGAAGATCACAGTCTGGCGCCAATCCTCAGCTTCACTTGAAATGGAAATGGACCTTGATGACGATGAGGAACTTGTACTGCTTCTTGAGCTTCTCCCAGAGGACGAAGACAACACTGCATCTTGAATTGTCAGTGGGCTAGCCATGAAAGAAGTTGCATCTTCTGGGCCTGCATTGTGATCGGCATGCCTTGGTCTTTGCGTCTCTGGAGAATCTGCATCAGGAGTAGGATTCCATGCATGCGGAGGGTGTTGGAGTTGTCTTTGTCTCACTCTTCGCTCAAAGTTTTGTTCCTGCTCAGCCTCACTAAGAGCAGGAGGGACTCGTAGATGAAGACCAATGCCATGATGGAGCTGATGTTGATGTCCATCTGGCAGTAACAAATGCCCTGAATGAAGTGTACAATCTCCAAAACCTGATGATCTTCTTTCTTGACAAAGTTCTGCGACTTGTGCCGCTTGTAGCACTTCTGCAGTTTCAACTTGTCGAGGAAAGGAATGAGCACATTCAGAAAACCATGTTGTCGGGTCCATGATGTGCACTGTAGTGACAAGAGCCGCTGCCCTGTCAAAGTTGGCACGTTGGTGAACGATGGCAGTCGCAGCAGCATCTGGATAGATCTGATGTGGGGACGCAGGCCGAACAATGGTGACATCAAAAGGAATAGTTACATCGATGTAGTCTTCCCAGATCAGACACACATCTCGCTCCCATTCCAACACGTCCATGTCGAAGCGTAGGAGCCGAGGTTGAGAATGGTGAGGGTGAACAGCATGGTCGATGAAGTACGATGTGACATACACGACCGGTTCATCATCGTCTGCGTCAGGCCGTCCTTCTTGTTGTAGAAGTTCAAAAATGTCCTGAGCCCACACAGGTCGTGGATTCAGACCTCTCACAAAAATGCCACTTGATGAATCTGAAGTCGCAATGAGGTCAAAGGTTCTGTGGCTGGGCTCTGCATCGTCCAAATTTGGGCGGCTCCATGGCGATGTCCTTGTAGAAAAGGATTCCAGAGAACCAAGTGTGTGGTACATTTGAAAGGAGTCTTCGCAACCTATCCATACGTCCACAGGCTCAGCAAAACCCACATGCAGAGCTTTGGTTCTTGTCCTTCTAAAAGGAGATTCAAGTTCAGGTATTGAAGGACGACCACCATGACAGGAACTCCATGGGGTAGTCCGAGAGGAAGAAAACGCAGCTGTTGGACCGGACAGTTCACTTGCAAGCCCCAAAGCAAGGTCTCTGGCCTTCCATTCAGATACAAATTCTTCTTTGAGCAATGCTCTATTGTGCCATTTGATAATGGGACCTGGAGTATCCACACTCCAGTGGCGGCAAAGCCCTAGACTGTCATACGAGAACGTCATGGACAGCCGGGCGAGGCAAAAGGCGGCTTGGACGAGGTATTGGAATCGGCCAGCTCGCCCACTTCCATAGCTTGCTCCCCATGTTGGGAAGTACGCTGCCTCTTCGCCGCATTCTCCTCCACAACAATGGCGTCTGCCTGTTCCTTCATCTGCTGTAAGGACGCTGACAGTGTGGCCAACCCTTCGTTGATCTTGCCCGCGGAGAGGTTCGCTGACTCCTGTCCCTCTGCGGGGTCGTCGTCCTCGTCCTTGATCTCGATGGTCAGCTTGCCCGCAACAACCTGGGACTCCGCAGCTTGGCTCTTTGCTTGCGCAAAGCTTTCCTGAGCTTCCTGAATCCTGGCCTGAAGTCCTCGCTCTTGCGTCTGAAACAGGACCGTGTAGTCTTGCCACGTCTTGACCGCTTCTGAAAGAACATTTTTCCATGATGCGATCAGATTGATGCGGGCTTGAATGGCCTCCTCGACTTCTGCTCGTGCAATGCCAAGTTGTTTGACAGCGCTGTGCAAGTCCTTGGTGGCCCTGGCTCCCTCTTTTTTGGCCATCTTTTGCATTTGATGCCTCATATCTGCAGGGAGTTCTGATTGTCGAGCTCTGGCCATTTCGATGAATTCCATCTGTTCCGAACTCATCGATGCCTGTGGTGGGGCCGGCGCTGAGAAGGGCGGCGCTACCGGCGCCATCATCTGTGCCAATTGTGGCGGAGCTTGATGTTGTGCCACTGGTGGCATGGGCGCAGTCATCGGCTGCATGGGGGGCTGCATCATCATGGGCTGTGCCATTTGTGCCATCCCGGTATAGCCCGGCCAGGGCATCGGGGGCGGCGGAAGAGGCTGACCCTTCCCAAAGCTGTGGGCTGGAGGGAATGGCATCATAGGTGTCCCCTTTCCTTCTGGGGCCGTGCTCCGTGGCGTCTTCGCGCCTTTCGGTTTCCGACCCTTCTTTGGTGTGTGGGAGCGGCTCTGAGAACGATCTCGGCCTCCCCAATTCTGTTGGCTCTCCCAGCCCTGATTGTAATTCCATCCACTGGTATACATCTCTTGAGATTTCTGTCCGCCGGACTGGTGGACATATGTCCGATCCAAAACCACCTGCCATGGCTGCTGGCAGACATGACAGTGATTCGCTGAGTGCTTCCTGAGTTGTTTGCACCCAAGGCAGCGCCACGGAGTGTGGTCCGTCATTGTAGCTGCGATGAGGCTCAAGAAAGTCTCGTCCTTTGAATGGTGGTGGCGTAGCACCTGGAAAATGTTCCTGAGACGCTCTTGCGAAAGATGAAGTATTCCTCGACGATGAAGGAACCACAATCTCCTTGCAGTAGCCCGTCTCCTGC
>Ga0126342_10011761_pt1 | contig 15622 bp, 14 predicted proteins | sample Cyp1metagenome_FD_92528 | JGI IMG/M metagenome (GOLD analysis project Ga0126342, IMG submission 92528) | Coral microbial communities from Lord Howe Island, Old Settlement Bay, Australia - Cyphastrea 1 metagenome | ecosystem: Host-associated > Invertebrates > Cnidaria > Coral ...
ACTAGCAATCTCCTGAAGAATCAGGTAACGGGGCTGGCCGCCCTCCCCTTTACTTCGTAAAGTAAAACTCAAGGTAACCCCTCTGGAGCTACCTTTCGTGATATATACACACATACACAAGTACATATATACACATATACAAATATACACATATACATGTATACATGTATACATATGTACAAATATACATAAATACATATTTACATATATAATCATATTTACACAAATCCAAATATACCATTCTACATATTTACACATACACATACCAGGATGTACAAACGGGTCTCAATTAGGCACCCCTTAAGGAGGGTAACCATTAGGATCCGTTAGGCACCCCTTAATTTTTAAGGTTCCAAACTAACAGATAATGAGGTATTCGTAGTAATATGTGCATGTTTCTTCGATTTCCCTACGTTTGCTTCCAGAAATGCGTATCATTGCATGTCACTGCCGTAGAAAGATAGGTAGATAGATGGATAGACGGATGGATGGATAGATGGATGGATAGATAGATGGATAGATGGATAGATGGATAGATAGATAATTAAATCATTAAATAATTAGATAAATAGATAGATTGATTGATTGAAAAATAGATAGGTAGATAGATAGATAGATAGATAGAGGGGGAGAGAGGGAGAGAGAGAGAGAGAAAAAAAAAAAAATTGATCGATGGATAGATAGATAAAAATATAAATAGATAAAAATATAGATCGATAGATATAGAGAAAGAGAGAAAGACAGACAGACAAACAGACAGACAGACAGATAGATCGGTAGATCGGTAGACCGGTAGATCGATTGATAAATAAATAGATGGATGGATGGATAGATGCATGCACACATACATTCATTCATACATTCATTACATACATATATTTGATGGCCATGGACATCCCTGTGGTGAGTTGCAAAAATGTTTCAGCAATTTGATCATCCCTTGTCAACCCATGTTACAAATGGCATCAAACACATGAAATTATGTTCATTTTCTGCAGCAACTGGATGTCGCGTGAACCTTGTTTGATAGCGGTTATTTTTGGGAGATTTTTTCGTTGTAAGGTGGCCGGCATTCACAATTTTTTTTAATCAAAGATTGTGGAACACAAGTATGTAGAGATACGCGGATGAATTCAAAGTTATGTGTGAATTAAAAATACACACGCGCACATATATATATAAAATCAAAAATAAATTGGGATGTGAAGTAGGGGGTTTAAGCACGGGGATTTTTTTTTTCCCACAAGCACACTAGTGTCCCAGACCCCAAATTTTCCCGGACCCATTCCAAACCCAAAATTTGGGTATTTTTTGGGAATACAGACCCCAAAATTTGGGGTATGGTTTGGGCGGTCAAAAACGTATAGAAAACAAACAAAAACTTCCTTCAAAGTGGTGCGTATAAACAATTTGTGGCATATTGTGTATCATTGGAACACACATGTGGGGTATATTTTGAACAAAATGTGTTGTATAATATAACAATATTCGGTGTATATTAAAACAAAAATTGAAGTATATTAAAATAAAAATTGGTGTATGTTTTGGTTGAAAATTTGGTATGAATGAGACAAGGTAGGGGTATATTATACCTGCTGTGGGGTACCCAATGTAGGCAATGTATAGCCTGTAAAGAGGGTACCCTAGTTACTGTTAGAAGAAACCCCTAAGGTATTTCATTAATTTTTCACGTGCTTCCAGCTGCAGGTGGGAATCATGTCAACAGCTACAAAATCCAGGAAGATTGAGCAAACAGTTTGGCCGATTGTTATTTACTAGTTCCGTACATCTCGCTATTCAGTTGCGGCGAAAGATGGGTACCGCTACAACTGCCCATTCGTTTGGCACACATAAAATGTCTAAATTTCAACTAACTACTGCGACACGACGGTTTTTCAATCGCAAACATTGTTGGAATGTCATCCGCTCCATCCGTCCGTATTTTCAGTCATAGTTTCCAAGAAATGAAAAGACAACATTTTATAGACAAATATCCTTGAAAGGCTGTCTACCCTTAAGAAACCCAATGGAAACTATTGTTTTAGGGAGCGTCAAAAACCGATATATTGTATATATAGTATTTGACACCATTCCCGCTTAATGGGAGGCAAAATACAATTTTGGTGCTTCACAGCAACCGGCGCTGAAATATATTTTTGCTTTCTGCCTTACCAACACGGAAAGAGGAAATCTGCATGGTGAGGGGGAAATCTATCAACCGATCCCTGAATAGACATATTATTTTGACATCCCATCTGGCAATTCATTTGACATATCCTGACATGCCACTTCACGTTCTGTTTGGCAAAACGTCACATATGATGTGCCATGAGCTCTCAAATTCTGTTTGGCATCTATTCCGACATTCTATAACAAAATTTCACAACCTATCTTGCATTTTATCCGGCATCTCTTTTGCCTGTCAATCTGAATTTTGTATGACACATTGCGCTCGCACTTGAAGTGCTACAGTGCTCACTGAGATCGGGCTCTCGCAGTTGAAGTCCGGCAGTGCCCACTGAGCTCAGCTGTCTTTGGTTTCAAACGATCATGTGCCCATGATTGCTAAGTCCTGTTCTGGTGGACGGCCTCCTTCACCTGTCCATCTCACCCACTCATCAGAGCAACGTGCATCAACCGGGAATCGAACCCGGGGAGACCGGATCGGCTCAGCAAACCAACGCGTTAGCCGCTCGGCAGTGCCCACCGAGTGCACACTGAGATCTGGAGTTCACGGTGGACGAGGTCGAGGAGGCGGTGGAGGAGGCAGGCGGCATGCAGCTTTGATAAGATCATATAAAATCTAGAGACCTTCACCGGGTAGGTGGGGAATTGATGGCCTTGGAGATTGACGCATGTTGGCGCGACCATCCAATCCGAAGTCGCGCCCCGAAGGCTTCTGGACTTGGGAAGTGGGGCACCGTCTTGACATACAACTACCGCCTGATTTGTGGTTCCAACTCCCTCGTGTTGCTAGTTTTTGCGCAATGATGAAATTGTCCAACATGTTCCAACTAACATAGGCCCTGCCAGGTAAAGGGTGGAAGGTTATTTTCCCTTAAAAAATGCCGTTTCTCATTCATCCCTTGTTTTTTTTTCCGTTCACTGTCCCACTGGTGCCTCCAGAAGGGAATTGGCTGACCTGTCGTATTCGAAACAGTTTCTGCTCTGTTGCAAGAGAAACCAAATTTCTATCCTAGAAGAGAAATGTGATACTGAAACCAAAGATTAGAGTATATAACCCCAATTTTTTGGAACCACCGTATGTTTGTTCATTCTATCCTGTTGGGATTGGACATATTCAAGAACTATCTGGTTCGTGTCAATACGGGATAATACATTGCCTGCCCACCAACAAAAAAATGTGAGCTGGTTGGTATTAAGCTGGCATGTATCATTTCATATCTCCATTTGTTGCAAACATGATATATCAAAAGATAACCAATACAAACAATTGAACATGAAATAAGTGTCAAAATAACCATAAAATAACTCAACTAAGCCCAGGGGAACCAATCAACTCCGTTTCTTGGGGCCGAGACTTAAAACGGGTTTCAGAACAGGGATTCCTCCCTAGATCGAAGGGACTGCCACGCCTTGCCACTGCCAATTCATCGATCACTTGTAGCCTCGCCATGGAATTTTGATCTTTGACGTCCTCGACATGTCAAGTTCTGATCACTGTAGAGTTCAGGTTTGCCGAGATGTTTTCACTGTTTTCTTTGATAACAGCGATAAGATCTCGAGGATCCATGCCACGTGTACACGATTGTACAAGTCTCTGGCCTCCCGAGCCATGCCAACGTGCTTCCGCTTGCACCCTTGGCGTTGCAAGACCTCTGCTTTGCAGCACCAGGGGTGAAAATCGCTAGGCTTTTTCTGGCGAGAACCAGCCAGTCCCGCTCATAGTTTCTATAGCTTTGCACAAACAAATGCTGAAATCAATTAATATATATTGGAAAAAACATGAATATAACATATAAAATCATATAAAATCAATCCTCCATGTCACAACGATTTACCAATATGCTTCACCATTCTTGCGCCACGTGACGTTACGTTCATCACCGCTTTCCGCACCTCCTGCATGATGCGGGACCTCGGTTAACGGAAACGCCATCTGCGTATCTCCGGAGAGGGGTTTTCATTGCTGTCGTTCCTGCGTTGTGTTGTGACGTGTTGTGTGAGGTTGGAGCCGGGCCCGCAGTGATCCGCAGTGTATGGGTTTGAGGCCGGCCAATCGCATCGTGTCAGGTCCGATCACGAGTTCGAGATGGTGGCCCTGTGCCGATCTTTGGTACAGTGGAGGTACAAAATGTGCATTAAGCCAATCTTCTCATCATAAATCTCTATAGTGGGGTTATGAACCTATCTTCTCGCATCTAACGTTTTCGATGGCAGTTGCCCCTTGGCCGCGTCGAAGCGTGAACCGTCGTTATATGTCGTCATCGCGTCGCGTCGGCGCAGTTGTGACACCGGTGTTTGGAGCGAAGGCGAGTTTCAGTGTCTTGCTTTGCCCAGGTATGCTTACCGGCATTTTAGTTCCGTGGGCAGAAGTTTTTTTCCACTCGACCTTTCAGAACAGATTTGTACAGAAATGCCTCCGGCGCGAGTCAAACGCATGTGTGTTTTTTCACAATGTTTTCGGTTTTCGTCGCCTCGCTACTCTTCTTTTGCTGCGCCGGTGGTGTCTTTGTCACCAAAATGCAGGGCGACTGGTGGTTTCATTCCATCTGACAAATATCCCATTTCATCCCTGGAATATTCCTGATCAACATCCATTTTCCACATCGTGGACAACCTGAAAAATAGATTTCACATGATTTCACAACTTGCCATTGTTGGAGTTTGAGGGCACATAAATGCCTAAGTACAGTTCTCAGTTATCATCCAGTGATGGACATTTTATGATAGCTGACGACTCGCCGAAAATCTTCGTCCAGGATCACAGGTCGGCCCCAATCTTTTTACGACAGCTGCCTCGCTTGCAGAAGATTTTTCTTCCGGCTGCTTGGCTAAGATTCGCGAAATTCCGCAGGTTGAGTTAACTTCCTTTGGAGCTTCAGGGGGACACAGTGTCATAGATTTCCTTGCCAGAACTTTATATGATATGGGTACGGGTGAAAATAGGAACTTCGATAAGAATGGTTTGCTTTTCCACCATTATATCAGAGTCTGTTGTTTTTTTGGGGCACCAAGTTGAACCCATTTTCAACTCTTGCATCAAATCTTGCAGTGAGTCGAGCATCGGTCGCTATGACCCTGAAAGAAGGTAAGCACCCCCAAACATGATGGACTTACTTTTTGGATTTCTTGAGATCTCAGTCATAACATGTCATAACCGCAGCAACATAAATGGCTATGAATCAAAACCTTATCTGTACCTCTTAGATTTTACATTCAAATGACTGGTTTTTACTGTGCAATGACCAATTCCATCGTGCGGGAAAAAAAACAACATGACATAGCTATGGCTACCGTGACCAATCCAAAACCTCTTAATTCCGTGAAAATCTGGCTGATGACATCCAAGCCTCAGTGTGTTTTTTTTTGAAGTTCAACAAAAATCTGGGGAAAGGAATTCATGAGATTCCCCAGAACATCCACAACGAACATCCTGAAAGCCGCGCCAAAAAAAAGGTCATGGCGTGTCTTCTTAGCTCCAGCAAACGGCCAGTGAAACACGCTCGCCCCAAAGGTACGAACGCCTCCCAGTGAAACATGGCCCGCGGCAGCAAACTCTGGCAGTTACACGGGCTCGAAAATAGGTGATGATTTCAAACACATTGTCATATGATCATGTAGTTAGGTGACATAATTGTCTGTTTTTAATTGGGTTACCCTTTTTTGATTGTTGTTTGATAAATGCGGTTATTTCGACATTGTACACATTAGTTGATGTCTTCCTAATCCATGATTGCACCTACCACTCAGACGAAGAATCCCAATAGGGGTCAACGGATAAAAACCGCTTCGAAGCAATACTTCCAGAAAAGGAACAACTATGAAAAACTAATCAACCAATCTCAATGTGAACCTTGTGGACTGGAGACCGTAGACCTTTATCAGAATTTGGCAATCTTGGATGCAACAATGCCTTTAGCTGGTCGATGCGTCGATGAGTATCCCCAGTTGAGTATATCAAAGGTTCAAGTAAACAATATGAAGCCCCATAGTTAGTTCAGTTGATTTATATTGATTTATAACTTGGCTAATGATTGGGTTTATGGAATATCGAACTAGTTTTATAGGGTTACAGTTTGTCACAAACGTAACGGGCACATGAGAGGAAGCATCCAAGGTTGACACAGGAAATCGGAGGGGACCGGATGTATGTTGGATGGCCTATTTACTGTGTCCGATCAAAGGATTCCACCAAAGATGTATTTTTTTTAATTGGGTTTATATACATTCGTGAATATCAAATTACATCCCATTTTCATGATTACGATCGATTGATTGAAGAGTTAAATCACAATTTTCATGTTGAAGCAGATCTAAATTTGAGATTTACCCTCTGCTAATTTCTTACAGTTTGCTATTGACAATTGCCATAGAAATAGTTGATTTACTCTCTGGTTATTTAACATAGCCATGGAAAATCCCTTGTAAATGGAGGTTTCTAGCTGGGAAAATCATCTATTTCAATGGGCCATCTATACCATGGCTATGTTTCCACAGTTATGATGAGGATTACGATGAGGATTCTCCGCAAGCCCCGGGACTCACCCGGTGTAGCGGCTCTTGTGGCTCTCCTGACGCGAGGTCCAGTGAGTGGCACTGTATTGCCATATTATATATCATGTTACTTGTGATATGAATATGAGATGCATATGGGAAAAAAGGGCTATGAGATTCAAATAAATATGTATATATATATATATTAGTACTTACTATATAAATCTATATAATATATTGTAAATATACATATATGCATATCATATATATATGCTTATAGTTAAGGTTGCCATCCAGTAAATTATATAACCTACAAATGAACACGGATCCCATGGGGATGACATCAACCATCCGCCAGCTACACGGCACCTTGTAGTGGTTGATGTGTCCCGATTTTCGCAGGAAGACCTCTGGTACCGACGTCAAATCTTCGTCCTGGAGCTGCACGGAGAACGTCAATGGTGGAACCGCAGGAGACCGATATCTGTGTCGATATTTTCAGGATAAAGAACACAACTATTTTTTTTTAACCTTCTGGTAAACTAATATAACATATATATATATAATATATAATATATAATTATATATATATACAGAATACTATGGAAAGATCCACCATTTTGAAAAGGTAATTCAACTATTTCTATGGGGTATTTTCAATAGCTATGTAACAAATTACCAGAGGCTATGTTTGTCTTCGGGCGATGATTTCAGGCGATGATTTCAGGGGGTAACTCCCGCATATTGCGACAAACACCTGCAAAAGCTTACATATATCCCATATGCTCCACGGTGCTGGAATATTACCCGAACAAAATGACCCAGTCATGTAGGTAAATATACCAGCAACATGGGTTGCATATGGGTATTATAATTCATGTAATATATTATATATACACACCCATATTCATCTTTATGGTTTCTCCAGGTAATACCCTCAGGTATCCCATGAGAGATCTTCAGAAAAAACTTGGTAAACCTCCCTAAATATTTAGCCTGCTTTGATCATAAAGAAACCCTACAAAACAAACATAGGAACAATACATAACAAAAAAATATTGTGTTATTATACATCTGTGGTGGCGTTTCCAAGTTTCCATGTTTTTTTTCCTACATGAAGCTTGCAATTTTGGACCTCAAAAAAAAAACAATCCACTGAAACGGATTCCAAAGTCCTGGGGCTCCCCATTTTCAAGACCATCTGGTTATGACTAACATAGCCATGGAAAATCCCCAAAATAAATGGAGGTATCTAGCTGGGAAAATCATCTATTTCTATGGGCCATCTATACCATGGCTATATTAAATAACCAGAGGGTAATTTGTCATCCGTCATGGATGACCATGACTTAGTGAAACCTTGTGAAACCAATGGTGACGGCTATCCCCAATTTACAGATCCAGTAGCCTTTGGCAAACGTTTACAGTTTGCGAACTGGAAAATCACCAAATGGAATACGTAAATCAACTGTTAATCGTAAACTAACAAAAAACTATGGAAATGACAATTTTTAATGGGTTAATCAACTCAACTATAAATAGCCATTTTCAATAGCAATCTGTAACCAATTACCAGAGGGTATATCCCATAAAAAGTGGATTATAATCCGATTTCATTCCATTAAAATCCCATTGGACGACCCCATTAGATGATCAGAGGGTAAATCTTCACTAAATCACCATCAAAATAGTGGTTAAATCTCCGTTAAATCACCATTTATAGTGGTTAACCCCCCCATTAGATTATCAGTAACTGGTTGGTGGTTTTAACCATCTTGAAAATATGAAAGTCGATGGGAAGGATTATCCCAATATATTATGGAAAATAAAATTCATGTTCCAAAGCACCAACCAGTGATTATTAGCCAACCCCCCCATTAGATTATCCAGATTAATGTTGATTTATAGTCATGTACCACTAAAATGTCATTAAATCACCAGTCATAGTTTGGTTAAACACAATTAAATTATCAGTAAAAATAGGATTTACCAGACATGTAATACCAGATTACCACATTATAGTGGTTAATGTCTGGTAAAAATAGACCATGTTCCCAGTATATGGATAAATACAAAATGTTCCAAAGCACCAACCAGCTATCTATGTTCACCATTTTTTATTATGTAAATCAACTATTTCTATGGTCATGTTCAATGGCAATGTCTGGTAAAATAGTAACATGTACCAATCTATTCATATCACTATTAACTAGATATATCACCATTAATATCACCATTGATAATCATTATTAACCACTATTAACCACTATCAAACCGGTCTCCTCCAAGGACGCGCGTGTGAGTTCCTCGATGCCCAGCTCCAACTTTCGTCTCAGCTCCTGAGATTTCTTCTGAGATTTCTTCAACGCCAAGCGACGGTTGGAAACGACGATGGAACTAACGTTGGACGGTGGGTTAAGACTATAGCTATTGATAGGTAAATAGCTATCTATCTATCTACCTACCTATCGATCTATCTAGACATGGAAACCTCGACTGACATAGCTATTGAACATCACCCATGAATTGATTTACCATAAAATGTTATAAATGGACCATTTTCAATAGATAATGTGGTAGTTCTCACTTTGAGAACCCATCTGGGTAGGTTTTTGTTTCCAACTGAAGTTATGTTTTTTCAACAAAAAAAACCTAGCGATGGGATACGCACATGAAGGATCTTGTATTCCAAATCAGATAGCCATTAGGATACATTAAGATACTGTATAATCCCATCCCCAAAATATTAAACACCCCCTAAATGGCCCTAAATGGATCTAAATGGTCAGAAATATATACAAATCACTTAACCATGGTTTCTGAACATGTTTAATATGCACGGGGGGTATGGATTCTTGAGACTTGTTGATATAATATGTATATATATATATATATAGATATAGATATAGATATAGATAGATAGATAGATAGATAGGTAGATAGATAGATAGATCTATATATATATATATAATATAAATATATACATACTCACCCAAGTTACCTTCTCCATTAGCCAAGATCATCTCAGTAGTGCCCACGGGGAAAAAAAAAAAAACAATGGCACGAGGGGATGGGTTTTGAAAAAAAAACGAGGTTTGGTATACACAGCTATTGACATGGCCCATCCTAGATGCTCTGCATTTTTATTTTCATGCTTGTTCCTTCCTTTCCGAATATTCTTGAAGCTGGTTAGTATATCCCACTTTATAGCCAAAGTACCATAAAGTACCAAGGTTGACCCAACCTTAAGCTGGCCCAGCCAAAAGAAAACAAAGAACGATATTGACCATTCTCAAATACTCTCCGTATGGGTGTGAAAATGGGGCTGTAGACCATCGGATTTTTTCGGTGCCCCTACTGGCCTTTTCAGGTCACCCGGTCACCCTCAGATTGCACATGATTGCACCATATCCCCCCAAAAAAAACTAGTCATAACCAGAACATCCAGAAACATCAGAAACTAACATATCAGAATTTCACGAGATTTATGCTTGATTTCATATATTTACGGTTGAATAATTAGATGATCCATGGCGATACATAAACAATTACTAATTCAGAAACTGATCCATTTATGATAAATTGATGTGCTATTTTATTGATTTCATATTAATGGTTGATTTAGTTGATATCATATCCATATTCACCAGTATCATATACCACATAATATATATATATATATATATCATATCTAACCATATACCCTCTGGTAACCTGTTACATTGCTATTGAACATGACCATAGAAATAGTGGAATTACCCATTGAAAATTGTGATTTTCCTTGGTATTTCGTAGGTTAACCAGAGGGTATATCCCATTAAGTGGAGTCTAATCCCATTCCATTCCATCAAAATCCCATTAGACCCCATCAGATGATCAGAGGTTAGATCTCCACTAAATCACCATTTATAGTGGCTAAACCCCATTAGATGATCAAATTATGGTGATTAACCACTATTAACCACGATGTTTTAACCACTGTAAATGGTGATTTAACCACTATTAAATCACCATTTTCTGGTTGGTAAATTACAATCCCATTTTTTTCTCAGTATACGTGGATTATTATCCCATTATAAACCCCATTAAATCCCATTCCATTCCATTCAATCCCATTAAAATCCCATTAAACCTCATTAAATGTATACAATCCATATATTTCACCATTTCACGGTCCCCCCAAAAAACGACCGCGCAAACCAAGGCGCGCTGAGCTCCGAGGCCACCACATCTGTGCGAGTCACGAGGCGCGTGGTGAAGGTGGCCGTGCCGCCGATGCGCGCCGTCAGGCAGCAGGTGTCGAATGGCGTGGCCTCGGCGATTTCCACCATGGAAAATCCGCAGATTTTGACGCTGATTTTGGCCTTTTTCAGTTTTTTGTTGCACTATGATGCAGTTTTTTTGTGTGTTTCGTTTTGTTTTTTTTTGGGTAAAGCCTGTTATATTGGACTAATATTAAGATTCATGTCTGGTTGGTGGTTTCAACCCCTCTGAAAAATATTAGTCAGTTGGGATCATTTTTCCCAATATATGGAAAAATATATGGAAAAATAGAAAATGTTCCAAACCACCAACCAGATGTTTTATTATATATATGATGTGAAAAAACGACACACAGTCTGCGCAACTTTTTTGTTCAGTTGGAGCCCCAGTGAATCACTTGTGAGTGAACTCATGTTGATATTCCCATTGTATCCCCTGGGTCGTCAAAAATTGATAAACCCAGGGGATACAATGGATAATACTAAAAATAATAATAAATAATCCATGTTTAATCGTGAATGGATTATTTTTACTTTGGATAATACGAAAACTGATTCAAGAAATTCACAGGTTTTACATGGTTTTACCATGTTTTACCATGTTTTATGACTCTTAACCGTCCTTAACCCATTCCAAGGTGAACCCTTTCCCCTGTCGAACCTTGGAGGTGAGCGCCTTGATGGACTCCATGAGATCTTCCAGGGTGATGCCTTCACATAGCTATAGTGAACATTCATATGGCCCAGCAATATTGCCCAACATTTAGTGGTATTAATATAATGAACATATTGCTATTATATGGTGGTAAATGAACATATATATATATATATATATATTATAGTGACCATATATCAATATGGCCCATTAATAGCCATTGTTCATATACCCATAGGATCCATGATGATCCATGTATGCTATATATGGTGACATGGATCCCATCAATATACCCCAAATGTTAGCATATATACCATACATGGATCCTATGGGATATGGCATTATAGCATTTAGTGGTAATAGCCATTGTTCATATATTGCATTAGTGGTATTAATATAATGAGCATATTGCTATTCAATGATGGTAAATGAACATATATGATAGTGACCATATATTATATTGTACAACACATATTGCCCAACAAATATTTGCAGTGTAGGTGAACGATGGTAAATGGATGAAGATATGACCCATTTTTATGATGATAAATGAGTAAATTGATGGTAAATCTTTGGCATCACCACTTATAAATAGCCCTTAGAATGGTAAATAATGGTTAATGATGGATAATATTTGATGGTAAATGGTTGGTAATAGCTATAGCATTAATGGGCTATTATTATTATACCACTAAATGCTATAGCTATATATTAATGTGTGGCCATAATATATGTCCACTATAGCTATAGCATTTAGTGGTAATAGCCATTGTTCATGTATGGCATTTAGTGGTATTAAAATAGTATAGCCAAATATTTGGAGTGTAGGTAATGGTAAATGGATGAAGATATGGCCCATTTATAGATTGTATAGTATGGCCATATATTTATAGTATAGGTAAATGGATGAAGATATAGACCATTTATAGACTTTATAGTAATTTTATTATATATATATAAATGATTATATATGTAATCATGGTGAGTTTCCACGACTATAACGTTAGTTTACGGGAAAATTTACTTAAACATAGGATGTTGCAGCAACCATAGGGACAGAATGGGATGTGGTGGGATAGATGCTTGGCATTGGGCTTTTTTTCGAACTGTGTAAGAACTCCGCGCGAAAAATGTGGCTCCCACCATGGCATCTCCGAAATTTAATCTCGTTGATGAAGTAATGTTTGTTGGTAGCAAAAGCAGAAACGCGGAAATCATTGGGAATTCAGAACAATAAACCATCCCCAATGTAAGGTGATTGAAATTGTGTAGACATGTGCTATATCTCCAAGGGAACGAATTAGAAAAAGCCGCCTTTCTTGATTTGCACAAGGTTTCTGCTTGAGGAAGACCCTGACTGTATGCAGGGGTTGTCAGGGTATAGATGATGCATAGAAAATTTGTAGGGATGGCTGCTAGAATTTCACCTCAAATGCGGCTAAATGATGGCAGTGGAAAGTTTCACGTTTTTCAGTTTCAGATGTACCTTAGCTTCCATTGCAATACAGGTAGATCGTATTTTGGCGGTAGCTGAATTTCTCCTGCATCTATCAGTCTATCACCAGATTGTTCACCTTGGAATTCAGCAGCCACTTCCAATCCGACAAGCATCTTCCAAACCACTTCCAGGGATGTATTCTTGCTGGTGGCTCGGTAGCTCAAAACGCGCATGTTTTTTGTTTTTTTTTTGTGTATGTTTCTCCACGTATGTCAAATTTCGGGGTGGGGGGTGACTTTTCGGGGGGATGGGATTGCTACTTATGTCTGGAATATATACATTGCTAGAGACGTTCTACGGTATGTCATGGGGTTTGTGGTAATACGTCTCATGTCAACCTGTACATGGGGTCGTACGTCACGGATGTGCTTTGCTAGCGTCTAGGTTACGTCATGGAGTTTGGGGTAGTACGTTTCATATCTTGGATGGAGAAGTATGTGTTTAAACAATATGAAACTGTTTTGATATACATGTTTACTTCTATTGGGGAATGGTTGGCCATGTGAGTTTGGAAACTAAGACGAATATGCCATCTTACGTTGTATTACTTCCAAAGAACAAAATGATGCCCACAACGTTTCTTGGCGCGCGTTTACGACCCGACCGGGCTTTGCTGGTTTGAAGCCACCAACGCCACTTAGAAAGATGAAAGTTCTTGTTTTTGTTGATCTTACTCCTTTGCCTCAAACAAATTATATAACATTATATATAAAACTTAAATATGGGAAATCACTGGTTTTCCCTGAGAAAATACTATCTCAAAATTTGGATTTGCATCAGGAACCCTCATAAATGAAAAATATTCCCCATGGTGTATTTCCCATTAGGAAAGTAACAAATTCTCTGAAACTAACCCATGACCATGGCTTTTCCACAGTTACCCGGTAGATTCCAAGCCAAGGTTCGCCCTGACTGCATCACATCCACATGCTCAAAGAGAGTGAGTGCATCCTTCCAAGGTCGACGTCAATGAGCGGCATCATATGAAAACCCCGTTATCCCTTACAAAATGGAAGGATACGCAGCAAACAAATCGAATAATGACCAGCGAAAATGAAGTATAAAACTATAACACCAGCAAAAATAGGGGGTGCAACGAGCAAGAATGGGGGAATTGACTAACCATGGTCTAATGAGAGCTACTCTCTGAACAAACAAAAACGCTCTGGGAGTGACATCTATCTTCATTTCCTCAAGGGTCCCGGGTACCTATCATGTACTACCCAAATCTAAGCTGGCAGCCTTGAAAAGTGGAATCTGGCCATTTCTGATCCATGACAAATCTCAGAGCACTACTGCTCAGGTCTCATTAAAACGAACGTTGGCACCGCACGAACATCCACAAAGAATATGAAAAAAATTAGAATCAGCAGCGAAACCCATGAGATCGACAACAACATGGGCAGAGTTTCTCACATTTTTTCATCACAGCATGGAACGGATATAGTATGTTCTTTCATACAGTGTGAATGGACTCTTATGGTCCTATGGCTTCAGGACTTAAGCCTGACGAACAGATGATGAACCGAATATAATATAATATATAATATATAATATATAATATATAATATATAATATATAATATATAATATATAATATATAATATATAATATAATATAATATATATATAATATAATATATATATAATATAATATATAAAAAAAATATGTATAATATAATATATGTATATCCCTAAATGATGATGGTAGTGTTTTAGAGGAAATATTTGGAAATATGATGATCCAACGACTTTGGGGATCTTTGAAATTCCTGGAATCCTGTTCTTTTTTTGACTTCTCAACAGCAATCAATTGAGCATGAGGATATGGAACACTTTGTATTGAAGTTGTATTTAAAAAAACAACCAGCAGCATATCCAACTCATGGTTCTCTCCCAATTTGATTCTTTCTACATCTATGAATCAAGCGGTCGAGCAATATCAAACATCCACTAAACCGCTTTAGAGACATGTATAACTGGTTGGTGGTTTTAAACATCTTGAAAAATATGAATGGGAAGGATTATCCCATATGTGAAATGGACAATAAAATTCATGTTCCAAAGCACCAACCAGTGATTATTAGCCAAACCCCCCATTATATTATCTAGATTAATGGTGATTTATAGTCATGTACCACTAAAATGTCATTAAATCACCATTCAGATAGTTTGGTTAAACCCCATTAGATGATCAGTAAAAATAGGATTTACCAGACATGGAATAGCAGATTACCACATAGAACAGTGCTTAAGTCCCCAGATTTGCACGTGGCTCTGGCTCCATCTATGGTGACATCCAAAGAACACGCGGACTCGTCCCTGAAAAAAAACCTGGCTGCTTAAGAACGGATGTCCCACAATTATGATTATGTCCAATATATTGAGTACACGATCATCCCTTTGAAAAAAAAATACTTTACTTCGTGTGATCCCCACCATGACATTTATACATTTTCTTACTGGCAAATCTTCTGGCATTCTATCTGACATATCTTCTGGCATTCTATCTGGCATTCTATCTGGCATAT
>Ga0126342_10011762_pt1 | contig 15622 bp, 8 predicted proteins | sample Cyp1metagenome_FD_92528 | JGI IMG/M metagenome (GOLD analysis project Ga0126342, IMG submission 92528) | Coral microbial communities from Lord Howe Island, Old Settlement Bay, Australia - Cyphastrea 1 metagenome | ecosystem: Host-associated > Invertebrates > Cnidaria > Coral ...
ATATATATATATACATATATACATATACATATATACATATACAAATATATATATATATACATATTTACATATATACATATATACATATATACATATATATATATACATATATACATATATACATATATACATATATACATATATTCATATATACATATATACAAATATACATATATACATGTATACATGTATACATGTATACATGTATATTTGTATATATGTATATATGAATATATACATATATACATATATACATATATACATATATACATATATACCGTTGTATAGCTAATGGTGGATATAGACCAACTTATAACTAAGGGGGGCACCAAAATAGTGATTCACCAGTGGAATTGAGGCAATATTAGCTAAAATTACACGCAATTCGCAGAAATTCAGACAAAGTGAATATATTGTAGTGGTTTCATGCCTATGAAAATAAAAATAAAAATAAAACAACGATTTTGTATTCAAGTGTTTGTTTTCAGTGGAAAGTCCACTTGCTGGGACTGATTTAGGGTCTGAGATATAGCACAGAAGCCTTGATTGTAGTTATATACCCACCGCTAGTCAAACATGGCTGCCTGGGAAATCCCCGGAAATGGAGGTTTGCAGTTTACTAAATGCGGAACATTCCAGCAAACCTTGTTTGATTACCAGAAGGTACTTAGAATTGCTGCTGCTATGGATTTTCAACGGTTATCTCGTTTCATCATAGTTTGACAATGCCTTCTGATTTCATCTGATTTGGACAAGACCATGTCGCACAACAAGCAAACATTTTAAAGTGGTTGTTCGGAACCCTGTGGCTTCTTAAACGCCTAGAACACACATAAATTCATTTTTTTTGCCCTTTCCTCTTGTAGGTAGTGTGGTTTTACATGTCCAGGATTTATGAAAATAGACTGTATAATCTTAGGCCTTACTATATACTTGATATACCCATTTTGTTGGGATTTTCACCGTACCAATCTTTATGGGGACTTGCAAGGTCCGGGTATATATCTACTACATATATCTACATATAATATTGTACATATAATATATATACACATAATTTTACACATTTATGAATGAATATCTAGTAGATTAAAGCAGTACTATATAGTACTATACAACATATATGTCGTCCACCAGCACCATTCCATCCCCTTTGTTTAAACCTCCCGCGGTCGAGGCTCTCGACGTTTTGTCCTGGTACGTCGCTTGTCTGCGGATGCAACTGGACTGCAAGACGGTGTGGTTTCGCAGGTGGAGATGGTGTTTCTGTGGCCAACCTCCATAGGGAGAATCAACAAATTGGGATTTCACGGGTATTTCACCTATGGAAAATTGTGAGTTCACCATACTTAATGGCAATATTTCACGGGTCTTAATCGCTATTTCAGATATACACACATACATCCCGGAGTGGAGTAGAATAGAACAGAATATGTTTGTGTTTTTTTTCGCAGCGATATGAGTTCATGGCAAACTGCACATCAGCAGCAGCATACCAACAGCAAGATGGAGAAACAAAAGAGGAAAGACAACAAATGTATGACAAAAAAGGAGAAATTTGAGCACCTACGACACGGGACCCAATGAAATTGGGAAGGTGGACCACAAAAACACCAAAACAAGGAGAAACTGTAGGAGTTAGTCCCATGACGCACAGCAGGGCTCGTGACCACTTGTCTCTCAGCATGCCACCGACGGCCTCTGCTAGCAGCTCAGAATGGAAGGAGATGATGTCGATTGGCTGAAAACCAGCTGCCCCAATTCTGCAGAAAGGAGAGTCTGTCGTACCAGCTGAAGAGAGAAGTAGAAAATGTATGAGCATGACTGCCCCAAAGTCACCATAGTCTTGAACATGGAGTCAAAGAGAACGGAAACGGAAATTTGAAGGAGAAGATGTCGATGTGGAAACTCGCCGGCACTGCAGGAGGAGCAGTGAGAAAGTCCGTTAAAGCCAAGGAGTGCAAAATTCGTGCCATCCAAAATCTGTATTTGGAGAAAGTTCCTGAATAGGTGGCAGCGGTGAAGCAGAATATAGCCTGGTAGTTCATGAGATCCATCAACGGTCTTCACTGAGGTGGCCATGGCTCCGTATATGTCTGAATCTTGCTAGGTTCATGAACCAAGCAAAGAGCAGGGCGAGCAAAAGCTTGTGCCATATGGCTAGAATAGAATATGGATATATGTGAGAAACACACTTTGGAATAAATGTTAACTGTCATATTCTATCTGGCTCTGATGTTTTTTGTTTGTAATATATATTATATATATAAAGATAGTAACTAATAGTAACGCCTCAATTCATAACAGTTATGTATCACTATTTGAGTTGATTTACGGTTCTATCTCGTTGGGAGTTGGTATATACTTATTTGAAATATATGATAATGGTGATATAACCTGGTACAATGGTTCATCAATGGTTTGTCATTAATACCAGGGATCTATGATGATGCTACTTTCCTATGTCTAGTTTACAACCGATGCTTTGTTGACCTCTCGGAAGAACCGTGGGTAGTGACCATAAATCCTCCAAATCATGTTGGTTATACCACGTTATACCTCCATGTTAGCCATAAAATTATCCTAATATTAGGTTGACCGTGGATCTGCTTTGGCAGTTTAGAGGCCTCCAAAGATGGGAGCTCTGCATGTGAATCTGATATTTCTACTCACTGTGAGTATATTCAATTTAATTACCATATATATATACACAATATGTGTATCGATGCATATGTATTATATATTTATATAAACACATATTATTTTGAGGTTATATTTTTAGTATACACATACGTATATAAGTATTTATCCTGGAGTAGATAGAATGTTGAATTGTCAACAAATCCTCACTAAGATAGGACTACCCTTGAACACTGTATATTCTTTACATTTGAGGATGGTTATACATATACTTATACATATACATATACATTTGCATGCATGCATGCATGCATGCATGCATGCATGTGCATACATACATACATACATACATACATACATACATACATACATACATACATACATACATACACACACATATACATACACATATACATACACATATACATACACATATACATACACATATACATACACATATACATACACATACACATACACATACACACATACACATACACATACACATACATACATACATACAAACAAGCATACGTATTTACATACATACATACATACATACGTACATACGTACATACGTACATACGTACATACATACATACATACATACATAAACTTATTGTGATATAACTTATATACCTGACATCATGGTTGACAATCTGAGGTAGACGGACATAGATGTGGAACAATCACTCCTTGTAGACTGTTTTCCTAAGGAACCCATGGGGTTCCACATCTATGGTAGTTGCCCTAGGGTATCACGGTTGATTCTTAAGCATATTATCATTCCTGTTCTATCATAGTATCATAGTCCGTATTGTTAGTTGGTGTTTGTACTCATATACAGATATATACATACATACATCTTCATATTTGATATAACATCGTGATATTCTCTGACACCACGCTTGATAACTAGCGACTGATAACGTTGGTTGATGTGGTTGGTTGACTTCTCGGAGTTTCGAAACCAGGCCAAGAGCTTCGCCTGGTTTCGACGTTTTCAGACCTCCACAGGGATGAAGAAGGGGCAGGTGCCGCGGTGCTCGTAGTTGGACCCTGGCTGGATTTCTGGTGATTTCATGGGTGGATTTAATGGTAGTTTTCAGGTGATTTTATGGTAATTCATAGTGATATGAGACATATTTTAGTGGTTTAATGGAATATCATGGGATTCCAGATGGTTTATGGTTAATTTAATGGGGTTTTAATGGGTATTTACCAGGGATAGACATGATGGGATGTACCAAACATATGGAAAATCACCATTTTTGATGGTTAAATCAACTATTTCTATGGCGATTTTCAATAGTTTTTTGTATGTTTACCAGAAGGTACCACCAACTTAATATGATTTATTGGGTGTGCCTGACACTGTACAATCTACGAATCTTAGTGTTCAGTGCAAAAAAAACACCCGCGATGACCATGACACTATCCCCAGCTGTACTGACAACCGGGCCGATATTCCAAGTCAACTCCCGCTCGAAAGCCTCACTTATCAGTAGCTGGAAGACCATGAACATCTGTTCACGTTTCAATGTTTGAACATGTTTGATGGTTTGCCATCATTTTCGCACATCATGTGGAAAAACGAGTTAAAATCCAATCCATCAAAACCAAAAGATGAAATCTTCATTAACGTCCATTTCTCTTCATGTTCACCTTCATCTCCAATTTTGGTTACAGTAGGTTTTCCTGTTTTTGCCTTGCACGGTTGTTCATGGTGCACCCTTTGGTAACCAAACATCGCAATTGAAAATCGTATGTCAATGGAGGTTTCCAGCTGGGAAAATCATCGAACTAAATTGTGGATTTTCCAGCACGTCAGGTCTGAAGACACCGGAGGGTACTCACCAATGTTCCATTCATATTCCGTTGGTATATCATTATGCCACCTGACATCCCATCAATATCCCATGTTTTTTTTTTTAACCATCATTTATAGATGTTTTTCCCATGAAACACCGTTATTTACAGGGGATTTCCCATCAGTATCCAACTGTTTGTTGGTGAAATCTCCTGAAATCACCAATCATTTCCATAAAATATCCCATGAAATCACCAATAATCCCTATCAAATTCCATGAAACCAATGATTTTCTGCACATCTTTGCTTCAACGAAACAACAAATCCTTCGTTTCCCGCGGTACGCCAGGTCTGGGGTCACCGCGGTGGACCTCGCTGGGCAGCACTGGAGTGTTACAGTGAAGAGGATAGTGGAGTGCGGTCCCGGGGGATCCCCCTATATACTGATGGTAATTTAATGGTTCATCAGACTTAATGGTGATTTAATGGGATTTAATGAGATTTAATGGGATATATGATGGTATACCCTCTGGTAAACATACAAAAAACTATGGAAAGTGGTGACTTAAGCAACAAAAATGGTGATTGTTCATGGGATTTGATGGTGGTTGATAGGAATTACCCTCTGGTAAACGTTTACATAACTATGGAAAATCACCATGCTATCAATGGGTAAATCAACTATTTCTATGGTCCATGTTCAATAGCGAACTGCAACAAATCACCAGAGGGTAAATGTTTTTTTTGTGGAAAATCCTATGAACATGTATGATTTGGGGATACCCCTATTTTAGGAAACCTCCAGATTTTATATGACTTATAGAACTTATATGATATAAATCAGCAACAAACCATTAACCACCATATTGATATGCTATATGGGGATGGGTCAAAATTGATTAGCACCACATGATGGGGGAACAACTGAATAGCCATCCATTAGCCATCTATTTTATGGTAGAGTGCCAGGGTTTTGACTCATAGTATGGTTTAATAGGGATCGTACTGGGGTAATCATGGGTTAACCAGTCGTCAGGATGGTTGTTTCAATACGAAGTCATGGTCATTCATGATGTGGATGATTTGGGGGTACGCCCCGGATTGGAATATGGTCATTCTATGTAACTCTATTTTTTCATGGAAATTATGAATGACATGTGAATTTTAATGATTAAGTAAGACTGAGCAAGATTAATATCATGCAGTGAATTGATAGATGGATCGTGAATTTTCATGGGATATGATATAGCTGAAAATTGATGGGTTTATAAACCAACAAAGGAGGTTAGGTGTTGCTTCCGTTTAGGACAGCTAAGTCGACGCACAGAACTTGGTAAACCGTTGGGTTTATGTGTGATACAAGAAACTAGTTAATGGGTGAACATAAACCAACGGACATCACTGGGGGCGTGTCACTTGTAGGGTATAGTGCCTCACTAACCGTGGTCTCTAACGCAAGTTGACCATCAATTGTGGCTCATACCAACCTTTATCAGTGAATGAACCATCCTTTTTTGGGGGGGGTTAAACTATCAAAGATACAAGGATATTCTTGAGAAATGAAGGTTGATTGGTTACTGTATCATGAAAATAGTTCACCAGCAAACGGTGTTTTCTAGGTGGTTCCAAAAACTCAAAAAACATCCAAAACTGGGATATGTAGGTGATACTTTTCAATGGTGGTTGGTGATTGCGGGGGATGAAAAACGACCAAATTTCTTGGAGATATCTGGCTCTTGCGGGATTTCACATGGGTTAACCCTCCGGATCCCTGAAATGTGGCTGGAAGATCCACCAATTACAGTAGTTGGATGTTTTTGTTTTGTTTTCAAGCTTTACAAACCATTATAATCCTTTATATTCCATCCTCCAACAATGATCGAACAAAAATCCATTGGATCCCCATTCTATCATGTTTTCACCATTATATCCCGATATGTGTTGGTTAAATCCCATAAGTATCACCATTAAATCCTATTAATCCCATAGAAAACCATAGAAAATCACTATTGAATCACCATTAAGTCACCATGAAATGGAGGAGGTTTCAGACAAGATTTGCCGCATGGTGAAAACGGTTTAAACCGTTGGGGGTGTGAAAACAAACAATTTAAAACATTAGGGGTCTTTATAAAACTGTTGAACATGGTTAAACTGTTGTTTTTTTTTTTAATCCATCAATCATAGGTTAACCTTAATGGTTTTTTGGTTTGTCACATGGGGTATCCCAAATCCCAAATCCATTTTTTGTTTTTTTCGTCATATGTCCCATTTTTTATGGCCATGAAAATGGGGTATACAGGTATACCACATTTTCATACAGACCCATAGACATGATATACCCTCTGGATCCCTCTGGTAATGACTGTTACATAGCTATTGAAAATGGCCATAGAAATAGTGGATTGACCCATTGAAAATGGTGATTTTCCATAGTTTTTTGTATGTTTACCAGAGGGTAGTTGTGAACATCCTGAAGAAACCGTGGTAAATCATCTATCAGATCTTTGCATTGGCAGTGCAAAAAAAAGGATGGGATCTGGTTGATCTGGTTGATCAGGTGACAACGGGTCAACAGGTGGGTACCCAACTCTTCGTTGCTTTATCCGCAACGATGTTAAGATATAATATGTTTAGTGTATACAGTGTATACTGCATCGCATGTCAGGAATGCTACAGTATAATTGCCAGTCTTTTTGCTCATGTTCTCACCAGAAAAAATCGAAGCAAGGGTGGACAAATGGATGGATGGATGGATGGATGGATGGATGGATAATCTCGTCCCCCTAAGATTTAACATCCCCTGAAAGGAAGCCTTGGGTTCATAAATTGGAGCATATTGGAGCCATTCAATATGAGTCAATTGATGTTAGGATGGGATTGATGGATTGTATCCATTGGAAAATATCGGAAAATCTGTCATATGGGATTGTTATCCCAATCTTTGCCATGGTATCCCAAATATACTGCTGCCACATTTCCATGTCCTCGCGAATCGTGGGATGGTTTTTTCTACCGATACTTGGGGGTTAGAAGACGACTTGACCTCGGAATGGCTGATGTTCAGAGTCTATGTTACCCTCTGGTGATGACTAACATAGCCATGGAAGCCATGGCCCATAGAAATAGATGGTTTACCTATTAAAAATGGTGATTTTCCATGGCTTTAATAAATAACTAGATGGTAGTTGGGATGGTAAGTTGTGATGAAAATGACACGTGAAACTTCGTGAAACGTCGTGGAACCGCTAGATGTCCTCCGCACTTGGATAACTCCAGTTGTCATGACGCACGTTTACACTGGACAAGCCTATGTCGGCCGCTTGCAATCATCTTGTTACTCATAAAACATGATCATTTGTATGGTCTCTTTGCTCACGTTGAGCGCCTAAAAAAAGCGGTTTCGAGTGAATACCCAGCCACTCACGGGGAAAGTCACCCAAAGTTATTGAACACAATCGATCATGTTTGATTTGACAAGTGGTAAAACATGTTTGTTTAATTATGTATATATGCCAGTATATAATATATATATATATACAGTATAATTTTAATATGTGGTGATATATGATTGTATGCATATAATGATATATATATATATATAATTGTATATATACACAATGATACATAATGTTTACGCGCCATCCAGTAAATTAACTTGCAACAGATATCGAGAAACCACCATTTGTAGTGTCCTGAGAAAATCCCTGAATGTCCATATCTATGATGGTTTACACTATGGTACAAACACAACCAGCTCCATAGGTAGATCGTCCGAAAAGGATATCTTCCATTGTCAGGTTTCGGCTCACCAGAGGGTAACTGCATTGCATCACCCCCATAGCTGATAGCTAAGTTGACGCAGGTAACTTGGTTAACTGTTTGGTTCTATTGGGTTCATGGGGTATATAACTGTAGTAGACCTTGACGACCTTGACAACCTGACCTAGGCCCCAGCAAATTAAACCTCTGATCAATTCACAGTTTGCTACGAGACATCACAAAAACATACGATAGGTACCAGGTATACATGATCTATCAAAGCTATGTTAAAATACCGGTGGGCATTATTTTTTTTCGGGATCTCAATCCCTCAAAGTTTGGGGCAAGCAATGAACACTACCCAGAAGGGAACAAATAAGCGATTAGTTGTTGGAATCGCACCACGCTGGTACCACTGTAATACATGGCAGTTAGCAACTACCTTAATTGTGATTTGAAACCTTTCCGGAGTATGCTAGCTATGTTTGATTCACATGTTAGCTTGGCTAAGAGGCTTGGCTACACAAGTAATTGAAGCCCACTGTGCACGGACGCCTTTTCGGAAGACATAGGCTGACATAGGTTGCCAACAAAATGCAGCGGCAGCGGTCTCCGATGCTGTGGTACTGAGGTTCTTTTCAAGGCAATATAGCGCTTGGCCGGAAACCCTCGCCAAACTCTAGCAAAGCACATGCGGCAATCAGAATCACCACGCCGTCCAAGCTCATGAGCAGAGTTCAAAGCCGCACGGTGAGCCTTGGCAAACCCCAGTGATCGCCACAGGACGCTCAGCGTCTTGCTAAAGAACTTGACGGCTTCAAGGCAGTCGGGAACTGAACGTCGGGTATCTGGAGCTACCGGTTGGGACGTCCTTGGCTTCGCTTGTACAAGAAGTTGGTTGTAGCTATCTTCTAAATTCCAAACTTATAATATGCATATCATCCCCATAATCGTCAGTGTAAAATCATTGGCAAATACCGGAAAGCTTCGGCCAGGTGCAGTCCCGATGTCTTTTGGGGAGACGCCGCCTCCGATGCAAACATTCCGGTGATCGCCAACAAAATAACTGTAACAATACCTGCAAGCCCCTGTGGTTATGATTTCATAGTTGTTGTAACTATTGAGTACGGTTTTTTTTGTTATCAGCAGATTCGCGCTACATGTTACAATTCCTTGGGTAAAACAAGATGCCAGAGAAAGTCGAATGGGATTGATTCGCTGCAGGCGCCTGATGCCAGCGAAGCAATGTTGGTGGAAGTGGTGTCCCGCAACGCGATCGAGGATGAGGTGTGGCATGGTGCGGCCCTGCGTGCTCCAAGATTTGATCCCCAGTACTTGGGTGGCCCTGATGCGGTTCTGTCTTTTACATCGGTTTACCGCCATAAACTGGACAATGATTTCATAGGTTGCGTCTTTTAGTGTATGCGCAATGTTTGTTTTTTTGGGGGAAAGGCCTTGCTCATGGTTTTTGACATAAGCAAACGCATGGGGACTCCTTGGTTTCCAGCACAAACATCTCCCGTGAGGAAGGGTTGAAACTCACATACGAACTTATGCCCACCATGTGCGATCCATCCTGGACGTGTGTTTGACTGCACAATTTCACATTGGGGATTTTCACCAACCATGTTGATATTTTGCAAGGTTGGGCTCATAGCGATTCAAACAGTTACAATGTTGTTATACTCACTCAGCGAGTGTCTAAACTGTATGGTGATTTTTGGTTGAGTTCGCCTGCACGCTCCAGGGGCCCCCAAAAATTGTGCGCGGACCCAACCAAAAAAAAACTATGTATATTGTTTTTTTTCGTTATATAGATTGCATCCCACGATGTGTTCCAGTGATGTTTGCGGAATTTTGCGGATCTGGATTTTGTTCACGACCATGTGCAGATTTTGAAGTTATCAATTTATTTCGCAATGGGCATGTCCAAAACTTGGTAATCCCATCTTCCAGCCACAAAACTTTCTAGATGCCACTTATTTTAGACCAATTTTGGTATAGCCAAAACAATACCCTGGTTGGTGGTTTGGATTTTTTTCATATATTGAGAATAATCATCCCAACGGACTAATACTTCTCAGATGGGGTTGAAACCACCAACCAGATACCATTCAAGAACCAAACGTCACTGCATGGTATGATTTTGGGTCGTGGTAACACCATGGCACTCGCACCCTGGATTTGATGGGTCGGACAAGTCTTCGAACAGGAACGCTATGTGCGGCAGAAATACGAGGCGGGTCGAAGCAAGGGCGTGGTGGTGGATGAATTTCTCCCGGATATAGTACTGGTATGGTGAACATACAAAAGCAAGAATGTGGGAAAAACAATCACAAACCACCCATGACTGGGAATGGTTTATACCACCTGTTTATGGTGAAATTGGGGATTGTTTATGATAGTTTACCCACGTTAGATTTAATGTTTGTGCATCTATGGTTTGCACCACAGGACTCGACTTGATATTTTTGATGAAATTGTCGGGAAATCGAAAATGTCGTCAGGGACTTGACTTGCATTGGTGATTTTTAAGGTAGATCTTTCTGAGCCTGCAAACTATGTTGCAGCGCGATGTCAGTTTCTGTTGCAGAAAAGAACCAGCCAAAATTGTGACAAAGACTGGGAAACTTCAGAGCATGCCATTTATCCATGGTTCTAATGTTCAAACATGCAATAAACCCAGCATCCCAAACATGTTCTACTTACATACACAGGAGAAAAGAGGCCGTCTTCCAAATGTTACGGATTCCTCAAGCCTTGCTGTACATTCTACATAGTTTGAAACATGTTTCACCAAAACAATACACACATATTCAATCGGCCATCAAACATCACCAAATTGTATTTTTGGCCCACTCATGTCAATCCCCAAGCAAACATGTCGACAGTGTATATTTTTCCTCTATATTTAACCCATCCCCAATCTACTTCCCGGTAATCAAACATGGCCAGATGTTTCCCTATAAGATATTTATATATTATAGTATATATATATGGGGCCCCCACAGACATGTTTGTTGGTTTTTAAAGCCCATGAATTCTAGTTCGTTATTTGCATATCAAAAACCCTAGTGAAATTGGAGTTATAAACACCCCAACTTAGCGATTTCGTAAACGCGGGCCCCACATTGTAGATTTCTATCCATCATCTAATTAGTCACTATATATGAGTATCATTTAATTTTTATGGCTGATATCAGATGACCCCATTACAATCAATAATATAGTATATACATATATATATACTGGTTGGTGGTTTGGAACATTCTTTACTTTCCATAGTATATGGCATAATCCTTCCCATTGACGAACTCATATTTTTCAAGATTGGGTAGGTATACCACCAACCAGTATAGATATAGATATATCTATAGATATTTCAATATTACAATCCAATAATAGGTATTGATATAGATCCTTGTCCTATTTCAAAACCAATTTACCGGAAAATTCCCGGCCATGGAGCTGATGACACCGGTCGGGTCGACCCAGGGCGGCCGAAGACCCGAGCGCGGCCACGACGCTCGCGATGGCCGGAGGCGGAGTGCTGACACTCGACGTGAAGTTGGGATGGTTGTGGATGCGCGATGGTTAAGTCAGTTGGTTGAGAAATACCCTCCGGTAATTCTCATATATATATATATCTGGATATCATTTTTTTCACTAGCAAACTGGATATTCTAGCAAACTGGATATTCCATATATATATATATAAAATAATATACATAACTATTATACTAGGTCAATCTTAGATGGGTAGAAACCAATCCTAACTAGTCTTTTGGTATGGGAATATCCTCGTTCACTAGCAAAGAATTTATCTTTTTGCAGGGTATCTAAGATTGTTAATGAATAAATCAATAGCCATGATGGTGGATATATAATTGATATATATATATTTAACTAGTTCATTAAAAGTTTAGATAAGCTAAGTTGGTTTGTGGTACAGTAGATATATCTAACTAGTTACTATGGTTTATAAACCAACAAACATTTCACTGTGGGGGCACAAGTTTGTAAAAAAAATATGGGCCAACATAACTGCGGCCACGGAACAATACCTATAAATACCTCAACAAGCCTCAACAAACATAGCCTTATCAAGCGCAGAGAATCGTCTACAACCCAAGTCATGCCGAGGTTTATGATAGTTAGTGGATAGGTAGATAGGTAGATACATAGTTAGATAGTTAGATAGATAGATAGATTAGATTCGATTCGATTAGATTGATTGATTGATTAGATTAGATTCGATTAGATTAGATTAGTAGATTGGTAGACTATTAGATCAGAAAGCTAGATAGATAGATAGATCGATAGACAGATAGATAGATAGATAGATCGATAGACAGATAGATAGATAGATAGATAGCTAGGTAGATAGATAGAGAGAGATAGATAGAGATAGATAGATAGATAAATAGATAGATAGATAGATAGCTAGCTAGCTAGCTAGCTAGCTAGATAGATAGATAGATAGATGAATAGATAGATAGGTAGGTAGGTAGGTAGGTAGATAGGTAGATAGGTAGATAGATAGGTAGATAGGTAGACAGGTAGATAGGTAGATAGGTAGATAGGTAGATAGGTAGATAGGTAGATAGGTAGATAGGTAGATAGGTAGGTAGGTAGCTAGCTAGCTTGCTTTGTAGCTAGCTGGGTAGGTAGATAGGTAGGTAGGTAGATAGATAGATAGGTAGATAGATAGGTATATAGATAGATACATAGATAGATAGGTAGGTAGGTAGATAGTCAGAGAAAGAGAAAGAAAGAGAGGAGATCTCAACAACCTGTCGGTCCATCAGTGGCTTCGCTCTGTCATCCGTGACTTGCAACAACCAACCTCTCCTATAGGTTTCCTATTTTGAAACTTGTGCCACCGCCTTGTGCGGTACTACTGGTAAACATTCGATTCACCATTAGTTTTCTGGTTTCAGTGAATATCTAATGACTGAGCCTTTGCCTTTTTGGAATTAGACTTGATATGACTTGATTCTTGAATTCTTTTCCCGAGGTGCTGGGCATTTAATAACGTCAGGAACATAGTTCAAAGATATTCAGGGATAGAGTCCAGAAATGGTAGTTCTACAGGCGAAAAATATGTATAAAATTCGAACGTCCACCCCACTTAGAAACAGGTTCGAAGTATTTCCAACGTCTGTTGGTGATATCCCTCATTAGTTTGCACGTTTGTTGTCTGTCAGTTGCTGTCGATCTGTCGGGAATCTGTATCCAAATTGGTTTGAAATCCCCAGCATTCCTGGATTTGACAGGTTGGATACGTCTTAAATTATAGTGTGTATAGTATATACATCCCTGTGAATAAATGGATCTATGCATACATACATACTATATATGTATATCCCTGTGAATAAATGGCTCGGGGAGGATCTTTTGCCCATACATATATGATATATCTGGCACTTGCAGAGGGCTCTAGGTTTATCAGAGTCGGTTTTTGCCATGCTATTAGAGACTTGTCAAACAGCTACGCCGAGTCACGCCCCACCGACGTATTTGCCTTTGGGGCGGGGGTGTATCCCACTCAGAAAGGGGGTGTCATATCCCAGTTGTATGTTCTAGTTGCATATGGGTTTTATACATGTTTACCCTCTGGTAAACATACAAAAAACCATGGAATATCACAATCTTTAAGAACGGTAAATCAACTATTTCTATGGGCCATGGCTTCAGCAAACTGTAACAAATTATCAGAGGGTGGCTTATTGACCTACCTGGGATGCACCCCTTAGGAGGCAAACCAACTGTGGGTGGAGGCAAACGTCAATCCAACTCAAGCAAACCTGTGCTGCAGACTTCGAACGCAAGCTCCTCCGAGTCGTCGAAGCGCCGTCGGACAGAGTCAAATTCCTGCAGCGATTCGACCGTGTCCACATCCGCCTTGATTATCCAAAAGCCGTGGTGCGATTTGATTCTATCCGGATGCAAAATCTGGGAAGTTCGAGTCCCCTTAGGTCCGACTGAATACAGGGGTCCGGATCCGACTGGATAGGAGTTGTTTAGCTATGTTGGTGGTTTGTAACTCCAAGAACAACGTTGGGTTTATGGTAGATACCCTCTGGTTATTTAACATAGCCATGGAAAATCACCATTTATAGTGAGTTTCCCCATTAAAAATGGTGATTTTCCATAGTTATGTTAGTTTACCAGAGGGTATATCTACAGTTGCTATGGTTTACCAACAAGCATAGGGAACCACCACCTTGCAACTACATGGAACTAAAGATCGACATCTTTGCTTTGGGAATGAACATGGACCCAGCATGACCCGGGTGAGCAGTTGAAATAAAATCGATTTGTAATATATAGACCATTCTGTGGTTGGTGGTTTGGAAGATTTGTTATTTTCCATGATATATGGGATAATCCTTCCCATTGACTAATAATTGTCAAGATGGTTAAAACCATCAACCAGAAAAACTGTGGACAATCACCATTTTTGATGGGTAAATCAACTATAAATTGCCATTTTCAGAGGGGTTGAAACCACCAACCAGATTCTTGTTGCGCTTCAGATTTGGAATTTGTGTGACTTCCATGACTACGTTTTTTTTTGACCGGGCGACATTGATCAGAATTTTGCCTCCATGTACGCCATATTAATCCATATTATAACTGCATAGAGATGCAGTTATTTCACCCAAGTTTGAATCCGATATACCCTCTGGTAAACATACAGAAAACTATGGAAAATCACCATTGTTAATGGGTAAATCCACTATAAATGGCCATTTTCAATAGCTTTTTGTATGTTTATTAGAGGGTACCCTTCCAAAAACAACCATGGCAATGGGACGTCCCCTAGGAAGGTGGAGGATTTTCGATTTTCCAGTCACTAATGTCAGCAATCACAAGCCACCAACATATCTTGGTTTATACATGTTTATACCACCCATTGATATTATCATGGTTATTGTTCTTCTCCTCACCAATGTGGATTATTGTTAGATTTGATGGTTTATACCACCCAGTAAATTGTCAACAATCACCACCCATAGCCATATGTTGATGGTTTATACCTATAAAAATGGTAAATTTGGGAACCGATCATTGGCCATTTCTCCCATCACATATTTAGATTATCTATACCCATAGGATCCATGTATGCTATATATGGTAACATTTACCATCAATATACCCCCAATGTTAGCATATATACCATACATGGATCCTATAGGATATATCTATATATATATACTATTATATATATATATATTATATCATTAATATCTATTATAGATGGTTAGATAACAATGATCTATATTTGCACGCAGGTCAGCCCTGGCAACTTGTTTTGAACCACAAAGCGGCTATGCCGTCTCGATTTGGCGTGTCATCCTGTGCAGGTGGCTGTGCTAATCTTCTCTGACTTTCTCAGCAAGACTG
>Ga0126342_10011763_pt1 | contig 15621 bp, 11 predicted proteins | sample Cyp1metagenome_FD_92528 | JGI IMG/M metagenome (GOLD analysis project Ga0126342, IMG submission 92528) | Coral microbial communities from Lord Howe Island, Old Settlement Bay, Australia - Cyphastrea 1 metagenome | ecosystem: Host-associated > Invertebrates > Cnidaria > Coral ...
ATCCCAAAGCTTTGACTGATCCTGCAAAGTACTTCGGCCCAAAGCAACCAATCCCAGAGCCCAGGACACATAGTTTCCTGCAAAAAAGCAAGACCGTGGTTAAACTTAGTACTTCATGGGTAAGCTCAGTATTTAACGCGAATGCCAAGTTTAACTTTGCATTTGTTTAAATGCTAAGTTAAACTTCGACGTGGGAAGGTCTGGGTAGATATATAATGATATATAGCATACATGGATCCTATGGGTAAGTGGTCGTCCAAAGCGAACGAATTGCCAGAGGGCAAATTGCCAATGCACCATTCAAGTCGAAGCATCCGAGTCGAGTCACCGCCGGCCACTCGCTGAAAATCAGCCGCTCGCTGAAAATTCTGTCGCCGCGAGTGCAGTGTGTCGCTTGTAGAAGCCCAAGAATATGCGATTTATGATATATAACCTGATTGGTGGTTTCGAGCATTATTTTTTATGATTTTCCATTCAGTTGGGAATGTCATCATCCCAACTGACGAACTCCATGATTTTTCAGAGGGGTAGGTCAACCACCAACCAGTAATTTATTTGTGATGGGTTATGAATCATCATACATAATCTTTTATTGTTTTAGCTTTGTGATTTCTGATGGCCTATGATAATTTTCCCAGAGCAGTTCCAACAAACATGGTGCAAACTTACATCCTTTGCCCCAAGGAGGTAGACAGTGAAGGGTCTAAGTCTTAATGCCATCATATTCATAGGCTTTAGGCTTTGAAGCCCTGGAACATATGTAAAAGCTTGGATAAACCATCATCTCAGCAACCATTTAGATATCATAATCCCGTTACAGGTCTACCTAGACCCTCCAAATAGCACCCGAAAAGATGGTCAAAGTACTAAGATTGCGGGGGAAAACACCATTTTGACGGGTACGTTCAAGGAGGGTTTCGGTATACCCAAATCTATCTCAATTTCCTAGACCATTTTGACCTTCCAAAGGGTTGGTTCTTTTTTGTGGAAATCCTCTCCTATCTTCGCCGTGCCCAGCCATGCAGTGAGCTGGTCGGCCACAGATTGCAGATCAATCATGGACTGAACATTAATATGATTTAATATGTATAATAAATGTTTTTTTTAGATGAACATATTAAGATATCAAGGTATATCAAGATATATCAAGCCTGTCGACTCAACTTCTCACCCACATGTCAGACCATGTCCAAGTCCCTTCACTCCGGGGTCCATCTCCCAACCCAACCTGACCACTTCCGGAGCTGAATCTCCCGATCAGCGATGTGCCGATGAACCTTCGCGATGGCTGAGGAGGGGGTACCTTGGACCTTAAAAATGGGCTGGAAACACTCATCATGTGCTCATTGTAGGGGCAAATAATCCCATCCCCTTAATGTCCCTAATGTATCCTAATGTACTCTAATGTTAAATACCCCTCAAATGGTTCCAAATATGTGTAAATCCTAATCCCTGATGAAAAAACTATGGTTGCTGGAGAGTGTTGAATATTGGGGGGATGGGAAATCCAGCTGGAAGTGCTGGATTTCCCATTCCCATTGAAGGAGAATGTCTTCTGATCGAAGAACGCGGCTTTGAGATGCTTTGAGATGTTTGAGATCGACAATATCCCTAACAAAAAATCTGTTGAACTATCCAACAGGTATTGGAAATCGAAGATTCTTCAATCTTTTTCCCCTGTTTTCCTGTGACTCAGTGGTTTGGACCATCCATTTCATCATATTTCATCTCTGCGCTCAGGAAGACGATGATGACGATGTTGAAACCCCTGCACCTCGCAGTGAGGTAGTGGAGGTGCCGAGACAGGGTCTGAATTTTCCATACCCATAGGATCCATGTACGCTACTATATATGCTAACATAAAGGGGTATATTAATGGGATCCATGTTACCATATATAGCAGCACCATGGATCCTATGGGATATTGTCTGTAGTTTCGGACCTGAATGATGGCACCCCAACTCCCATCTCCCATGGGTGGTGCTGGTGCAGGTGGGGTTGGACCAACCACAAGCAATCCACACACTTCCCACCTTGTCACGGTGCCATGGCGTGCATTCTTAACCAAAGAAGCCATTTGTTTTAAGGAGAACCTTCCAGAAGAAGTACTCGTATCGTAATTTGGCCGGCATCTTGGTATATCATTGATATTGTATATCAGTATCTAATTATCTATACTATTATACTATTCCATACTATTGACAGGCTTGGTTCCTCCCATTTCAAGGCCATAGTAACTAAAGGAAAGCACAGTGGACATCAGACTCTGGTGATTTCCCATAGGTTCCGTTCCTAAGCCAGACCAAAGTGGAGCATTTGAAGAGATGGATTCAAGAGGGTTGCCCTCAACATTTGGGAATCCATCTCTTAACATTTGCAAATATAGGTCTATCTTAACATTTGTATTCTCAAATATAGGTCTATCTTAACATTTGGGAAGGCTGCAATGGCTGCAAGATCAAGAAAGATGTAAAACCCCATAGCCATGACGGATCCTAACGGTGCTGCTATATATGCTAACATAAAGGTGGTATATTGATGGTAAATGTTACCATATATAGCAGCGCCATGGATCCGTCATGGGATAGGGTCCCCGTTGTTGAATTACCATAACTTGGAGGGAAGTCCCCCCCATTTCTGGACACAATTTACCGACTCATTGTTTCGGAGCAGGTGACCATAAGACATCGTGAGAACTACCGAACTCTGGGTTTCTTGGCGAAGAGTGGGAGACCTTTGGAGTTGCAGCAGATGTTAGCAGTACTCTCGCTAGTGGTACAAATTAAAAGGTTTGGTATATAAGATTTCATATAGTTGGGATTTAAATAGTGCATTTTTTTGTAAATTGTTAGTAACTAACTGTTAGGTTGGTTTCACTTTCACTTGTCTATCTTTGTGGGGGTCACCGAAAACCAACACGGCAGTGTTGGTTTGCCATGCCATGGACCCTCCGGTTAAGAGCCACCCACACTGGGATCGCTGGGGGGGTCATAGCGAAACATCATCACAACGAATCCGGGTGCAGGTACCCAATTTCCGATAGGATCCATGGTGCTGCTATATATATGAGGTAACATTTACCATCAATAAACCCCCAATGTTAGCATATATAGCATACATGGATCTTATGGGTTTCATTGATTTCCTTTTTTTTTCGGATATTCGGGGATCGTTTAGGGCATTGGGTTTTGACACATTACTTGTTTTGTGGATGTGTCAGGGCAAGACATAGGTCATCATGGAAGATGCTGGATGCAAGCTGGCCATTCCAGTCAAAGAGTTCAAAGCTGATGAGTCTGATGAGCTCTGGAGATTCTGGAGCCAACAGAGACGCTCCCGGAAACAATGATTGGGTACCTATATTGATATCGACTTATGTATTACAATTATCATTTCTATGATTTAGTCGCCTCACTATACCATCACATGGCTGAACTAGAGTAACTTGGCCCCAACACGTCACAGACTGACTCTACAGGGAGAATCATCCCAACACCCAAAGAAAAACGTCGTTGCACCCGCCAAAAACAGGCAGTGACTCGGAAAGCGAATCCGATGGTATTCTCAGGCCATGGGTGAAGACTTTGGAACCATCAGGGGTAAAAAGGGCTAAAAAGCCATCACTGGTAGGTGGTTTCAAACATGAATGGATTATTATGTTCCATTTCATATATTGGATGTCATCCTTTAAACCCATTGACGAACTCCATCATTTTTCAAGATGGTGAAATAGCACCACCAACCAGAAATTGTCAGAAGTTTCTTTCGATGATTTTCCTATTATACGATATGACTGGCGGAGGTTGAACATCCGTTTGCCATCTTGACGTTCACCGTTGTGTGCCGAAAAAAAACCCAAATTGGTGTTGTTTTTGCCCAACAAAAAAGAATCTATTAAAGGTCTCACATGCAAACATTGGATGGTTTAGTGATTTTGTTCTCAACATGTTGACACCTTTTTTATGGTCACATATAAGTTTCAAATTATAATACCAGCCTGATGCAAGTTTTCGTACCACTTCGAATAATTACGTATCAGTTTTACCTTTAGTTTGATATGAACCTGATATGAACCTGATAGTCAGACACAATCAGACCATTTTGATGCTTTTTTCACAGCTGCAAGTTAGTCCCCACCTTGATCCCTTATATCCCTTCGTCAGATCAGGCCGAAGACGCCGGAGGCCGTGAACAAACTCATGCTGCAGATGGCCGTGTTAAACGAAAGGTGCCACTGACATGACGGATGTCTGGGAGTGGAGGATGGGATGACATGTTGCGAATCAAAATTGAGCCACCAACAAAAGTTGCAAGTTCTTGTCATGGATTAATTGTACAGATTATGTACTTGGTGGCTCATCCCACTTAGTAAGTGGGTTATAACCCCAATTATAAGTGGACTAACCCTACTTATCCCATTTATAACTGGGGTTATAACCCACTTACTAAGTGGGATGAGCCACCAAGTATGATATGATATTCACATATATTAATATAGCGTAGACAGGTAGAATATGTATGAATATGTCATTGATATGGATGTACAACTTAGGTTAATCCCATGTTAAATCCGATATATGGAACTAGGATGAACTAGGATCTTGCGGAATGTTCGCGGCTATGTCAATGCCAAGTGATGGATGTAGCTGCCGGGTAGATTTACGATGTGGAAGACCCACGGTTTCCCTGGGAAATTAAGTGGATTTCCAACATCGAACGGTTAGTTTACTGGAGGGTATGTTTTTTTGGGTATTGCACTTGGTGTTGTTTTGAGATTTTTCAGGGAGACTCTTGTGTTTTTTCGTGATTTGGCCTTCTCACCCCGCAGTCAAGGGACATTTGACTTCAATTCCCTACTGTTTCTTGCGACAAAAAGTCACTCAGATTCTCGATGTTCACCATCCCATCTGAAAAACGAAGGTCCATAATGTTGGACTTTGATTGCGTGGATATCCCCCAAAAAACTGCACCCAATTCAAAAACAAACATTAACAACAACCCTTTGACCCTTTCTATCAATATCCCAGACTACAACCATTGAAGGATCAGACTTTTTTTTCGGCGCAGGTTGAAAGACCTTGACCTGGATAGTGGAGAGGAAGACCAAGTGGAGGTCCCAGGCTGTCTTGGAACCAAAGAAGACAGGACTGCTGGGAGCGAAGACCTTGAGCCTCCCAATTTTCCGAAAAAAACGAGCTGGCTTTTTTGAGGAGTTTCAAGTCCATAGCTGGAATCTGGGCTCACTTGAAAGGGAGATATACATTTTATACGGTGGATTCACAGTAAATCCCCATCAAAATCATCCAAACAAATCCATAAATCCTCCAGAAATCCTAGATTTCTTGGGATAAGTCCATAAATCCTCCAGAATTTCCAGATTTCTTAGGATTTCAGAACCAGCATTCCTATCCTCCCCACCCACCTCCTGAGGACATACCTGGCGGGCATGCTGCGTCGCTTCGCGCGCGACGACCTGGCGGACCGGGGCGATGGAGTGGAGGCGGCGGTGCGCATGCACGTTCAAACGGTGCCTGGGCACGGCATTATATACTATCCTATTAATATCGATGGCTATTTGTAAATATGGCATTCATATGGTAATTATGGCGGTAAATAATTATGGCTATTAATATGGTAAATATGGCTATTACTTACAGGATGGGGGCCCCAAGATAGCGTTCTGAAGTTCAGTTGAGATATGTCAGATATGGCTGTGGCTGAATTCTATGGTTTCTGGTCATATAACGAACTAGTTCATGGGGTGAAAATAAACTGGGGGCACCATCCTATGATTTGGGAGGATGATTTTTCGGATGAACATTGGATTGATGGGAACTTACCCAGATGGGATTTGGGAGTTGATGGACCTCCAGATTCAAACCTGGGAGTTGAGAGCGAGATTTTCCCAGTTGGAGTTCTGTCAGAGTTGATGGAGATCGAGGACTCACGAAAAAAAACCTGGGGATTGGGATTTTATAGAGAACTTCATGGGTTTCAATGGTCTTTTAATGTGACTTAATATGGGATTTAATGATTTTAATGGGAAGTTAGTAGGACATTTAACCATCAAATACCTGAGCCATGAAGAAACTACCCCTGTTCATTGCTTATGAAATAGGGCTTGTGAAGCGACCTGGTTTGAATGGAGGATTATGACATAGTTCATAAATTAATAATTAACAGGTTATATCGTATTCATCAACAAAAAAATGATTTAATAACAATAACCCATAGGATCCATGTATGCTATATATATGCTAACATAAAGGGGGTATATTGATGGTAAATGTTACCATATATAGCATACATGGATCCTATGGGTAATGGGATGGGACAGGGTATTTTTCACGGCCGACGTTCGGTGGTGTTGCATGATTTGGGAGATTGTTGGGGCTGGATTTTTTGTTGGTTTGGTAATTTTGGTAGCGATTTGTTGGTAGAACGCTTGTTGTTTTGGTGCTGATGTCATGCGAATTTTATAATTTTGGAGGTGCCTTATTTCTATGGTGCGGAACAGAGGGCACGCCCCTGAGGGTTGGAGATTGGTTGGTTGAATGCTTCTGAGCTCGACCAAGTTTGTTGGTGATCGGCTGCCATACAGAGCTACAGTGTGTGTGTTTTTTGATCGGCTGCCAGCATTGGCGAAGCCCATAGAAATCATAGAGTGCTGTACAAATGGCAAGCATAATACGGAATCAAAGTTGGCAAGTGGATTTGCACTGCTCAGCACTGCTCAGCACTGCTCTTTGTTTGAAAATGAGTCCAGAATCAGCCAGTACAATGAGTTTTTTTGTTATTCATTGTATCACAACTTCATCAAAAAAGAAACGATCATGTCTCCTTTGATAGATTCAAAGCCATAAGCTTAAGGCAGAAATCTATCTTGCCCCTACAAGGACCTGCACGACCGGTGTTTGACAACCATTTGTTGGTGTAGGTGCACATGAAGCCAGCCTAAGGTGCCAATGTGGAAGAAGTGGCTGTACTGCTTTGCAACTTGCGGGCTATGGATATTTTTGCGAGACTTGACTGGGAATTCTTAAGGGTGAGGAACTTCAGGTAGATTCTAGATGAGTGAAAGGGTATGGATGATATGACTGGTTCATTATGGTGGTTTCTTAAGCATGTTCTACATGGGGGTTTCCATAAATGGTGGTATCCCAAAATTGTTGGTTTATAATGGAAAATCCCATTAAAATGAATGTCACCCTCTGGTAAACACACGAAAAACTATTGAACATGGCCATTTATAGTTGATTTACCCATTAAACATGGTGATTTTTCATAGTTATCTTAGTTTACCGGAGGGTAAATATGTTCTATATGAACAAGCATAGGAATGGGATGTTTTTTTCCCCCAAACCAGCCATGGAGGTTCAGTTTGCTGAGAACATCATCAGTTCCTATGGAAATGGGTGGATTTTTCAGCCTCTGCCTGCCATGTTCGATGACACCAGAGGGTAGGGATATCATATCCCAAGAATTCATAGGGTCCCAGAATTGATAAGATCCCAGACATGTTTCATATTTTTCTGATCCTCCATGGCTATCCATGACTTTCAGGCCCACACGACGATACTGGCAACTCAGCTTGCAACAACGGCATTTTTTTCTCGCAGAACATCCGTTTTGGTCAAAGCACCAAACGACCCTCCGAAAAAAGAGCCCCCGAAAACGGTCAAAGTCGTGAATTTTGTGGTGTAAAAATGTGTAAAACAGTATTTTTAAGGATAGAAACGGATGGCCAAAACCCAGTGACTTTGTTTCATAGACACGGACGGTACAGAAACCGACCCAGTAGTATTTCAGAGTTCGCTGAACTATCCAACCGACCCAGTAGATGGTGCAAGTTGGCTGTCCAATTCTTCCAAGCATGGAGAGTTTCTCGCTGAGGAAGTATGGTAGATGTTAACCAGGAACAATCATGAGCATTCCATCTGTTTTCTGGGTACCCTCTGGTAAACATCAACCTGTTTGCGGTGGAAAGATCCACCATTTTAATAGGTAAATTCATAGCTAAAAATGGGTCATATATTCCATAGCTAGTTCACTGGAGGGTAGCCCAATAAATTGACCAGTTGACCCAAGATCCAGGTTCTCCCATCTGAGGTGTGCTGATCTTGACGAAGAAAGGCCGCGTGATCACGTATGGAAAGAGCCAGCAGCTTGATTCAAGTGGTTTGTTTAAGGTAACATCTACAGTAATCTACAGGATACTATGGCTGTTAGTAACAAGTTTAGGGGGTAAACCCTGTTACAGCCTGTAGATGTTTCCTTGAACCAATTCGGGGATTGATACGGTTGAGGTGGAAGTTCCTCAAGTGATATCATCAAAGTCAGCATCCCATGCTCTGTAGCGTTTACTGACACGTATCGTAGAATAGAGCCGTGGAGGTAATAGAGAGGAACCAAATACTGCTGAAATCCATTCGCAGTAGTTACCCTCTGGTTATGACTAACAGTTCGCCATGGGATTTCGATGGCCCTAATCGAAATAGATGGTTTACCATGGTTTACCTGTTAAAAATGGTGGATCATGGTGGATCTTTCCATGGCAAACCACCTGGGTCCTCTTCTTCGGAGCTTCTGACCCATCCAGAAATCTGGTAGCAGCATGTAGCAGCTGGGAAGGTATCGTCTTTTTGGGCAGCAAATCTACATGACGTGCCAAGAGTGCAAAACACAGAATCATCAACATCCAACAGAAGATAGAAATGTGTTTTTGGAGATTCTATCATCAATCCATAGCAAAGCTGGAACGAAATGAAGGACCACTGTCTTTAGGGGTTCTGTCAGCACATCTTCGGTCTGCAGGCAAGCGCATCCTAATAGCAGCTTGGAGGACAATCTGCTTGTGGGAATACTTTGGTTTAAATTGGGAGCTCGGTTTATATTCGGAGCTTAATCAGCCATAAATTGGGTCGGGGGGTAGCGACCGAACGTGGTGGACACGTTAACGTGGATGATGATCCCGAATGCTGATTTGCCCATCAAAAACGGTTACCCATTTCAACAATTGGGATTTCACCATAAATAGGTTTAGCACCCCATCCACTTTCTGCATGACTAGGTTTCCATGAATCCTAGTTGTCCTAGACAAAAATACCTTATGGGACCTGGGGGATATGGGGGTCAGAGATTTGCACATGATCTGGGAGCTCCTTCCACTTCCCATAAGGTCCATGGTGCTGCTATATATGGTAACATGGATCCCATCAATGTACCCCAAATGTTAGCATATATCAGCACCATGGATCCTATGGGATCTTTGATGTTCAAAGCTCACTGCGAGTAATCTCCCTTCAGCGGCTTTTCATTGGATGGAAAAATCATGAAATCTGTTGGTCAGCAAAGGTACCAACTGATCCAAGGGCGAAAGAGTCCCGCAAGCGTGTGCCAATCCTAAGCGTATGGTGGTTTCATCGTGCTTGATTGCCACTTTTGTATATACTTTCGTTGGTTAATGGGGTAGTTGATTTTTTGGTGGTGAGATCGATTAAAATTCCAGTTCCTGTTGATTCAGCCATCAACTTCCGGCGTTGTCAATTTTTGATCCATACCCAGTCCCAGGTTTTGCACTGCCGCTGGAAGACCCCCGCAGTTGTACCCTCTGGTAAAACTAACAGTTTGCTATGGGAAACCACCATTTGCATAGATAATTCAACTACAAATCTTCAGTTTCCATAGATAAATTCAGCTATCATGTTCAGGTTAATAGGTAATTCACCATCTTAATAGGATATAGGCATAGGGAAGTCAACTATGTCAATAGCTATGTTGGTGACCTCCAAGTGAACATAACTCACACTGATTTGAGGTATCCAATAGGCTCAATAGTTCCACGAGTGAATCGGGATAATCCAAAGTGATTATCCAACGTTCGATTCTCGGACAATTGGGACAATTGTACCCTCTGGTGTCATCAAACATGGCTGAGAAAATTTTCCAGTCGTAGCTTTCTTTCCCACTCAAACACCATTATAATGGATATTCATTCAGTGGATTTTCCAGCTTGACATGTTTGATTACCCAATAGTTAGCGATATTACCCTCTGGTAAACGTACAAAAAACTATGGAACATCACCATTTTTAATGATAAAACTCACTAGAAATGGCCATTTTCAATAGCTATGTTAAATTACCAGAGGGTATTCCACTTTATCCCAATAAAAACTTCAAACTCGCTCCATTAAGTCCCCAAACTTGCTGAACATCTCCATTTTCGGGCCATGTTTCAACAGGCACATCGGGTGTCTCAGGTGTGGGCGGCTTCCTCTTCAAGACCTTGCTGATTGCACTGGTTTTCTGCCTGGCGGTGACCCTGTTCAACATCAGCCTCCAAGGCGCGACGTATGGTGCGGGCAACGCTGCGTTGCTGGTTTGTTTTTTTCCCCATGTCTTGTCTGAAAAATGTCGGAAGATCTAGGGGAAAAAACACAACAAACACAATTTATGGTGAATCAGAATCATATATTTTCCCTACTGCCCTACTTTTGATTGGCCATTTAGGTACTTCTAGGAGCCATATTGACAAAGCCAGCTAGTCAGCGAGATGTGTTTGCCATTGTTTGCCAGGTTCGGGAGTGCAAGTGCTGTATTGGTGCCTTGACGCGCAACCATGGAGCCATAATCAACGCATGTTTCCATGAAACAAAGCGCGAATTGTGTGTGTGATGTATGTAGGAATCAGATGAGTTTGCTTCAATTTCCTCAGATCCATTGAAGACACCAGTTTTTGAGGCAACAAAAATTGTTAAACCATGTGAAAAAAAACCGGTATTCATTGGTTTTACCTTAAATCTCCAGGTTTTTGAACCAGCTGGGCACTCGATCCCAGGATGGATCAGATCGATTTTCGCTCAGCCTGTGCCTGGGCAGCGCTTCGTGGTGTCAAACTCGTTGTTTTTTCCGTAGAAAGATAACATCATTTGACCATCAACAACTTGAATTTTGAGTATAAGATCAAAGAAACCAACAGAAATCCCGAAAAAAACAGTATTTAAGACACATGTTGATCACCTGTAAAAAGTTTTAAGACATCTCAACTTAACATAACTTAACTAAGTTTTAAGATACCCTCTGGTAAACTAACAAAACTATTGAAAATCACCATTTTTACTGGGAAAATCCACTATAAATGGCCATTTTCAATAGCTATTTTGACATAACCAGAGGGTAAGTTTTAAAACATCTCCATAAGATACCACTCCCACTGGGCGAGGCATTGTGACGGGGGTCGTGGCGCTGCTGCTGCTGGCGCTCTATTTGTATTCCAATCGGCCTCGCTCCTGGGATCAATGCGATGGGGCCATGGAGATGAAAAATTCATGGTGGGTACCCCAAAATGGATGGTTTACCCATGTTTACCCTCTGGTAAACTAACATAAGTAACATAAGTATGGAAAGATCCACCATGTTTCATGGGAAAAATCACCAATTTCTATGGCCAATTTCAATAGCTGATGTTAAATTGCCAGAGGGTAAAGTGTGGCGAATGATACAATTTACATACGTATATGTATAATATATATATATATACATACACATACATTTTTTTATTTTCGTTATGTTTGTACGACTAAAGTATGGAGAGTGATATACCAACATCAAATTATATATACATATTGCATATTATCTAACTAACGTGGAGATTGATATTAGTATTAGTACATAGTGTAACATGTTACCTGTATTATATGTATAGTCATTGACACATACACTTGGTGATATGGGCAGAGAACATCACAACCTCACTGGCCGATGAACGAGCTATGGTTGGCCCTCGGCCCATGGGTAGTTCGATGATTTACCTCTTAGAAAATGGTGATGTTCATTGATTTTCCATAACTATTTTTTTTTTACCATTAATGGGCAAATTCCATAACTATAGCTATGGAAAGATCCACCATGTTTAAATATGTTTAATGGATTTTTATCAACTATAACTGGGTCATGGCTTCCATAGCTATTTTGACATAACCAGAGGCTAGGTAATAGGTGGGTGAAGTATTGGATTTGTTAGCCCTTGCTTTGTCGTTCAACTTTTCAGTGCACCTGACAAGTATACCTCAATTCCCCATAGGATCCATGGTGCTGGTATATTAATGCTAACATAAAGGGGGTTATTGATGGGATCCATGTTACCATATATAGCAGCACCATGGATCCGTCATGGGTTATGGCATTCAAAAGGTCTATGAATTTAGGCATTATGAATCAAAGCTATCACCTTAGGTCGTTTCCATCTTTGGAAACCGCTTTTTTTTTTACTTGTGCATGTTGCAACACAAATAAATCTATTCACCCCTTTGATCTGTGATCACGTTTGGCTGACTTGGTTCATCAGTAAACTACCCTCTGGTAAACGTACAAAAAACTATGGAAAATCACAATTTTTAATGGGAAAATCCACTATAAATGGCCATTTTCAATAGCTATGTTAAATTACCAGAGGGTACCAAATACCAAGGGAATTTCCGGCACGTCTGTTGGGTACCAAAAAAGACACACTGGGACTTTTTCCGACACGGAAATTCTGGGAGATTTCCCCTGGGGATTTGTTCACAGGTCTCTTTCCGTTCTAAATGGGAATGTAAGACCAATAAAAACCATCTGGTAATTGAACTAATGGATATTAATGGGATATTAATGAGATATTAATGGGATATTAATGGGATATTTATGGGATATTTATGGGATATTTATGGATATTTATAGATATTTGTGGATAAACTATGAAACACTCTAAATACCATCTGGTAATTGAACATAGCTATTGAAAATCTCCACTTCTAATAGGTAAATCAACTAGGACTAAGGGGACTTATCAAGCATGGTTCTTAACCAGCAATATTGGAATTTATCCAGGATTACTGTAACCATGCAGTCATGATATGGGATCCTTGACGTATGTCGGATCATCCTTGACTTGGTATTTGGATGTATTTGGTAAACCCTGGGTAGTAAGTCCCCCGAAGCCTAAGTACAAGTATTCCTAAATGGGGTTATCCAAGATATAGATGGGTATAGACTATATCCATCTATATCCATCTATATCCATCTAGTTATGTTGGATAATTGACTACTGAGATGGCTTACAACCATGATGACTTACCAACCCCTGCAGTTTTTCCCTCGTGATCCTCATACCTATCTCTGGGTCAGGTCCCGACTGTGGTTCTTCCTACCGTCAGCACTTCGCAGTTCCTGGGCCCAAACTGGTCACTTTTCATCAGGGAAAATTTTCGGATAAATCATGATAAATCCCCGTTTTTGGTCTTGGGATATACATGGATGTACCATCTTATTTCTCATTTTTCACATGGATATACCATGATATATATCCTCTGGTTATTTAACGTAGCCATGGAAAATCATCATTTGCAAAATAGGTTAAATCATCATAATTCATCTATAAATGGTTTATTTTCCATGGCTATGTTAAATAGCCATGACATATACCATATGTTCTCATTTTTCCAGCAACTTTGACTGGCGCCAATCCACCAATTTTGCCGGTCGTTTTTTGCCACGTATCACCAAGGTGAACGATCTTTGTGCCGCTGTCTATGCGCGAGAGGTGACCGGGTCAAACGCTCGCTGTGGCGTTTTTTTCGCAGTCCCCAAAACTCGATGGACTATAGATGACCAGACACAGATGTTCAGTGGTTTGTGGGGATTTCGAATGTTTATACAATGTGGGGCCCCCAAACGATAGCTAAGTTGGTGAACATAACTCCAATAACTATGGTTTATGCTACTTATAACTATAGTTATGGGGGTTTATAAACCAACTTATAACTGGGGGGGCCCACATTGTAACATGTTATAGCTAGGTGAATTCTGTTGAATTCTATGGTATTTATGTATCGCTATAATATCTATACTTGGGTGCTATAAAGCAACAACCATTTTCGGGGGGGCACCACTTGGTGGATGGTTACCATCCACGACGTTCCCCGCCGTTGAAGAGCCAGGATGTTGGAGGCTGCTGTGCTCGGCGGAAGTCCGGCAAGTTGAAACTGTGCTTCACCAAGTTCTACCCCGACGCTTGGTAAATTTCTGTTCCAAGTGGTTGCTTTGGTAAGCCCTGGTTGATAGGTTGATGATTGCAGTTATTGAACTGGGCATTTCATTAGGTTTTGATCAATCAAATATGGGGATATAGTTGATAAATGATGGTTGATTGATTAGTTCGTTGGTTTTGCTACCCTACATCGGACATAAAATCATAACCATCAACTGGACATCCCGTTCTCAACTACACGCAGTATGGTAATGGAATTACCGGGTTAGTAAAGCCATAGATCTGCAGATTGCTGGCAGTCTTCCCATGAGATTCCCCTGATGGGTCCCTGAGGATGAAGTGAGTGGCCTGGAGCGAACTGGAGAGGGCGGTGCTGAAGCCTTGGGGCTTCGGGTAGGTCAACGAGTGGACATTTTAGAGGTCTCACGATGTATACCTCAACATAGCACCTGAAAAACTGGGAAAGATGATGATAAACCCAGGGGGATTTGGGAGGGACAGTTTTGAGACCCACATGTAGCTACAACTGGATATAGGTGTGGGAATGGCTACCTGGCTACCCCTGAAATTCTTGGTAGCAATATGTTGTCCATGCTGCAATTTGACGGACGAATCCAGCCAACTTCGCACTGTTGTAAATGCTACAATGTGGGGCCCCCCAGTTATAAGATGGTTTATAAAGCCCATTAACTATAGTTATAGGTACCATAAACCATAGTTATTGGAGTTATGTTCACCAACTTAGCTATCGTTTGGGGGCCCCACTTTGTAGCTGTATTGGTTAGGGTCGGGATCCCGACTGGTATGAACCAGAGGAAAGGGACCATGGATCGCTTCTACCTTCCATTTTGAATGGTCCATCAAGCCAGTCTCTCCCTTCTGTTTGGCGAGGTTTCGCTACAGGACTACCCCCTTCTGCTCCGAACGCCAACACAGTTGGTCCAGTGGCAGCTCTGCCATCGGCGATGGCAGGCAAGTTGCGTTGGCAATCGGAGTGCTAGTGTGTCTGCAAATCCGACGTACCCATAAAATAAAATGGCAATTTAATGGTGACAATGATGATAAAGATTGATAAACTACCAACTTTATTCAAATTCTGGGTATACCCCGTTTCAGACAAACCCGAATAGAGCGCTACAGAATGACATTGGGTTGTGGACAAATCATGGCACATCTGAGGGGTGTAGGTCTGAGGATGCTGGGTACCACTCAGATTTCTGGCTGTGTTCAGAACCTGCGCCTCAAGAATTAGTAGCCGAACATGGAATGACTAGCATCTGATAGCATCTGTATTTTGTGCCAAGTACAAAAACTGATTGGTGGTTTGGAACATGAATTTTATTTTTCCATCTATTGGGAATGGAATAATCATCCCAACTGACTTTCACTCCATCATTTTTGAGAGGGGTAGGTTTCTCCCACCAACCAGCATCAATATGGATCCTATATGAATCCCATATATGAATCCCATATATTAAACCATATTAAACCATATTAAACCATATTAAACCATATTAAACCATATTAAACCATATTAAACCATATTAAACCATATTAAACCATATTAAACCATATTAAACCATACTAAACCATA
>Ga0126342_10011764_pt1 | contig 15620 bp, 17 predicted proteins | sample Cyp1metagenome_FD_92528 | JGI IMG/M metagenome (GOLD analysis project Ga0126342, IMG submission 92528) | Coral microbial communities from Lord Howe Island, Old Settlement Bay, Australia - Cyphastrea 1 metagenome | ecosystem: Host-associated > Invertebrates > Cnidaria > Coral ...
AACAATATTATGGCTGGGCCTACTGTTTCGAAACGCTTCCGAAACAGCAAAACACCACCTAATTTCCATCTTCTTCCCTTACGCGCTCCCCCTTGCGTCGGCCGGGGTCGGCGGATATATATATATATATATGTGTATATAATATGATATATAATATAATATGATATAATATAATATAATATGATACAATAGAATACAGTACAATACAACATATTGTATAATATTATGATATAATACAATATAATACAATATAATACAATATAATATAATATAATACAATATAATATAATATAATATATGGTATTATATTATAAAATGTAATATAATGTATAATAATGTAATATAATATAATATAATATAACATAATATAATATAATATAGTGTAATATAAGATAATATAATGTAATATAAGATAATATAACATAATCAAACATAATATGTTATAATATATCATAATATAATATAACATAACATCATACAACATAATATAATATCACATAATATAATATATAATATTATATGATATGACATGATATGACATGGTATGACATGATATGACATTATATGATATGACATAATATGATACACATATATATATATATATACACATGGAAAGAATGGATCAATTGCTTGCTTGAGCTTCAAGTGTTTCTGCCTGCCCAAGCCCTGTGCACGTGAATGCGGTCATTCTAATAAATATAGTTATATATATATATAATTCCAAATTTGACTTGGAACATATTCTTCTCTCTTTGCTCATCTCGGCTTCTTCAGGCTGTAGCTTTCTCCCACTAGCATGATGGGGAGGTAGAGAGAGAGGTGCCCCCAGAACGAGAGCACAGAAGAACATCACACAAGCAAATATTGCAATATTGAGCCTCCAACTTAAATCATGACCAAGCATGAATCCCTGGAGCCTTCTGCCAATAGTGTATCCTGTCTTGCCCTTCTAGTGTATCCTGTTTTGCCCTTCGGCAGGACAGCATTAGCATCCATGTGCCTTGCAAGGGAGGACTGCCGTAGCGGTGCATCATTCATGGGTGTATGGCTATGGGATGCTATGGGATTGTGTGTCAATCGCGTGGCGATTGCAGCTTGATGCAGTTTGAGACTTGGAGGAATACCACAGCAATTGGGGCCTTCGAACTGCTGTGATTGTTCTACCCCTCCTGGTGACTCTCCTCAGCTTCTTGGAGAGCATAGGAGACAGCACTGATGCAATTTATGGCAACTTTCAGGGTGAACATGAAACAAATTTATTCCACAGTGACAAAGTGCAATCCCGAGCAAAGGCTGCAAAGGGGGTTGATTTGTTTTGAGTCAGAGTATTCGCAGGCCAAAAACAATTCACTAGAGGCCTTTGAACATGGTAGAGAGCACAAGCACAATAAGTGAAAGAAGGACTGCTACAATATCAAGATGTATTCTGGTATTCTGGATTAGCAGAATGTAGAGAGCTGTGCAAAGAACGTTTTGTGATTTGTTCATTGTTTTTGTTCGAAACCTCTCCCATTCTAAAGTCAATGGATCAGACTTCCTTACCATCTGGAAACTCTTAGTAAGATACAAAGCACAAACACAGAGTTGGCTGTACAGTGGCACTGCATTGGCTGGGTCATGCTGGGTCTGTGTGGGTCGGGGTGTGGTAGCTATGGCATTGCCTTCAGGTTGTCTTGAAGGAGTGAAGAGTTTTTGGATTTAGGCCGTTTTAGGCTGTTTTACAGGCAGTTTTAGGGTTGTATCACATGTTGTGTGAAAACTGCTACATGATGTCACCTCAAGGCTGGTTGATGCTGCCTGCGGAGGGGTTCTGGACTGCGGAGCGAATGCGTCAGAAGCAGCTGCTGGGCGGATCTGAGAAGGGCCGAAGGGGGTCCTCGGAGAGCGGTCACTGGAGGTGTGCAGGTGTGCAGATGTGTGCAGATGTGCAGCAGGTGTACAGCTGTAGTCCCAGCTGGTTTTGATCCCGTTTTCATCGTTTTCACGTCAAAGAGCCATTGCATTGCGAAGTGACAGTTCTTCAGCATTTCACATTCATGCTTTGGTAGAGAAGGAGGAAGAAATGGCAGAGGAGCAGCGACAATTGGAAGAGAAGAAGCGGCAAAAGGAACAAAAGAAGCAGCAGAAAAGGCCGCCACTTGTTTGGAGTTCTCAGGACGCTAAGCATATCTAAGCACCCAAAAGCATCAAAACATGTAGATCATCGTATTGTGAAGATTCAATGCCATTGCCAAGAATTTGCATAGACCTATATAAAACATTATAATACTCATAAAATTTGGTTGTCTCATGGGATTCGAGTTCGGGTGCTGGATTCCAGGCGTCATACCAAACTGTCCGAACTGTGGTTTGGGGGCTGCGTCGCAGCAACTTAGCCTCACCAAGAACAGTGGCCGAATCAAAATAGATTATTCAAACACTACAATTCAAGAAAATCCTTAAGATCGTCATTTCTCTTGTGAAGATTTTGTGCCCGTGGGAATACATGACTAGAATGCATTTTATCTTATTCCCAGGGCCTGTATTTTGATAGACGATTCTGCGGACTATTGTTTACCCATTAAATGTACTAAATCTTTGGAACATTTTAGGATTGTCGAATCTTCCGCTACTTTCCCCATGAATTGACAATGAATCACAAAATGAATCACAAGATATCACAAGAAAAAAAGGACCATGTTTTAATGACAAGTCACTGTCAGATTATGTCAGATTGCTGAAACGTCTCTCCCAAAGTATGGGCTGCCCATAAACCTTGCAATTTACACGACCATGGGAAAACCAGCATGTGTGTTCCGTGCTTATTTGGAATGTTCCCTTGTTGCAATACATTTTAACTTGTTTTGCTTAAGCTGCTGCTTTTGGTAGAAATTAATCAAAGTTGATTCAACACAGACATTGGATGACGTCGCAGCATTTTGTTCTAAATCCAGCCACCAAGTCCCATCAAACAAGTCTCGCGTACATTCTTTTCGTTCAATATTCATCAATATCTGTGTTCTTGAGCGGTACAAAATCAAGGCGGGTGACTGCAATGCCACCCTTTTCCCCAACATGTTAAAGTGCATAAAACGCTGTGTTTCCAACAAATAACATGATTTCAAGAGATCGACTTTTTCGATTTTTCCCAATGCAATAATGCATTTCACCTTGGGAATGCAGCTTCAATGCGTTCCAGATTCTGCAAATTACCTTAGAATCTTAGAAACAGAGCTCCAACATTCCTTTTATCCATCATGTTATTCGAAGCACTATCGGAGCAGGTTTCACGCGAGGCAGCTATTTGGTCAAATTCAAACCCTCGTTTGGCTCCACCCATCCAACAAGATTTTACGGGGTAAACCCACCGGGTACTAAAATCAACACGTCGGTGTTTAAATTGCCCATGAAGTACTCCCTGTGTCAGGCTTAATGTGATTTAGCTGGGCTCAGGAAAATTGAAGAGGACGATTTTGGAGAGGAGAAAAAGACTGAACCTGCAGAAGCAGCTCAAAACAAGGCTCCAGTTGCCAGATTCGAATCTTTGCAAAGGTGCTACTAAGCTGCTAAGTGCTACGAGGCATTTGACATTGTTTGCCCTTGGTCTTGCTGGGGAATGGGGGAAGTTTGTTTTAGCAAGACTGACTACTCTGTCATGTTGGTAAACCTGATATGAAAGAAAAGCATCGGTTGGCTACAGCAGTTTTCGCCGCAGCCGTCTCTTACTTTAGCCCCCAACGGACAAACCGGTGTGGGTGAGGTAATGACTGCAATGACTACAATGAGTATGGCTGCAGTGGCAACGAGTGAGGGGGAAGACCGTGATGGAGGACTTTGTGTACCAGTCCCAAAGGCAGTTCCCGTTCCACGATTTGCAATGCAAAAGATGCATCCCCTGCCGTTTCTTTTCATTCAAGGATGATGGTTGTTACAAAGGCAATGCGTGTGAATTCTGTCATCTTTGCAGTGGAGAAGATGCGTTGAAGCGTTCCAAACGAGCCCATATTGCACGGAAGAAACAGGAAGATGCCGTGCAGAGAAAGCTCACAAGGGATGCCTTCACGACGAAGCCGTCACCGACCTTGACTGCCTCGACTGGACTCAGCTTTTGGCTGTAGCGCCAAGAGCTCCAAGAGCTCCAGGCAGTTCCATCAACATTGGTGCAACGCTGCAACGGTCCCATGGTCCCATCATGGTGCGAGCGGCCGAAGCATTTCTTCAGTGCTGTAATTCGTGGCTGTAATTCATGAGGTCGAATCGTAGTCCCTGCGAAATCTGGGGTTGGAAAAACCTCTTGACTCTCATAACCATGGATGTTCTGAAGTGGATTCTGGGCCTACAAAGCCCAAAAGAATACCTCCAAGATCAGTCTTTTGAAATTTGGAAGGTGTGGATCCTATTTTGGTGGTTTGAATTCTTATGGTTATGGCTGAGAGTCTCAATAGATACCATTCACATGGCTGCATTTCACGATGACAGGCAAGCCTTAGTCTAGCGGTTCTCGTCGTGTTCCCTTGGGTGGCAACAGATAAAGAATCTTAATAGACTTTCTGAAGAACTTGTCTTGAAGCATTTTGAACCCAAGTGCCAAATTGCGTTCACTGTTTGTATTCTGAAAAATGTGAAAGTCTCACAGGATTTCACTGTTGATTTAACTGTTGATTTCTGTTGTCACTCACTTGGCAGAGCAACAGAGCGCATGGTGGCCGCTCCGGCGGTGTCAACCCATGGCAGGTTTTCAAATCTCGATTTTGGGCGAATTATAGGTGACTATAGGTGACTGATAGGTGACTTATAGGTGACTGATGTAAGGTATGGACCGGGGTATGGATGACAAATCTGGGCTTCCCGAGGGTATTCCCCCAGCGATGCTACTGTATGGGAGATTGCCACAGGAGTGACCCAAAGGGTGGACAAGACTGCTGACAAGTGTGCAGCTATTCCGTAGGAAAGCAAATCTCGGTATTTCTTCATGCTCTGGACTCTGTACTATTGCCATGATTGCCTTTACACTCCACGTAATCAGCAGATCATACCAGAAACCAGAAGGAACTAGCACAGTGTTCTTACCGTCCAAATGTGTAAGCTACCAGAACTACTCACACTACATAGCGCGCACCAGACTCATATCAGCCCACATCCAGATGAAGACTGCTGTGGCCCGCTGTGGAGCATCATGTACAGTTGAAAAGCATGGATTTGGATCTCTGTTCGAAATCTACAGCGAATTCACGGTGCAGTGGCAGCGAGTACACAGTTTGCTGCATCAGAGTGCACAAGGCACTTCCCGGACAGCTCTAGTCTGCATCATGCAGTAGATGATCTGTCTCCAAATGAGGAGATCATAACTTTGTGGAACCTTCAAAGCGGTGACGAGAGACGAATGGAGAAATGTCTTGGCTAAGAAGTTTGGTTACATTCGGTTACAATCTGAGACCTCTAGGATTCTATTTCTGCCCAAGGGGTGCTCGCAACACGCAATCTCACCAGGTACGAATAGCTCCTACGATACTCATCTGATTCATCTCTGTTTGCTCTCATTTGAGAAGCTCCTCCATGATGTCAAGATTCTGCAGGTTGAAAAGACTGAATACCATGCTGAAGCAAAATCAAAGGATGCAAAGGACGATGCAAAGGACGATGCAAAGGACGATGCAAAGGACGGAAAGAATATGAACGAAGCATGAGACAGTGAATATAGTGAGCGCCAGTTTGGACGAGCAGTTATTCTACAGAATTATCGATGGTAGAGACATGTGAAGATAAACGACATCTATCACTGCATCATGATCATTATTGATCATTATTGACCTTAATTAAAATCATGATGGATCTTCCAGCGCAAAATCCAGTGCCCGTGAAATGTTGCAGAGTGAATTGGAAACCACCAGATGTCACCAGTCTGAGGACAGCATTGAAACAAAGCCCAGCCACTCGGCTGTCTGGAGGTCATGGCAAAGTGATGCAAAGTGTGGGTCCATGGTTGGATACTCTGGGCCTCTCTGGGGTCGGCCTGGGGTCCCATCTGAAGGTCTGGGTGTGGTCTATGAAGCGCCTCCACGACCTCCAGAAGTTGAAAGTCCAAAAAGTCCACAGTCAGGTGCTGCCCCTGCCGGTCGAGGGTGAAGGCTGTGAAGATCTGTGATCTGTGGAGATTTGAATAGCGGGCATCGCGAATCCGGCGTTTTGATGCGTTTTGTGTCTAGTGAGTCTAGTGCAATTCCAGAGTTTCAGATCGGATTTCCAGCCTTCGAAATACGAAAGCCCGTTCATTGTTTCATTGTTTGCATTGATATTCTCTCTCTTGTCCCAGTTATCAAAGGAGCCCTGATTCTGATATTATCTGATATTGTATGTGCTTGCTCTTGTCAGAGTGTGAGGAACTGGGAAACCAAAACTGATTGAGCGTTTTAAATGCTAAATAAATCTGTTTTCAGTTTTACTATGTTTTACTTGTTTTTACTTTTTTACATTCACGAGTCATGACCGTCATGAACCTCATTGCTCATAGTGCTCCTCATCGCCCGTCAAACTGTGTATCCTGGACAGCGAGGTAAAGCTTCGCCAGCTCCTCCTGATGTTGGCAATCTGTCTCCCCTCACAGGCGGTGCCGATGTCAACAGTTTCAGTAGAGTCAGTAGAGCAAATCATCGACTCAAGAAGCAACAAATGATACGTATAAATATCATTAAATATGGATATAATACATGCCTTGTCTTGAAACTTGTATTGCAATTGCCTTGTCGTACTGAAATCAAGGCGACGGAACTGCGTGCCTTTAATTTCATGCCTGATCACAAAGGACTTTCAATTTTGGTCCTGGTCCTTTGCAGGCTGTGGAGTCAACGTACAAAAAAAAGAACCCATCATTTAGACCCATGTATCGTTCATGTAGCTGAGTTGACAATAGTTGACACATGGCAACCCTGTCAAACTTACAAGCGACGTCCTCGATGTTTTTGTTTGAGCTGGGGGACCACTGGGGGATCGAGGAATATCGAAGATACTTCACAAGCCAGATCTTGCAGCTTGGGATGCTCCAAAAATCCCTGATTTTCCCTTTTCTACCTCCTTTCGCATGGTCGGTTCATGGTTGCCGGACGCTGGCAGGTCTTTTTAAACAAACCGCGAGAATGTCCGTTCTACCACCACCTCTTGAAGGACTTCTTGATCAACACGTTGAACATGTAGCACTCACCACTTGTTTTGAGTCCCGTGAAGGGAGTTCTGAAGCATGTGAGTGTTTTGGAATGCTTAAATGAAGAAAATGAAGCACAAAGCATCACAATTTCATGAATTTCGGGCAATGATTAAGGATATATTAAGATTATTAAGGATGATGAAGGAATCCAATAAAGATAATAAAGGAACACATAGCTGACAGCGGACGAGGATTCCACGTGCCAGGACTCCCTGCACTTCCGCGCCTCAGCGCTGCAGCCCGCGCCAGCCAACGACGGACGCGACGCCATTCACAGTCACGACGGAGCTCACGGCAGTCCCGGCAGTCCCGATTGTCCGTTCTTCGGCACATATCCTACAGGATGCTACAGGATGCTACAAGTAGATGGTACAAGTAGATGGTGGGAAGAGATGGGAAGACAATCTCCATTTCCCTCCACTGTAGAACAATTCACGAACTCGCAAGAGCTCTTGGTGTTTCATCCAAGAATCCGTTTGCTGCAAATTACACACTACTACTTAGCTAGGTTCAACACTAATGTAGATGATTGTAAGGGTGGTCAGGATTGTTGGGTATGTACGGCGCACGGTGGTACGGACGCTAGGCACGTGTGGTTTTCTTGGTACTATTTGGCACGGACGATTGGTACGACTGGCACGGATGTGATACTCTATTAATATTACATTACCCTTGGGTAGTATGCATGATTCAAGGATCATTCGCCCTTTATCGAATCAGTACTTCCATGATTCAATGATATTCTTTTGTCATCGTTTGATGTTTTCCTCTGTACTCATCGTCATGTACACTTCATGGATGATTCTTCTATACCAGCTGTGGGTATCCACGATAGGCATGATGTCTATGTCGTATGGGAGTCATGTTTTTTTTTCATGTTTTTTTCATTTTCCCTTCTGGATTTTCGTGCATGTTCTGCAAATCTCATTTGGTCTGCTGCGAGGCAAGCAGTCGAGAATCCAGACCAACACGGCGCCGTAGCACCATGGAACAGGTGAAAGAAACTTTCAAGGACCGCAAGACGGTGATCACACGGAAGCTTATGCAAAAACAGGACCACGGACAAGCAATATCTTTGAAACATGTAACGGTGTAACGCATCATGGAAATCATGTATAATTGCATCTAATTACTCACACGTAAATCATTAAAAAAGATGTTGAATTCCTTGGAAGCTATTGCAAGATTATGCAAGATTGCTTGATGGGGGGGCTTGACAGATTGGTTCAGTGGAAGAGCCAAGAGGATCCAGATATTATCCAGATGTCCAAAGATTGCTGACGGAAGTGTAGGTTTTGAAGTAATTTTGCCAAGTATTTGATGGTGATCACTGTGAATCCTCTCGAGCTACATTGTGTCAACCTGGTCAATCGTTTTCAGCCCAACTTCATCAGGGCTGAAATTGAAACTCTGAAATGAAAGACAATACAACGGTCACGAGGACTAACCTTGACCAGAAGTGAACGGCTAGAAGCGAACCCAGAATTTTGACGGTGATACATTGCGATGCCCATGACTGTCTCAGGAAGCTGAACCTCATGCTCAACCGATTTGATTAATTTGATTCGTTTGATTGTTGTGGATGTGCCAAGGATGAGCTTCTACACGCCTTTGAACCCCGTCTTGCAACGCGAGCTCGGAAGTATCTCAGCGGATCGCGCATCGGTGTTCCCCGGAGTTTTTGAAGGTTTCGACGAACTCATCGAGGCACATGACACAGATACAGTTTGTTAAGTTTGTGAAATGTTTGTCAAATGCTGCTTAAAAAAAAAAAACATGTTTCACCATGTTTGATCTGGTGCAGAATCTTGTGGGTTTGCAGCAAATGATTTGGCACATGCTTACATGCATTGCAGGAGGGCCCCGCACACAACCCCTGGCGCAACTGTCGCTTTCGTGTGCTGGTTGGAACGCAGTGCGCATCGCTCTACTGTGTCACATTCTGGGGCAGCTCGGCAGACTGTTCAGATGTTTCACGAGTTTCACGAACAACAAAACAGTTTAAAGAGGGCACTTGTAGAATGCCATGGAATGCCTTCAAATTCTTGGGAAGGCTAAGCGGGTTTGATTCGCCGCAATCTTTGGTTCTAATGCCAAACGATGGGCTTTGTTCGCCTGCAACTGTTGGGGAAGCCACAAAAAGGAACCCAGGCGCTTTCACAAAAAGGAATGTTTGGATATGTTTGGAGAGGGGATGGACAGAGAAGCAGGGCCCCTGCTTAATCTACACATTTGGCTACATTTGGCTACATTACCGAAAGGTGAGTAATCAGAGAGGGGATGCCCTTGAGAATTTCCCTTTGTTCGGAATCTGCATTTTACATCATCTTACGTAAAGATTTTATAACTGAAATGATATGAACTGCGCCATTCGGAACTCTCCTATCTACATCTATCTACCATCTCGAAGTTGCTGGCAGCACGGCCGATGTCAGATCTCAGTGCGCGTTTGACTTTTGCCGCGGTTGGACGGGAAATCCGTCTTGCCAGGGCTTCGTTGGGCTTCAGGCTTTATACTTGATTTCGTCGGGTAGACTATTTCTCCTGATATATAATTAATACTATGTATAATTATAAATATATAATATGCATATATATATATATAACTAATATATATATATATATGATATTATAAGATACACATATATATATATAATATATATATATACATATACAGCAACTATCCTCTGAATATCTTTAGAGAAGCTCAGGTCTTTGGAATCGTTTGCTGTCAAAGTCTTGCCATGTCTTGCCATGGCTTAGAAGCTGCAAAGATTGGTGGACGTTGTCAGCGCGCCACTACGCTTCAAATGACATGTGCTGGTGATATGTTTCTGTTTTCCAAGGTTTTCCAAGGCTGATGTCGGACAAGACAACAAAGCACAGCATCAAGACATGTCACGACGCTCCGTCTCGGAGTTCACAGCCTGTGCACATCATCCAGGATCATCCAGGAAGCTGCTGAGAATTGCACTTCTGCTTCCATTTGCAACCGCATTGGCAACATTTGGCAAGCGCATCTGCTTACCTCTGCGAGTGTAGTCATTGCGGTCCTTGCAGATCCCTGCAGTCGTGTTGGTGTAAACTCCCGGTGGTTTGCAAGACTTCGTGCTGTGAAGACTTTCCTGGAAAATTTAGCTGCAGAATACTACTGAGGCCTATTCAATAGATTCCGATTTCTAGTAGTGATTTGAGTATAGTGTGGAGTGGCCACGCTTTGCTGTGCTTTACGGACTTTACTGGAACAGAAGATGCAGTGATGAGGTGCTGAACACTGTGCAAAACTTGATGTTGAAGCATGTCGAAGCGGGTGACAGTTGTGACAGGGCGATAGGGGGCACTCAGCTTCGGCAGGTCGAAATGCTTCATGATGAACTGATCGTGGTTTCATGTGGTTTCTCATGTACCTATCCTACTCCTATCTCCTCCCGCTCAGTACTTAGGGAGTGAAATGCTAACTCCACCATGACTCGGAACATCTCGGAACTCTAGACTCTACACCATGTTATCCGATGAAGACATGTACAGGTCACAGAAACTATACCTCCAAGAATCTGGGAATATGTTTTTTTTTGACTTGGACAGTTGGTTCAAGTTGGCCCAATTCATACCCTCTACTGGTATGGCTTTCAAGAAAACCTGCTGCGCGTGAAGGCTGTGTTTTTTGCCCCCGGGTGGTGGGTGTCAGATATGGTCCGGTGTGAGTGGGTGGTCTGTGACGTGACAGGTGTGAGTCTTATTGTTTCTTACATTCTGGCTCGTTCCACTCTTTGCAACCATTCTAAAATTCTGCTGATGTCAGCTGCAGCTAGCTTCATTGCCCTTGCTTTGGTAATTTTGACATGTTTTGACTTTATTTCACAGATCATGCTGCCTGTTTTCTGTGCGGATCTGTGCCCGTTTGTGTTTGCCTCCAAGGCTACAGTGTATTTCCCATGCTGATCAGCGAGCAGGGCCCATCTTTGGAGCTTATCAGTTTTCTGTATTCTTTGGAAGGAGCCGCTCAGGCACGGCGTGCAGGGGTAAAAAACATGGTCCCACTATGTGTTTTTTTATGGTCTGAAAATGGTCATTTTTATGGGAACGGTGATAGACCAGCAATGATTTTTGGGTCTCCAATTCAAGCAGTCGTATGCCATGCGGCCATGCGTATGCCATTGTCACATCGTCCAGGTACTTTGCACGGTCTTGATCATGCCCTTCCTGGACACGCGGATGTTTCTGAAATATTTTTCAACGGCCTTCCTTTTGCTCCTGAGCGCTCCAATCACCGTTTGCTTACTTGGGAAGATCCATTGGGCGCTTCGGCCTGGCCAAATCCTTCCTGTCCTATCTCACATCACCTCACATAACGAGGTACAAGAGTATGTACAATATCGTACAATATCGTACAATAATGATTGGATATAGATTCTGAATTTCAGCGGGTACCTTTCTGATAGTTCCTCATTTGTTAAATCATTTCTTTGACTTTCTTAGCTACTTCACATTTCCTGACGGAGGGATTGGACAATTTGAGTGTGAAAAAGATTGAAAAAGCATGCACCTCAAGACTAAATCATGACAGCATATGACAGCACCAAGTTCTTCTACTTGCTCTGTTTGCTCATGGTGGACGTCCTGCTGTGCGTTTGCAATGCGCTTCTCAGTGTGGTGGTGTTGCGTAGCCTTCCCTGGGATCAGATTCCAAGCTGAAATTGGTCGAGTACTCCGTTTCAGCCATTCACACATTGCCCATTCTCCCGACACCTTTCAGAGAGAGAGACAGAGAGGGAGAGGTTGAGAGGTTTTGATATGTTTTGATAATTTTGGAAAGATCATTACGTATAGTCTCGTATAGTAACATTAGTAACAGTTGTTGTATCATGTTGTACCCCATTTGGAGCTTTCTGCAGTGAGGATCATGACCTTCTACAACATCGCCTGCACGCAAATCAGCTGATTTTGGGCGATGGTGCTGTCTTTTGATTCTTTTTGGTCAGATGTTGGTCAGATGTTGGTCAGATGTTGGTCAGATGTTGGTCAGATGTTGGTCAGATGTTGGTAATTGTTGTTAATTGGACTACAAAATCCCGGCATCAAAAGATCAACAGGTTAGTGTTCAACACCTTGGCCGAAAGCCAGAGCTTCTGAATCAGGAACGGAAAGAAAGTGGGCAATTCCTTTGGCACACAGCCGATAGAATTCTAGTGAATTAATGTCAGTTCATGTCAGTTCCGTTGTCAAGGTTGGGTGGAGTCTTGTCCGGGACCTCCTTCGTGTACCTCGGTACCAGAACGCCAAACCTGACGCAACGGTCCTGTCGGGGCCAGGGACAGATATGGTCAAAGTCAACAAAATGCTGGGGAAAACAAGACAAACAAGCTGTTTCTTTTCTTTCTGAGGACTATGAGGACTTGTTTCTGGAACAAAAAGTACTGTGAAGTCCTGTCTCTGAGGCAAATGCCACTGAAGGCGATGGTCGGAAGCTGGGAATTGGCGTCTGTGATTGGTCATGGCATCCCTTTCCTTTTGCTGCCACTTGACTCAATCCAGCTATTTTACAAACCCTGAGATTGGCAACTTCAGTGCTTCAGATAGTCTCAGACCTTGTAGACTGTGGAGCGATCATCAAAGTTCCAATTTTCCCAGTTTCGCACAACGGATGTGATGTTTTGTATATATTTGTCAAGTCCACATCTGCCGAGAGGTTTGTGCTGATCTTATTGCTCTTAGGCTCCTGCTTTATGTCACGCACATCCAAACGATGCGCGAATTGTGGGATCTTCTGCGGGAACCCGTGCGGCGGACCGAGTTGGGCGATTGGGACCCAGAGGACTTAGAGGAGCCGAGAAAACAGCCGAGATCAGCCGAGACAACTCACGTGGTGGTCGTATGATGTATGACATGGCAATAACATAAAAAACAATGTAGTAATATGTAGTGATATGACAAGGGAGCACAACAAAAGTCGTACTGTGATAATTGTGATATAATTGTGATATGTGCTTGTTATATCTGGTTATCAGTTGTCCCTTGGCCAAAACAAAGCTTCACAGCATGTCACGCATTCCAGGACGATGAACTGGAAGAGAACCTGGAAGAAGGTCCAGAAAGACGTCCTTCCGTAAGTGAAGAAGGTGAAGGTCAAGACGGTTGGCGAGAGCCTCCTTCACTACTCACAGCTGACAATGCTGACAAAGCCAAGGCTTGAACGGAAGAAGGGTCGAGCTTCAGACGGATGCCGATGTTCAAATCCGAGCATGTGTGATCCATGAATCTGAGCATGTTCCTGTAAACTATGCAATGCTTAAAGTTGAAAATTATTGTAGAAGGTGAAGTGCAGTTTTCCATTTGCCATACTGACAACAAAGACTCAAGATGAAACGATGAAAGATTGACTGCCCACAATATTCCACACTGATCATTCCAAAAGATGCGGTCTTGCAAGGCAACAGTTGTCACATTGGTTTGCCACAAAGAATGTATTGCTTTATGGTTTGCACGTGTAGTGCTTAGTGTATTGCTGTCTGATCTGTCTGATCTGTCTGATCTGTCTGATCTGTCTGATCTGTCTGATCTGTCTGTATGCTGTGTCCGAGAAATAGCCGGAATCTGCGTGCAGGGAGATGCGCTGGAGTGAAAGTGAACACGTCGGACATCTCTCAGTATCTCAGTGCTGGTGCTTACCGAGCTACCGAGCTACCGAGCGCGAGTTTGTACAGGTAACATCTACATAAAACCAAATGACTGCGTGCAATGTGCAGCAGTTCTGCTCAAAATTGTACAGATGCAGCAAGAATTAGGCCAGCTTGGCAGATTTGGGAAGCGCATATTTGGAAGATTTTGGAAGGCACTAATGAGATTTAGCGTGTGAGCTGGACGAGCTGACTGTTGTTAAAAGGTGACTTGCTGTTGTGACTTCCGAAAGCGTCTGTGCGGAAGCTGGAGAAACTCCGAGAAACCGGTCTGAGAACAGACTTGTTTCTTTCAACGGTTTTGGCAGACTGCCGAGATTGTCGGCAGAAAAGCCCACTTTTCATGGAAAAACAACAATGGATGAGCATGGAGGGCTCAAAATCTGCTCATTTTGCTTTGTAGCATTTTGTCGCTATGTCTTCCCATGAAATCCTGAAATTCGTGCACGTTCTTGCGAGTCGCGCCATAGAGCGCTACTCGCCGTGTGAATTTAACTGCATTTGGCCAACGATGTCAATATGCGATCGAGAGAATCTGAATACCAAATGATTACCAATCTGTCAAAAAAGTTTGCCTCTGCAATTTGTGTTCCTCTGTCTTGGTCCCGCGTTTTTTTCCTTGAGTTCACCAAGGTTGCGGCTGTTTGATTATTTTGATTGGCTCACAACAGGCATGTCTTGTCTTGGTCAAGATCCTGTAGGCCAAAACTGTTCAAGGGTCAAAGTAAAAAGGCGGTATTTTCCACACCGAGACTTTGAGATTCAATAGGTTTTCTCGCAAGTTCCAAGCAATCAATAATCAAATGTGAGATCACACATGACCATTTCAATCACCCCTGGCAGCTTGCAGGAGTTTCACTTCATATCTTTAACCATTTGACAGAGATCCCATCACATTCCTTTGCATCCAATGAAAGTGTCAATGGGCAGCGCAAGATCTTATGGTCAAATGTTCGCTCGAGCCACTGCCTTGGTCTCCAGAAAGGTGACGAGGATGTGACGAGAGTTTGGTCAACATTCGCGGAAGTTTGGTCAAAGTATAAAAAAAGCTCAAAGTCATGGTCAAAGTCCTTGCCGAAAATCTCAAAAGTTGCTGAATTGCTGCACTTGAAACATCACTTCAGAATGACAATTTAAGCAAGAGGATTGATAGGACCCAAGGGACGACTTCCAAGATATTTGACGAGAAAGTCTGTGTAACATGTCCTTTTCATGGGAAGTCAGAATGCTCGGAGACATGCGCCAAGGTGGGAATACTTTTTATTCTTCTGACATGTTCTTCGTCAGCACCCCTTGATGCTCTCTTAGCAAGTGATGTACCCTTAACGACATCAGTCATGAACTTGCTGTGAAAGTGTCTTTGGTGATTGCTGCTCCACAGTGCACTTGGTTCTAGAGAGAAAAGCTTGGGAGACATGGGAGGACATTGTAATGGCACCTGTTGCGGGGTGTCTTGCAGTGGAGCTACTTTGTAGGCATGTAGCCTCCTTATTTTGTTCATCATATCTTTGATATGATTTGACGGTTCTTGAATGTTTCCTGACCTTTTTGTTTTGTTCGGGACTTTGGAGTTCCAGATAGTTCCAGGATTCCATACCATTTTTGTGAAGGAACTGCCTTTGTGAACTCAACACAGTAATCACAGTAGCTGCACTACTCCAAGCAGGGCAGAAAAAGGTAAAGTTACCTGCTATGAATCAAAATAGTGTCATCACTGGCAGGTAATTTCCCTCTTAAAGAGGTTTTTCCTGCTGTCAGTCCGC
>Ga0126342_10011765_pt1 | contig 15620 bp, 13 predicted proteins | sample Cyp1metagenome_FD_92528 | JGI IMG/M metagenome (GOLD analysis project Ga0126342, IMG submission 92528) | Coral microbial communities from Lord Howe Island, Old Settlement Bay, Australia - Cyphastrea 1 metagenome | ecosystem: Host-associated > Invertebrates > Cnidaria > Coral ...
ATATAATATAATATAATATAATATAATATCATATAATATAATATAATATAATATCATATAATATTAGATTATAGTATATATTTCATAATATAATATAATATAATATATATATATATATGATAGGATATAATTGGATATAATATAATATAATATTATAATAATATTATATCATATAATATTATATTATATTATATCTATATATAATAGTGTATCCCATGAAAAATGGTGATTTTCCCATGAAAAATTGTGATTTACCCATGAACAATGGAGATTTTCCCATGAAAAATTGTGATTTTCCCATGAAAAATGGTGATGTGTTCCATAGTTTTTTGTATGTTTACCAGGCCGGGTAACATCTGGGAGATTCACATGGCCGGTTGAGGCTCCTTTTTTCTCAGGGATTACTGTAGTCCCATCTGTTCAATCCTAAACATCCTTCTCATAAAGAATACAACATATATACATAATATTATATATATATATATTATATTATATATATGTATATATATGTATATATATATATTATATATAATATAATATATCTATATATATAATATTGTATCATGTTTCCCATCCACCAGCAGGGGAAACATGTCTTCATGGCTTCTCGCTTCGCCGCATCCCGCCTCTGCTTCCAGGAAGAGCCGATGAAGCTCCTGCTATCCACCAACCAGAGATGATGAAGAAAATATGCGGTCCAAAATGATACATTTATAATTTTATATGGGTATGGGTCAAAATTAGGTACCCCAACAATTGGATGGTTAATATTTAACTAGAGCAATATCTGTGGTCCCCTAGGTCTTCCATTTTGACCCACATCCATATATGTGGCTCGGGTCAAAATCGGTCAAAATCGGATACACCTCAATTTCATCAATTGGTTAAGGTATTTTCAACATACGAAAATCTCTGGTTTTTTTGGGGGGCTAAAAATTGTGGACCCATCCCAATGTGCTCAGCCCTGAGGAAACAAAAAAAAGGGATCGAACTTCATTGAACTTCCAGGAATCCTGTTGTTTGTCGACACTCGCCCATGACCAACTCTTGGGTCTTGAACAAAAACTCGGACTTGACCAGCGATCAAATGCTGCCGAGTTCATGGAATGTTGGCACAGCAATGAATCCTCATACAAATAGTTGTACAAATGTGCAATACACAATCAACAAGCATCATTGTCCGGCAGAGAAGATATCTTAGATCACTTGGATCATGATTTTCCTGGGTATTATTAACCACCTTTTGATCCGCAACTGATCACATTTGACGCTGGTTGCTGCCTTTCCCTCTTGCGGAATAGGGTCTAAACCCAGCAAGAGTCCCCCCTTGTACCCTTTGGAAATCAAACGTGGCGTGCTGGAAAATCCTCTATAAATAATGGAGGTTTTAACGGGAAAATACTCGAACCAAATGGTGGATTTCGAATTGCTGTGTTTACTGGTTGGTGGTATACCTACCCCTCTGAAAAATATTAGTCAGTTGGGATTATTATTCCCAATATATAGAAAGATAAAAAATGCTCCAAACCACCAACCAGTTTATTATGGGAAGGTAATATTGGTTCGTTTCTTTATTTTTTTGCGGGAATCCCGGACGCGTTCGTAGATGAAAACTGTGTCGTTCACTCCAATTAAACCACTGCGGTTTGCACCCATAAAAACCACACCATTTTTTTCGACCTGGGACCACAAATTCACATTGCCAAGACAACAAAAAACGATATTCAAAGTCCATATTCTTGGCTGAGTCAGATCGCTTTTTTGGCAATAGCTATATATCGAATTCATATGAAATCATGATCTATCATTCATTACCCATCTTCGATATCTTTAAAAAATGCTTTTCTGGTCAATATAATTAGATCCCATTCTTAGCAAAAGAGTAAAATTTATCGTAAAATACAACAGAGTCTTACTAAATAGTAAAATATCGTAAAATCATTGATCCCATGAAATCCCAAAAAAAGAGTAAAATTTATTGTAAAATACAGTCGAGTCTCAATCATTGCAATCTTCGAGTCATCCCTAGTCTTTCTAGTCATGGGATTTTCTTTTCGTCCTGTTGGAGAAGAAAAGCGTCTACTTCATGTTCCAATCGCCATCTCTAGAGACTCTAGTTCACCTGCATATAAACCAACATAACATGCTGGAAAATTCTTTCTTCGGGCTGCTTCCCCCACTTCGTACATTCCCCACTTCGTACATCTGGAATCTCCCCACTCAGCTGGGATTCATCCTAAGCGGACCCGGTTTTTGGCCAGGCTTACCCCAAGCTGGCTGGATGGTTTCATGGAAAATCCCCATTTAAAGAAATGGATGACTGGTTGGTGGTGCAATAAGCATCTTGAAAAAAAATATGAAAGTCAATGGGAAGGATTATCCCATACATTATGGAAAAATTAAAAAAAAACACCAACCAGATGAGAACTGGGGTACCCCGGTAGGAAACCTTCCAAAAAATGGGAGAGCCCACTCAGCCTTGGATTCAGTGCCCACGTGGCGTTCGGCATTGCCCAGGATGCTTTTCAAGGTGATGCCCGCCCTTGGTCTTCAGGTCAAAGGTCCGGCCGTGGCCAATGTTGAAGTAGGCTGAAATCATTGGTTAGTAATGGTGAATTCATGTTAATACCAGTGATTTTCATAATGGTGCAGTAATGTAATGGTTAACACTTGATGGGAATAGTGAAGTTATTAAGAATGGTTCCCAATTGAAAGTTGAGGTAAGCAATAATGGGTCAATAATGGTAGATAATTATATAAAAATGGTTGATGTTTATTAACGATTAATAATGTGGCAAATGCCGCAAACCTTCAATTTCAGATGGTTGAATCATTCCCCAGTTTCTAGTGAAATTGGGGGTGGTTTATCATCTGGGTTTATTTCATTAGGCCACTGCCATAACAAATTCTCAAATGTTAGCTGATTTTTTTACAAAAACATGTTTGATACCACCTCTAGGAGGGGTGAACCAGTACGTTACACCAGAAGTTATAACATACCACCCAGAAGTTAAGACAAGCGGAATCTATTAGGACATGATACATATGATACCCAATTACTGGGTTATTGGGTAGGCAACCCTGTACCTCTATGTACCTCTCACTAGCTTGAGAGGGATTGACCAGTAATTATAGCATGAAAGCACCAAGATGAGGATCTTTAAAACGATGAATTCTGTTGATTCATGGGATATTCATAGGATTCAATGGGGATGTACTATGAGATACATTGATATGCTGGGAAATTATCCCTTCCCCGTTTCATATCCAACATCCCCGTTCACGAAACTATGGTGGATGTAGGGAATGATGTTCAATCACCACCGGTTGCATCGCACATGGAGAAAAAACCGAAGCCTGCTGGTAATATCTGTCCTTTTCACGATTCAAATTGCCAAAGAGTTTTCATTCAATTTATGTTGTTGTGTCTGACCTTTCCATCATGTTCCCATTCAAATTCTCTGAGAATTGCCATATTTCAGGGCTATCTTCCCATGAAACATGAGGATGAAAATGTGCCCATGGTTTTGTTTCCTGTAAAATCATCCAAATCCCATTGATCGTCATGGTTTTCTCCCTATTCGAAGTGCCATTTAAATCGCATGACCACAGCCACCCTCTGAGATGTCCCCACTTCCTTTGTTCCAGGCTCTTGGCGATAGCCAATCCGCCATCCCCCTGAGCGATGTTTTGGATTCTGATTCTGCTTGGGATAATTTGGGATACCTAAATGGTTCTTTTAGGGTAACTAAATGAAACTAGGGTACCACAATATGGCCATATGTTCCGGGGGGGATTCTGCAGATTCCCTGAAATTTTAGCCTGGCCAGCAAAAGTTCGATGCTTCCATTGCCTCGATATGACATCCAGCTGATTGACTAGCCACATTAATGAATAAAGCACCTGTCTGCTAATCTTTGGGAGTGCATTTAGAAATATTTAGAAACTCTCCCTACTTTGGAGGCTCTCTATTAATACAACAAAGGGATGATTTTCATCCGGCTTTGACATGATCGAATTAGTAACACCTCCGTGCGAAAATTGGCTTCGGCCAGCCAAATCGTTGTACCTGGATTACACCTGGCAATGCTGTTAAAGATATTCTGGAAAGGTGGTAAAATATCGCTCCAAAGAACAGGAGGAAGTTTGAAACCACTGAGTAGTAGATTACAGTACAAGCAGAATCTCCAAACCCCTCGATATTTGATTATTTGACCTTTGGACGCCCCTCAAGACAGACTAATTGAAGGATATCTCGGAACCATTTACCATCATTTACCATTTCAATGGCTACAAATCGATCTGGAAATGGAAAGAAATCCCGCAAAAATTGCCGTTCTATGGGATGATTAACCAATTTTGGCCATCAAATTTTAGAATATGTTGGATGGTTTTCCCGTACATGGTTCATACAAACCTTACCAAATCTGCACCTATGTTCAACCCGAAACCTCGGGTGTAAATCTTCATGTTCTATTGTTGAAGAAAACCCTAAAAACAAACATCCTCCGGTCATCAAACACGGCAATTTTTCAGCTCCCCCATTCAGTTTGATTCGAGTTTCCCAGCGTTCAGAAAACCTCCATTCAGTTTCAGATTGCCATGCCATCGCCAGGGATGATACCCCAGGCGGACCCACATCCCCAAGGTCCATCGCCTGAAGACACTTTTTTTGCCCTTCCTCTAATTCCTGTCCAACGCTCCCGGTCGCGGGGTCAGCGAAATCCTGCACCTTGGATGGTTGAAACCCTATAATGAATGGATTGGTTTAAGGGAAAATCTTAACCGGAAACCATAGATTTTCCCATTAAATATGGGGTTTTCCGGTGAAATTTTCCCTTAAACCAATCCATTGATATAAATAATGGGATAAGCCACCTATTGACTGGTGATTCGGATTTCTTCCACCGTACGTGGGAAACTAAAAAAACGTAGCTCCAACTGACTCCCTGACTTTCACCACTGGGGGCTGCAATAAGCGTCCATTTTAGGAGCAATGTACACTGAACTAAGATATTCCTGCGAACTGAGTGGTTAATAACTGGTTTACAAACCTCATTATATATGATATATGTATATACCATACATACTGTGTGTATGTGTAGATATATATATATATATATATACATCTGGTTGGTGGTATACCTACCCCTTCTGAAAAATATCAGTCAGTTGGGATGATTATTCCCAATATATGGAAAAATAAAAAATGTTCCAAACCACCAACCAGACATATATATATATATACACAGGACATTTATCTATATATAAGGTTCATATCATGAACCATGGTGTGTTCTACTGGAGTTGTGTAGCTAACTCATTCGAGGAACACCCAAGCGCGTTTTGCGTCCTTCACCCCCTGGTTCCACACATCTCCGATGGCATACTTCCCAAGCCATCAAAAAAATGGAACGCTACAGCACAAACCAGTGTCAAAATGGCTCTAAATGTCATTGGATTGGTTTAAGGGAAAATCTACAGGAAACCATGGTTTTTACCATCAAATATAGGGTTTTCCTGTAAATTTTCCCATCATCCAATTCTATGAAAATGACTACAGCAATGTCTACAGCAATGTAAATCATGCCAAAATCCTATCATCCAAATGGCATTTCACGTCTTTGTTCAAAAGACAATGACATTAATGTGTGGAAAAAATGAACTATGAAAAGAGACAAAAAAACATCATCCAACTACCCTCCATTAAACATTAAACTAACATAACAATGGGAAATCGTTATTTTTAAGAGCTAATTCATCATAATTCATCGAACTAAATGGCCATGCCTTGCATACCTATGTAACCAATTACCAGAGGGTGTAGATCATCATTTTCTCCATGAAAAAAACAAAACATTATATCCCATTATACCACTATGTTTGGCGGATACAACAACATCATCCCACTATAAAAATAACATCCGTGATATTCCCATCATATTCCCATCATCCTGTGGATGGAAGAAATCCTGCACCAGTTGGTATATGGTTTATCCCCTTATAATCCCATTCAAAAACAGTGTTTCATAGTTACCAGCCACGCGTGCCAACTGGTGCAGAATTTTGATTTCGCATCCACAGTATTCCCATCATCTTCCCATTCTAAAAACAATTTTCCCACCATCTGGAGGATTCCCTGAGTTATAATACAATAGTAAAGTAGCCATGACTGGGAATGGTAACCATAGCACCCATACAAATGGTGATGACTGGGAGATGGTTTATGAAGTTTATGGTATCAAAATGTGGTTAAAACAATGGGGTATAGACCCTCAAAATCATAGTGCTATACCAACAATCACCATTGCATGTAACAATCATAGTTGTAAATGGTCCATGAAAAATGATGAAAAATGCTTTGCATACCTATGTGGGTATGGATCAATACCTATTAATACCATTTTTAGGGGAATGAACATCCATAAATCCCAGCTATTTTGATGTGAACTACAGGGGTACTATTGGTTTTGACACACTGCCATGTTTATAAACCATCCCCAAAATCACCATTTTGATGGCTGGTATAGACCCTGAAACATGGGCTGATCATCCAGATCATCCTCCCAGTCCTTGGCGGCGCTCAGCAAGCGCTGCATCCCGCCCGTGTCGCCCGTCTCGATGGACTGGTCGAGGACGGACGTCACCCGGAAAGACATGGGGAAAAACATGGGGAAAAACACGGGAAAAAGGAAGAATTGATGGGGAATTGATGGGGATTTCTGGAAATTATATATGATTTATGGGTTCTCATGGGTGAAAAACCCAGAAAAATAAGGGGACTTCAGGAGATATAGTGGGATATGGTGAGGTATACTGGGGCTCAATGGAGCGTTAATGGGATTGAATGGTGATTTAACACATGGAATACATGGAACATGTTTCTATATCCATTTTCTATAAGTCAATTTTTAGGGAAGATTTCGCAAACACAAATGGGAATAAACCATGGACAAAAATTGGAAATGATGTCAATTTATGTGGATTAGTAGTCAAATTTCAAGGGATTTCACCAAGAAAATTGGTCGAGTTCCATGAGATTTCACCAATAGTAGGGATTTCTAGTGGGGATTTCTAGTGGGATGATTTGATGCAAAATTGGGATAGAAAATCCCTATCAATGATAGGGATTTCTAGTCCCCATAAAGATCAAGAATTTGTTTGTGTTCACTGAACATGTGGATGGATTTTGGGTGGGATCTACTACCCTCTGGTAAACTAACATAACTATGGAAAATCACCATTTTTAATGGAAAAATCCATTATAAATGGCAATTTTCAATAGCTATGTTAGTTTACCAGAGCGTAAATGGGATGAAATTTTGCCTGGAGGTTTCAGCCTGGCGAACATCTGTGAGCTTTCGGTGCGACTTCTGGGAACCCCAAATTTGGTTTTGGAGATGTTGGAAGATTCGCAGCATTGCTAGAAACACAACAAAAAACATTACCTACCCTCTGGTAAACATACAAAAAGCTATTGAAAATGGTCATTTATAGTGAGTTTTCCCATTAATAGCATGGTGATTTTCCATAGTTATCTTAATTTACCAGATGGTATTCCAGACAGTCACCCTTCCTGCACCTGGTTTTTTGTTGCATGTTTTGTACATCATAGTTGAAAAAAACCAGAATGGTGAGAGATTGACCCCAGAAACCAGGGGGAGAACTATGCATGGCAAAAAAGAAACCTTGCGTTTCTCCAAGAAAAAAACCGGAGCTTTTGCCTCGCAGTTGGGACTTACTCCCCACCGGGACTGCTACAAAAGTCATGGCTGGGGTGGCATCGCGGCATCACCAAAATCATCGCAGCGATCACAGCCCAGGTCACATTCGCCATCCGAGTAGATTGTACCAAAGTCTTCAGTTGTTCTGTTTGGGTGGTTTAACTCTTTTTCCATCGTTTTCCATGGTCTTACCACCACGGTTTTTCCATGTTTTTACCACGGTTTTTCCATTTTCCCATGGTTTTCCTATGATTTTCCCATGGTTTTTCCATTTTCCCATGGTTTTCCTATGCTTTTCCCATGGTTTTGCCAGGGTTTTTACCATCATCTTCCAAGGCGCTGGACCTGTTCAAAGGCGCTCTGGATGATCTCACCCAACTTCGCGATGCAACCTGCGCGCGGGCTTTGGTCGAAGGGGGGGCCCCTCCAGTAAACTGCTCATAGATATGGAATAATATAGTATATAAATGGTATATATATATATATAGTATCTATACTATAGTGTATATATATATACTATAGTGTGTGTATATATACTATAATAGTGTGTGTATAAATATATATATATATAATATAAATATAATTTATAATAGTAATAGTAATAGTAACAATAACAATGGTCATGTAATTCATAGCGGTTAAATTACAGTAATCATGTGGGTTGAAAGCGCGCCATTTTTACACCTAGCATGACTGGGGATGGTATTACCATAGCACCCCACAAGAATATGGTGATATTGTGATAATATATTGACTTGGTGATGGTGACCTTGTGGTAAAGCCAATGTGATGATGTAACTAATATGATTTATGAAACTGGCTGAATCCCACATTATCCACCATGTTGTTTGCGTATGTCCAAAAGGAAAAAATATCGATTCCTATAGCTACGTATGTTAGTTACTGTTAGTTTACCAAAGGCTACCCTCTGGTAAACATACAAAAAACTATGGAAAATCACCATGCTATTGATGGGAAAAACCACTATTTCAATGGCCATTTTCACCATTTTAAATGGGAAAAACCACTATAAATTGCCATTTTCAATAGCTACTTTTGACATCACCAGAGGCTAAATCTAATAGAAACTGGGAGGATTTTGCCCAAAAGCCAGGAGTCGATGGCAGATGGGGTACCGTCCCACTTATGGGGTGGGTCAAAGTCAGAAAAATACCCGGCCTGGGATCTACATACAAAAAGCGACATAGAAAATTGCCCATTTATAGTGGATTTTCCCATTAATAGCATGGTGATGTTCCATAGTTATGTGAACGTTTACCAGAGGATGACTGGTTGGTGGTGCAATAACCAGCTTGAAAAATATGAAAGTCACTGGGAAGGATTATCCCATATATTATGGAAAACTAAAAAAATGAAACCACCAAATTAATTGACATGTCTGGATGGTTAGACATAACGAGTCGCTGGTTGGCAAGTTGGCTGAGGAAATAGCGAGATGTGAATGATTCGTCGATTTTCAATATATTCATAGTAGTTGATGCTCCAATCACATGGTTCGACCATCCCAAACATATATTTAACACGGTGCATTTTTGTGCATCATCAAGCATCCCAATGATGAGGACAAAACAGATAACATTGTAATTAATATTGTAATCATATAGATTTCATAAGCACATCATATTGATAAATTTGATTTCATGACCTCCCTGGCCCAGCTACTTTTTGAACAAAACAAGACCATGAAGGCCAATATGCAAATCAGCCAGGCCAGGCCAGGTCCGGGTCTGCCAAAATGGGGAATCGACTCTGCGAAATTTCTACCACCCTTTTTTTAACAAACTAAACAGCCAATTGGGATTTTCCACAAAATCTGTGAACAGATTTCAGTGAACAATGGATTTCATATGATTTTCTATCGAAGATGGCAGAGCTCCTGCCATCTAATTGTCTTCCAATTCTGGAGACATCGTCTTTTCCAAGGTTGCACCAGCGACCACTGTGCAATTTCCATCAATTTCCTCTGCTTGAGAACAAAACTGCTTGAACCCAAATAAAAAAAACGCGAGGAAAGATCCCAATCGTTGCAAATTTCTGACCTCGAAATCTCATGAAATCTCCAGAACAAACAACCACCAAACAGTGACCAAATGTGTAAGCTGTCAGCCGAATATGAGGATTACACCCTGACTTTCATAGGTAATTCTTCCGGTATTCCCTTCGTTTTTTTCTTGGCTAATGATAAATATATACATATATATATAATATTATTATATTATATATATATATCCCCACTCCAAGAATGTTTGAGTCGCTGGAAACTGGTTGGCTCTCACCATTCTTGCACCGCACTGCGAAGCTAAACAAGATATAAGAAGATATTAGGTGGTCCTGCAATCCAGAAACGAAACATCACAAAATTCCATTCAAATTTGCATAGTCATAGTGGTTTCTTCCTTGTATGAAAAGGGGAATCCGAATGTTTTGATGGTTCAGCATCATTTTTCACCATTGAAAATGTCATATGGGATGATTTGGGGCGTACCGGCATAATTACCCTATTTTGATTGCTGAAAAATTGAAATCACCTTCTGATTTCGAAAAACCTACTGAATTCTCGTTTGTGATGGCTAAACTCCCATGACAATCCCATGTTTCATGGTTCAAAGATGTAAAAATCCCATTCAAAGCCGAAAAATCCCATGGAAAGTCCCTTTTTCTGATGGTGAAATCCCTCACTTCTTAGCAGCTTAGGAGCCACTCCCCACCGGGTTACCGCGTGCCTCGGAGTTTTTCAGCCTCTGGCGACTTGGAATCACCGAGACCGCCCGCCGATTGGCGCCTCAAAGGAGGACGTGGCAGAATCAGAAGATACCCCCTGGTAAATGGCTTATAGGATGTTATACCCCCGATCATATATGGAATATCCATGAATATCCCCACTTATATATGGGATTATAATGGATTATAGGGCTTATATGTGGATTACCCTCTGGTAATTTGTTACACAGCTATTGAACATGGCCCATTTAGTTCGTTGATATATCGTTGATTTACCTATTAAGGATGGTGATTTTCAACAGCTATGTAAACGTTTACCAGAAGATATCCACAACCACCAACAAAACTCATGGACTTTTAATGGAACTTTACTGGATGTTTTAATGGAATGTTAATGGAGTGTTGATGTGTCAATCTTAATGTGTTGGTGTCAATGGAATGTTCATGGAATGTTAGCTGTTAGTGGAGTGAAGGATGATGATTTCCATTTATTGGGTCTGATTGAAAGTTGATCATTAAAAGACTAATGATCTCAATGGAAATTGAATTAATTGACTTTTTATAATGGAATCTGAATGGACTGCTAATGGAATTCCAATGGAATTCCAATGGAATATGGAATTGTTGGTGAGTATTAATTTCATTCGAGTTCGAATGTTGTTAATACTCACCAACAATTCCATATTCCATTAGAATTCCATTAATATTCCATTGACAGTCCATTAATTGTTATTAAACCCTTCATTTATCTTGGGCTTATGGTATAAGCAACATGAACCAACATTACGGACCGGCGACATGATGATGGGACTTGGGACTTGACTTTGACATGTGACATGAGGATATTAATATATATATATATATTTATTTATATATACCCTCTGGTTATTCAACATAGCCATGGAAAATCGCTATTTTTAATAGGTAAACCATCTATAAATGGGCCATTTTCCATGGCTATGTTGAAAATAACCAGAGGGTAATGGGGATACAATGGAGGTATGACATCATCAAAAATTCTATCGACATTGGGTGTTTTTTTCGACATAAAAAAGCTGGAAAAAAAGTTAGCCATCATCCCATCAAAGGGTTCCATTGGGTTCCATGGGTTCCATAATGTAAGCGACTGGTAAGCGAGGTCATGTGAACCCCGGTGATAAGTGGGATAACCCCAAGGACGTTGTCAAATTTACCAAGCAATTACTGTACTATGATCCTCCAAGTACTTTCCATGCACATGTCGCGGCTTGCATTACAAATGAGAAACAAGAACAACCGGAAAAAAAAACATGATCAAAAACGAAAGAAACAACCAGAACAAGAACCACAACAACAGCACCCTCTGCAGCCCCAAGACCATCAACAGCAGCAACCAGCAGCAGCAGCTTCTGCAGCAGCTTCTGCAGTCGCAGCACAGCGCAGGATGCACAGCAACAATACGTGAATACGCTGGATGCGCATGAGTTGAAATGAGTTGTTCCCCACCTGCCAGGTATCTATGTGATCCTCACCATGATATGTCATGGTGGGGATCACTCGAAGTAAAGTATTTTTTTTGGAAATAACATGTGTATTTCCAAATCTTACAAAACATCTGAAAGAACAACAGAAAACAGGTGATAACAAAAAGAAGAGAAACTGTAGAAAAAAAGAAAGCAACAGAAAGAGCAACGATAGCAAAAGCAACAACAAAAACAAAAACAGCAGCAACACCAACAACACCACCACGAGATCCAAAACTCTGGGGCGATGACAGCTCGGCATATTCGCCCAGCAGCTTCAAAGCCAGCGATACATTCCTGATCCGCAGCCCCAGATGGCTTGGAAAAGCTGATATGGCCGATGAGGATCATAGATCCACATAGGATGGAAAATCTAGTAGAAATTCATAGAAATTCAAATAGCCAGTTCTGAAAGGTGCTTATTCCGCTTCCATTGTTTGGGTACCATTATATATGGGTATCCTTACTTGGATAACTTGAATATGCATCCAAAGAATCCTCAGTGGGCAATAACCATCTTCCACTTAGATGAGTGGAATGTACTACGGACCAGTTGTATGGCTGATGAAGCAACTTACCAAGTAAAACTTACTTAGTATAACTGTGATAGTTAGACCGCAACTGTGAGAAGTGGTTGTGCTTTACCCCAGTTATACCCCAACTTACGATGCCAGAGATGTACCCCCAAGTAGATTTAAGGCCAGGGCGCCCCCATCATCCTCAGCATGCTGAGTGTCCCGGCACATCTGCAGCACAAATCCCCTGACGCTCGTGGTGTGGCACGTCTTGGTCTGGGGTGAACAGTGAACAACCCAAAAAATCGATGCTTCAACAAAGTTTAGAGCACCCCCCGAAAAGATAGAAAAAAAAAAAACACTATTTGATTGCCTGGATTCGCTCAAGATGGCCCTGGAAAATTAAAAATAGTTATATAGAATAAATATGAATAGATTACAGAAATGGTAGATGTTCCATTCGAGAAACAAACAATCACCTTCAGAAAATTTAAGTTTATTGTCATTGTGACTTTACTATTTCTATCTTTTCAGGGGTCGCTATACCAGGTTTAAAAGCTGTTCCTCCTACTACGAAATAGCTCGCAACAATCTACTCCAAATTAATCTATCCTATACAGATTGGTTGTCTCATGGGGGTATTTATGTTAGGGGGAAGGAATTATTTGTTTGCTAACATGCGATTGATGCCCATTTTGCGTCAAATTGACCCATGAAAACTATTGAAAATTTTACCATTTACCAATCAGTTTACCCAGATGTTGGGATCAAACAAACATTTTCCCTGGATAGCATCTTTTACTGGACTGGCAATTACCCAACGGCAGTAGTTGTTACTTGGTGGTTCTACTTAGCAAGTAGCTGGGCGATCAGCCGAATAGCCTTAAGAAAATCACCAGGATGACGACCTAAGATGACCTAAGCCTCCAGCAAAGTGACATAAAATCATATAAAATCCATCACAATCCACCAGGTGTAGATCGTGTCGAAACGGAAAAACCATGGATGAATCACCAGGACATGTTCGCCCAGCTGAAAAAAGTTGCTAGAAACAGCTGTCCCAGTGTGCCAGATCATCAAAACACCAACTGGTTGATCAGTTCAGGGAGAATGTGCCAATCAAAAGGTTTTTAATGAAAACACAAGAGGATACCATCTGGTAATTTAACGTAACTGATGGGAAAGATCCACCATTTTTCATGGGAAAATTCACTATAAATGGTGGTTTAACACAAGTAATGATAGATATACTCTACCCATCTATACCCTCTGGAAATATGGCTGTTCGGACAATGGTCCGTTACGAAATGGGAGATTCATCAAGGCCAAGACCAGTGGTCCTCAATGAGTCCTTGAACCACCAAACACTATTAATTCATATCTATTCAGATCTATTCATTGATTGCCGTTGGGGTGATCTCACTTTCATTGTATCATAGTGTATCCCTACGTGACTTAGTTCGTTGGGGTGTTGTTGAAAATACCCACAGTTTTGCCAGTTCAATCTCCCCCATTTGTAGTCATTGATATTAAATAACCCCAAAAACGAATCCCCCATGACCAAAAAAAACATCCCCCATGATATGCCAGTCTGTGGTGGCTGAATGTCCCCCAAAAGGTTGGTTGAAAAATCCTTCTGATCATTGCCAATCTTAGATAGCCTGCAAAAAAATGATTTGATGTTCCTATTATAGCTCGGATCGGACAGCTCACGACTCAACGCGCTGATCACTTATATCAACTTATATCCCAAGTCAGTTAATACTGGAGTACGAGGAAACATGCAATCAATATCAATCAATTCTTGCAAAGTTGCATTCTGAGTTAAAAGGATTAGAGAATGAAACCGTCCCCCAGTCATCACCATAAATATATGGGTGGTATAAACTTACCATTCCCAGGAAAATGGGTGGTTTATTTATGGCATTGTTTTACCCACATTCGAATTGACCCATCAAGTCGCCTGACCTAGCAATCTTCAGGCCCGACCCCCCTGTCCCCAACCTCCAACTCTTCCAACTTGGTGCCGGCCACCCTCAGAGTCACGGACTCGCGCACCTCGAGTGATGGGACTTCACATGGGGATATCATTACGAAACAACATGAATACCCTCTGGTAAACGTTCACATAACTATGGAAAATCACCATTTTTAATGGGAAAATCCACTATTAATGGCAATTTTCAATAGCTACGTTAAATTACCAGAGGGTACATGCCATGAATAGACTAGACTAGACTAATGGGGGCAGCTGGTTGAACCAGCCTAAAATCCTCATCGAACATCTTGGGATGGTCGAAATGCTGTCCCTTCAGATGGTCGATTTTTTGAGCTGCAAAACGTCAGGTCAATTCTTAGCAAACATGTACAGCAATATCTGGTTGGTGGTTTTTCGCCTACCCATCTGAAAAATGATGGAGTGAAAGTCAGTTGGGATGATTTTGTATTCCCAACTGAATGGAAAGTCATAAGATTCCATGGTTCCAGACACCACCAACCAGATGTGGTTCATCATAGTAGGAAATAAACCCACAAAAAAAACAATTCGAGGGTGAAAAACACCTGCGTTAACCCACTGATCTTGATGGTCTTCCCGTGTCATCATGTATAAAATCCATTAAAATTAGTCGATGAATCTCCCATTGATCGCTTGCGCAAAATAAGGTGTTTTACAAACTTTTTCAAGGAGTCAGACTGTCAGACTCTCTGGCTTAGTTCATTTCCGAAAGTTTTTAACAGAACCATTGTTGGAGTGATCGGATGATCCACTTGGCAAACAAAACATCTGGGAATCTCCTAGCACTCTGCTAGCGGCTGCTAGCGTTACCGAAGTGATTCACCCCTCGAAAAAACGATTTCGTGATGCGAAATCACTCCCAAAATTTTCCCCAGTTCTTAGCATGGTTAATATAACAGAATATAACCATATATAATATATATATAACCTATAGACTAGAATGAGAACTCCCATTTCTACTCCCAATCTTTGGAAGAATCGATATGTTTCACTATGTACATCCTTCATTCCAACCAGGCAGCAGCACAGCAGCAGGAGGCAGCAGCAGGCAAACAGCAGGCAGGCACCAGAGGCAATCAGGTTCCTGGCAGTAGTAGGAGAAGAAACGACGTCAAAACGA
>Ga0126342_10011766_pt1 | contig 15620 bp, 17 predicted proteins | sample Cyp1metagenome_FD_92528 | JGI IMG/M metagenome (GOLD analysis project Ga0126342, IMG submission 92528) | Coral microbial communities from Lord Howe Island, Old Settlement Bay, Australia - Cyphastrea 1 metagenome | ecosystem: Host-associated > Invertebrates > Cnidaria > Coral ...
GAACCAAAGAAGCCAAGCTCCAAGTGAAGCTTCTTGGCACCGTTCCGGCCTTCAGCGTGGGAACGGCCTTGTTTCGACTGTAACCGGGTAATGTCCACAACTTGGGTATACCATGGTATACCCCAAATCCACTAGTGAAGCATCATATTATCAGATATCATCGGATATTAAACATTCCAGTGGCTAGTTCATCGTTAAGTTTTCCACATCAAACAGTATACCAAGCCAAAGCCGAGCCGTTTGTCAATCCATCGTTGCCAGCTGCCCAGATTGGCAAGCCTGCGCTACATGTTGCCCCGTTTGCGCTACTACCTCACCACGGTGCGCCCGATCCGGAGGCTTTTTTCATATCCAGAAAAGTGATGTAGAAGGGAGACAAATTCTACAAAGGATGCCTTCTCGAGAACTTATCAGTGGGCAAATGGAAAACCTGATGCAACATGTACCATGTAACTTGAGGTTATCTTTCCGGCCATGTAACTTGAGACTATCTTTCCGACTATATGGCTACGGGTCAAAATTGGATAGTGGTCCCGTAGGTCTTAACCGTTGACGACCCTGTCACCAGTTTCAAAGCTCGAAGGAACATGATTTTTGTGGCCAACTTGCTCCGCAACACCCAGTGAAATACTCCACATCGGGGCATTTTTGAGTTTCCTCAAGTTGGTTTATAACCCGCATAAACATGCATAAACTATAGATAGTTCTACCAGAAACCCTAGTCATATATCTGGATGAATTATAGTGACCTCACTGTGACGTGACTGGAATGATGCTTAGATGGCGGGGAATCATCCCTAAATGGCCGAAGATTTCAGCTTTTTTAGGGTCGGTGAGCTATTATAATTCAGCCAGATATATTAATATTGACTAAGATTGTACTAACTATACTATAAATCAGCCAATTATTATAATTCAACAATTTTTCACTTTTTTCAATTCATATAGAATAATCCCCATGAACTATAGAATACTATAGATATATGTATCGTATATGTATCATAAACCTGGGGCCACTATAGATATGTGTCAGGGCGCAGGAATGGAGGCGCAAGGTGGATCAGTTGGTGCCGGAGGTGTGCGGAATCCCAATCTGACTGGGCAGTTGATACGTTGCCTTTATGGCAACCATGGTGACATATATGGCCCCATACATAGGTATCATAAGTAGTATCCATAAGTTGGCATATATAACTCCTATGACTATGGTCATACAATATATATATATATATTTATATACACAATATATGATATATATATATATATATCCACTTATTTACTGGAACATACTGGAACTGCACTTCCAAGTTTGGTTGGCTGACAGATTTCTGGGGCTGCGCTCCATCAACCAACCTTGAGGATTGCCAATTCACAGAATTTCTACCAAAAGTATCATTTATAACTGGGCATATTGGGAATCCCCATAGAACCACACATTATTTGGGGATATTTGGGGATTGTCCAATAGGCTTTAGATACCGCTCAACCAGCATAGATGGAACATATGGCCTAGATGACTTTCCTGTGAAATCCAGCACTTTTTCATTGCCATGCTATTGGATATTATGGTACAACCTACCATTTGGTCATTCAACATATCTGTGGAAAAGCGCAATTTTATAACAGGCAAATCATCTATAAATTGGCTATTTTCATAGCTTTTGTTGAATTCAGGGTAGTGACATCACGTCCAGACAGACCTCAGAGCCGAACAGTTGAATGGTCCCCTGGTCCAAACTGAGTCCGCTTCTGGCGGTGGTGCTTACCTCAAAGGCATGGGGGGAGGAAATCGTTGTTCAGGGAGTGATTTGATCCCAAATGACTGATATTCTGATGGCTTGAAACTACAAGGCCACATCACCCATGAAAACGGAGAGCAACATATCAACGGATAGATCTAACGGAACTAACTGCTGTTCGGTAGATTACAGTAGTCGTTCATAGTCTTTAAGCCTTTCCAGGACAATTTTAGTGGGTATGGTATTATTATAATGTATTACAAGAAGCCACCCTAGTTTGGGGCTTTCCAAGGCATAGGGGGACACCAAGTTATGATCCAAGCTATTGGTCAGTGTTGACAACCAGAAAGCTATGGTGATAAGCGGCTCCGGCAACGTGGGATAAGCTATGATTTTTCCCATTAAAAACATCCATTTAGTGGATTTCCCATTGCTACATTTGATTACCGGAGGGTATTGCTAATGTTTCGTTTGTTTGAATGTTGATGGATTAAATGAAACTACCTTGCTTCCCAGACAATGTGGTCAATGCAAACATGAACCTACAATCTGGGGATGATTTATACCACCCATTTATGATACTGTCTAAATCTGTAAAAATACTGGATAATATAGGGGATTGCCACATTATCCAAACTGTTTTCCATTATTGCTGAATATTGGTAAGAAATGTAAAACTGGTCTCAACTGGGTATTATAGAGAACCACAAAAAAAACTATACAAGGTGGTGCCCCATAGTTAGCTAAGTTGGTTTATAACTCCCATAACTATGGTTTATGGTAGATATAAGTATAGTTAATGGGGTTTATAAAGCAACTTATAACTGGGGGGCACCATCCTGTAATTTGTGGATTCTTTATCTTTGGATTTGTCACATTATTTCTGTTGGAAATGTCCATCTCAGAACGCACGCCTGTTTCGCCCCATTTTTTTTCTGCCTTTGCGAGGAAAGGGAGAAACGCAGTTGCAGATGGACAGGCGCCAATTTGGTGTCAACGAGTTCGCAGAGATCGGGTTTAACCCCAGGGGATTGCCAATTTGGTGTCCGAAGATGGGGGTTGTATCCATAAAGCCGATATTGTCATGGGGAGAACGATGATCGACCATCAAATTTTGGGTACTCCATGCTCAGAGAATCCAATTGTTTGTCCCTAAAAGGGGGGGAAAAAATAGAAAGCACTTGTTTGAAGTGGTTTTGGTTCTTGGACAGCTGGCACTGTTTATTGACTCCAGCATATCCCCAATGGCATGTTGATTTTCTTAGAAAAATGACACTTCAAACCATGGGCTCTAATGGGGGTACCTTAGTTTCAGACAAAACCGAACAGATCTTTACAGCGGATACATTGTGTGGGTTCCACCTCCATGTTTGAAGGGATACACCATATGCTTCATGGTAAAATCATGGGTTGCTATTTAAAACCATGAACACAAATCATTTGGTCTCCTCTCAATCATTTCAATCATTTGGTCCCCTCTCAAATCTGACAGAGATCTCACAAATCAGCGCGAACCGCGATGGTTCCCATGGTTCCTGTTCTGAAAAGAGCACAGAACCGCTGAACCGCTGTCAGAAAGATACTGAGGTGTATGGTGTGTTCTTTGATGATACTGGGCTTCTACCTTTCTTGATTCAATTTTAACTTGTACCTTTGCGTTACATAAATCAATATATAATTAGTCTTAATATAATCAATATATACTTTGTTTCATGTCCCACCCAATAAGAAGTCTTTGGACAATGTATATCAAGACATCCCTTACACAACCACCAGTCTTTGCTGTATGTTCATTCGAGTTTCAGCCATTTCTTGGACCTTGGGTGGGTAGTTTCATACAGCAGTTTCACAAAAATGGGGATTTAAGATGGATTTAAGCGCCCCATCAAAGGCGACCCCCAGCCCGATTATCAGGACGAATCTCAACCACAAAAGGTTTTCCCATCGCCTTTGGGGTGGTGATGACGGGATTTGTCTGAAAGTTTTGGGCAGCCCCCAAAACATCCAAAGCCTAGTGGAAAAACCCTCTCAAACTGCCATTCTGGTGATTTATGCCATGGTATACCATGGTATACCATGGTATACCCCATTCCCAGAGAAATCCGTTCATAGTACCAAATGATATTTGTTTTGCAGGCAACAATCAAAGAGTGGCCATGGTGTGAATTCAGTCGATGTGCATCCCACGAATCACACGTGGTAACTTTTTCATAACCCACGTAGAACCGGGGATTTCCCAGTTCTAAACGGGTTATGATTCATTGCTATTGTCCACTTTTCAGAGTCGTAAACTCAGGATGCATCCTCAAGTTATAGATCCACCAGATCCACCAGGAACCCACCATTTTTCAAAAGTTAGCCTAGCTGCTGTATATCAGCAAACTTCGTGATTCCATACTGGGGCACCAATTTGAAGTGACTTCGAGCTGCTTAGCACTGCTTAGTCGCTAACAGCACCGTTGGCCCATGGCCCAGTGACCTTGTCATTCGTCACCTAAGTGACTTAAGTATACTTAAGTGACTTAAGCCTAAGGCCACTCAACATCACCAAGGTCACTCAACAGCGGTGGAAAAATCAAGGGATTCCATGGCTTTCGACCCATCCTTGGGATCACCCACACACACAACTGCCAGCTGTTTATCCTTGGGATCACAGCAGTCACATGAGACCAATGACTTGCTTCCACTGATCACTTATGGTGTTTCACCCGGAAAATTTGAGATTGTGAGAGACATCTGAGATGTATACCCTCTGGTAAACTAACATAGCAATGGAAAATCACAATTTTTAATGGGAAAACTCACTATAAATGGCCATTTTCCATAGTTATGTTAAATTACCAGAGGGTATTTGTTTATTTGTTTATGGAGTTTTGCAACCTAGAAAAATCATAAAATCGCTTTTATGGTGGGTCGGCTTCCTGCGTCCATTCGTCCAAGCCGCAGCGATGTATCCAGAGGGCACCACCTCGCAAGAATCATCTGGAACATATCCAAATATGAGAAGCGTATAGCAGGCACAATGTGCAGCCGTATATGCATGTATATACCCTTATATACCCCATATGCTTCATGTATGGTACATTATTTTCATTTGGGCCATTATTTGATGGTCAATATGCCATGGAGCATTTGCATGTACCTGTCTTTGTATATACACATGCACACTACATGACAACCAAGTAACATGATGAATCACCAGAAAGACAAGCTCTTTCACCTTGGCGCAAAGATTCTCAATATACTTTCGTTGCTTGATCTTGAGCTGGTCTTGGACACCACAGCCACGCAGTTCTGCAGTAGCGTGTCAGACAACCTGGACATGGGGTAATCGTGAAGAATACCTCCAAGGAGTTGAGTCAGTTGGCTACTTGGTGAACACATGTAAAGTTGTGACACTATCTCTCAGGCAGACTCTAAGAGGAACATATTCTTGAAAGGCAAGGTCATCTTGGAGGTTGCGCCGTAGTTGAACCAAGGCTGGCCATTTCCAATTGGCAAGCTCATGTACATGAACCATTTTTGAGATTGCTCCTGAAATTTAGGGTGAGAAACGAAAGGTGGGCCGCTCATGACTTTGATGGAGTCGCACTACAGCAAGCGAGAGTATACCAAACAAAATCTTCGCTACCATATGCTACCATGGATTAGGCACATCGGTTGCCAAGCACGAATAGATGGAGCATAATGACAATCGCCCAGGGACTATGTATAGGAATTGGTGCATTGGTCTGCCAGGCTTGGTCTGCCAGGCTTGGTCTGCCAGGCTTGGTCTGCCAGGCAGCCCGATGCACACAGCGTTTTGCTTCTGTGGCTGCGCGGGCCCTTTAACATGGAACTGGCCCCTCCGGTGGCTAGATTTCAAGCAGCAAAACGCCTTGGCGCCCAGAGCGTTCCAATTGTTAAAGGCCAAATTTGTTTGTTTGGTGTTTCATGCCAGTTTTGCTGCTGCAGACATGTGTGCTCTTGTGCGTGAGGACACTCTTGAAAAAGCGTATCTCTGCTTGCATGAAGCAGTTGGAGGAGGTGCCCTTCTGACAGTTTGCGGGCCATAAACGCGGGCACTCACCCATGCCCTACGGAATAAGTTGGCTATAGGGTCGTACTGGCAGCGTTTGTTGATACGACAAGGTCTTCTTTTGAACAGTTGCTAAGTCGGCCACTTTTGAACAAAGCGCTTTCAACACCCCCACCAGTAAGACATGCCGCGGGTTTGTTTACCCAGACCTTCCAAAGGCCAGGTTAAACTTGGCCGTTACACTAACAGCCGGCCGTTACCTCAAGACCATCGAAGACCCATGATATTTATTTAAATTTATATAATGGTTTTGTTGATCTTGGGAATCTTGGGATATATGTTGACATATATAAGGGGAACCCACCAAACACCACATACACTCCACAGCCTCAGCAGCAACAGCTGCTCATCAACCAATTTCAAGTCTATAAGTCTATAAGTGCCAAGACTGCTTGAAATGACCAATGGTTCCAAAGATTTCAATGAAAAAAACGTGACAAGTTTGTACCCCAAAAGATGGGTAACATTTAGGCACAAGTTGTTGGTTGCTTTTCACGGGTTTTTCACGGCTGTTTCACGGGTGTTTCACGATCATTTCACGGACTTTTCACGGTCCAGATTTTGTGGGAAATTTTAGGTAGGTACTTTCATCAGATCATATTCTGTTTTGTATTTGGTGGCATCATGATCTAAGATGCAGACGTTTGCGCAGAGCCCGTGCTCCTAGGCGCATTTTACTCGCATCGAATTGAACCAAATGGCCTTTTTATCCACATATCTATTGACCATCATTTCCCAACATGACATGTGAACTTCCTGGACAAAGTAATGGTTATAAACAAAGCCTAGTTTAGCTATATAAAGGAGCATCTTCCAACAGCCAAGTTAAACCTGGCCGTTAGTAAAGACTAGGTTAAACTAGGTCGAGGAAACGCTGGGTTAAATGACTCCATTTCCTTTTGGCGACATGGATTTGGATCAAGGTTTTTCACAACCCGTCCGGCCGGTCGATTTGTTAGCGAGTTGCACGGTCACCAGTTTGAGATGGAAATTTGTTGTAAAACTGCGAAGCCCCGAATTGAAACCGCGTTTTCAATGTCCACTTTTTTCGCTGTTGCTTGGGGAGTACCTTGAGGCTTCCGATTCCAAAAAAAAAGTGTTGACACGAATATGTTGATATGGTTTGTTTTTATTTACGCATGCATTCGCATCCCAAGCAATACCTCGCAGATTCGCGTGATAGGTAACCAAAGTTTGGTCAGTGCAACTAGGTTCGGGTGTTTTGGACATTGTAACAAATGTTCTTGTGACTTTGACTTTGGTATGTGATCATGTCCGAACCACAATGCGTGTATATATATATATAGAGATACAATATGATATGTGCGTAAATACTTGTTACCATATATGTGCATATAAAAATATTATCTCAAATTTCAATCTTCCCAAACCTGACTATTTCCAATTAGAAGTGCGATGTGTGTATGTTATACCTGTCGCACTACCAAATGTGTTTCCAACGAAATTTATCCAATTTCTGTTCACAGATACAATCATTGAGTTGGTTAAAATTGTGCAAACACTATTTCGCTCTAAAAAAACCCACTGAGAAACCATCCGAAGTCTCGGGCGTTACGTGGTTTTCCGTGCTGCAACTCAAGAAACTCTGACGACTTAGCCCTCTTAGCCGGTTGGGGATAGACCTCTTTCGGGTCCGCTGGTACACCATGAACCATTTAGCAAACCCCCATGGGGCCATCCAGACTAGCCAGGTGAGGAAAGTGCGAGCGCGGCAACGCGACCGTCCGAAGGCCAAGGACATGCGAAATATGCTAAACGTTGGAAACCTGGGAATTCTGGGGTAAAAGTATGTAAAAATCATCTATCTACAGCATCCTGGAATCTGGAAAGGTTTTTCATTTTTTTAAGGAACCCCAGTTTGCTCAAATCATATCGAATACCTCATGTGTTGTATAATCAAGTAGCGTTTGAAAGTTTAGGGACACCCCTTGCCTGGATAAATTGAAGGGTTGCAAACACTACCGTTGATGCATTGAGGAAAGGTTTCTCACTTAAGGGACATTGGACATGTCTGTTTCATTCAAATAGTCAATTATCTCACCAAGTTATTACACATATTTATATATAAATACATATAAATATAAATATATAAATACATATAAATAACATATATGTACACGTACATGTACCCGTTCCATGGTGTATGTAGATCCATATTGAGCCACATTCTCAAAGATTTCATGTTTGTGATCGGTGATCCCCAAACCCCCTTCAGGTGCGGCAATTCCTGGGACACAAGGTGGTGCCCCCTCATTTGTGGTTGTTGCTTTGTAAGGTTTTGATGCACATGATGTGCAGTAGGAGATGTGAAGATCGATTGGTGGCAGTGTCTTGATTCAAATCTGAAAAGCCCACTGCACCCACCTCTTGGGCTGATGCAGTGGCATGGCATTCGTGACTGGCATCGCTGCCTTTTAGTCCTTTTGCCTGTTGCCACCTGCAGGCACTCACAGCCCTTGGATGAAAAGAATGGTACAATGCACCAAGAGTGAATCAGCATGTCTATAGATATCTACCACAAAATTATGGATATGTAGCAAAATTGTAGATGTGAACCCCATGAACTATATATATCTAGCAGAATGGATAGTTATTGGAGTTATATAAGAGTTCGCCAACTAAAGGGCAGCACGTTGATATGACCCTCGAACATCGCAATGGTGACGACTGGGGATCCCCCATTTTAAGAAATCCCCATACGTCGATATCAATGGTTATTGCGACCAACATTTTGATATCACATATATGTCAGTATGTGTCTTACTTTTGATTCAGGTTGATACATTGGCCTTCTGTTCCTACTGGGTCCTAGCTACCAATAAATTGGATATTAGTCCATATCCAGTTAATTACCGCCAAACACATATATCCATACAACCAAAATGACTCAATATTAAAAAAAAACATGAAAACCAATGTCCCTGTAACCATTTTTGGCCTGAGGTCACAACAGCCTTGGTTTGCCGATTGTGTCATTAGCTCGGAGCCACAGATTGTTTTTCGGTTCTTCAACATTTGGTTGCGGGTTAAGTTAAAATCACCAATTGCGAGCCCAGGGTTTGATATTGCAAAACCATTTGGTGTTTTTTGGTCTGATTGTTTGGTTGATATACCTTTGAGCCATTCCGAAATGATGGATTCATTTTGAAATATGCAGACAACATCAACTTTATCGCCGGACACACGTAAAAACCGGTCATAAAGAAAGTTATGATGAAGAGTATCCAGAAGATTCGCGGTTGTCAATGCAAACATATGTATCAGTCATATGAATTTGATACAACAAACATGGGGAACTTAACAAACACACGTGGGGATACATAGTGTGAAAATCAATCCAAAAGTTTGGAATACGAGGAAGTCTTACAGAATAGCTTCATTTTCAATCTTGCAGATAGACAGATAGACAGACAGACAGATAGACAGACAGACAGACGGACAGACGGACAGATAGATAGATAGATAGATAGATAGATACACAACTACAGCTCACGTGGGTGCCCTGTGGGTGCAATGCATCAAGGACAACATGGCCAGGAACGATGCCAGTGCGCCAGCTCAATTCAAATGGTATCCGCTCATGGAGTTTGCAAACTGGCTTCCAATCACCTACTTGAATTTGCCTGCCGAGGAGAAGACACCTGTGGAAGGAAGTTGTCTTCTTTTTCTTCCAACATGTTCACACACGGATCGATGACATTGCGGCAGCATCGGTCCCATGGCACCCGCGTGGTGCTGTTGGCAGACTTTACAAACAAAGTGGGCGCTGAAGACTGGACTCTTGGAACTTTGGCTTTCAGCAGCAAGCACGATGACAAGGGAAGTCAGCTCCCTGCTAGTGAGGCCATTCCGGTCGCGTTCCTTTGGTGTCCTACGGAGTCAGCCAGATCTTATCAAGCCGGCCTCATCACGTTCATCGAGCAATTCCGACTACCACTACTACTACACTAAACTACTACTACAATTACAACTCCAAATGCAAATGCAATATACTACGCTACCTTGCACTACACTAATTACACTACACTACACTACACTAATTAATTACACTAATTACACTCATTACACTAATTACACTAATTACATTAATTACACTAATTACACTCATTACACAAATTACGCTAATTACATTAATTACGCTAATTACATTCATTACATTCATTACACTAATTACCCAACTACACTAATTACACTAATTAATTGCACTAATTACACTAATTACACTAATTACACGGATTAAACAACAACAACAACAACAACTACTACTACTACTACTACTACTCCTACAACAACAACAACTACTACTACTACTACAACTACTACTACTACTACAACTACTACTAGTACTACTACCACCAACACCAACACCACCACCACCACGACTACTACTACTACTACTCCTGCTGCTGCTGCTGCTACTACTACTACTACTACTCCTGCTGCTGCTGCTGCTGCTGCTACTGCCACTGCTACTGCTACTACGACTACCACAGCTACAACTACAATGACAACTACATTACATTACACTGCACTACAACAATTACACTGCAGCACACTACAGCCACAAATACACATGCAACTACAACTAAATTACATTACACAGCACTACACTACACTAATTAACATACATTACACTACAACTACAACTACCACTACATTACACTGCACTACATTACACTACACTACAACTACACTACTTTACACTACACTAGACTACACTACACTATACCACACTACAGCACACAACACTACCAGCACACTACACTACACTACGCTACACTACGCTACGCTATTTACACCACACCACCACTACAACTGCAACAGAAACTGCAACAGACTACACTAATTGCACTACATTACAGCTACTACTCCACTACGCTACCCTACAACTACAACTACAAGTCACCACACTACATCCAGCAGTTGTGGTGACGTGACCACTGCAACCATTGCAACCACTCCGAAAAACACAGCTCCAACCACCTTTCGGTCCATCAGTGGATTCGCTCTGCCATCCATGCATCACAACAACTCACCTCCTATAGTTTCCTGTCTTTGAAACTTCCGCCACCGCCTTGTGCGGCACTCTTGGTATTAAGCATAGTAGTTAACTGTGAAAGGACATGGATATTTATACAAGTGATCATACACGGATTATTTTTAACCACAATAATTAGGGATTGCGGCATTTAAAAAGAAACGTTTTGTTGGCCCATGGAGGCTTGCCTGGTCTTCCTGCGTCTCGTCAGGTGGGTTACACCAACGCTGGAAAGTGCGGCCCTTGGACCATGGGAGATGCATTGAATACATTGAATTCTGGAGGTGGCTGATCATCGGTGAAAAAAAATGGCTGACCCAGTGTCCCCATCTCAAACAGGTTTTTTCATGGATTTTGTATTCTGCATTGTAGTGTGTTACTAGGGATTATCAGATGAGTTGTGACCAGCAATCAGAATTGCTGGACGAATTTAACGACCTCCCGGGAAGATCATGAGCTGAGATCCCATCGAAAACTGTGGCATTGGTTGATAAAGGGTCATACTTTGCCCAACAAATTCGGGATTATTACTCGCCATGAACTGGGAACCTCCACTCCTCATGTGGGAAAATTGGGAAATGGTGATGGAAGGATATTTTTTATTATGCACTGTCTTAAATGACCGGCACATGCGCATTGTAACTTAGAACCCATTCTGACCCATTATGATTACAACAATCCATTGTATCACCCCATTGTAACAACCCACTACAATAGCCCAAGTCGAACCCATTTCAACCCATTTCAATGATGGGTGAAATGTTTCCAGATTTCCTTTTTATGTATGTTTCACAGACCGGAAACTCTCCGACCTACCGGCTCCAGGTCAACCTTGATGAACGCCTTGGCACAAAACACCGAGGCCGTGGGTTGACCTTGGACGGACCTTGGATCCTTGGGAGGACCTTTTTAAATGGAGGAATGGATCATAGTCCACAATAGAAACATCTATAGGTATAGATCTATTGTGATCTATTATGAATGATCTATTGTGAAAACATATAGACTGATGATCTATTGTGATCCACAATAAACTAGAGTGATGATCTATTGTGAAAACATATTTTGGAATAGACCATTATCCACGGTGAAAATGATCGTGTTCACATACAACTATGTTTGTTTGGGGAGCGTTGTATCTTACTGCAATGATTTTAATGAATTTGGGCGATTTTAAGGACATGTTTGAACGATCTTGGACGACTTTTCCGGGCGACCAAATTCCTAAACATGATGGTTAGATATGGTTAGTCAAGGACAGGAACCGCAAATAACGGGTGTGTCACCTCTTGCCTTCTTTAAACATCTCTAAAATGGACTAAAATGGATCTGTGAAATATCAAGATCAACATCCGAATTCGAAGGTGGCAATAATGAAGGAACTGATTGAACTCATTGGTGGCGTGTCCAGTCTTCAAGATCTTCAAGGTCGTGCGCCAGTGAAAAACGCGAAGTTGAGATCTACATGACTCCAAAAAATGTTGATTTTATGGTAGAATATGATAATTGCATCACATGTATGCATATATTATATTTTATTATATTGTATTATATTGTATTATATTATATTATATTCTACTATATTATATTATATTATATTATATTAAAATATTATATTATATTATATTATATTATATCGTATTATATTATCTCTAATATTTATACAATAGTTGTTGTGGTGTTTTTAAACAACAAACTTTTACCTCAGGGGCACCACCGGCACCACCTAGTGTTTTCGGAGGGTCAACCAATCCATACCCGAGCTTTCAACTCTCCCTGTCTCAGGTGAAAGCAAAGGTAAGAGCCTCAGGAGTTTGACTGACACAGCCTTAGACATTGGAAATTTACCGGCATTTCTACCAAGAAAACACCTATTCTGGCTGACTTTTTCCACAACACAGCGACGTCACCAAAGATTATGATTGAGTTTTGAGGGAGCTTGGCTAGGCTCAAAGACTTGGCTCGAAGCAAAAGAATCCCTTTCCCCAAATGTGAATGTCCATTGGACACCCAGAATAAATAGATCCAGCAGGACGCACGGGGTTTTGGTTGGGCATTTCATGTTAGGGGTTTTATATGGTTTTATGTTTATTGGGTGATTGTTCCACGAAAAAATATGTTTTTGATTTTCCGAGGATATAGAAATTGGAGTCTCAAAATAGGGCTATCCATGGCTACCCCAAAACCCATGGTGTCCAGGTTTTCCTGATTTTCGCCAAAACCTCGGCTCAGGATCGACTCTTTGAAACCCTGGACCCAACGAGACGCTCCGTGACATTGCCAGGTGGGAACGGACGGAGAAATGTCCCGGGAATTTTTTCGTGAGAAAATTTCGGTGTTTACCCTCTGGTAATTTAACATAGCTATTGAAAATGGCCATTTATAGTGGATTTAACCATTAAAAATGGTGATTTTCCATTGTTACGTTAGTTTACCAGAGGGTATCATGATGTTCCATGATTTTCCCAACGATTTTCCCCATGATTTTTTTGGGCTGTTGGGGTATGCTTCATTTTCGTGCACACCCACCTATATTTGCCTATATGACTGGCTGATTTTTTGGGTACATTAATTACATTTTAGAACTACTTTACATGGGGCACTTGGGGTTGGTTTTTCACTTGTTTTGGTGAAAGCTGGGCAGTTTCAGCAACTCAAATGGTCATATAACCAATGCTGGGGAAACTGCAAGGTGAATGCTAGGTTTATTCAATTTGGATAATTCTTGAACCATTCAGATGCATTTTTTTGCCTGGAAAGTAACCATTCAGTCCCTGTTTTTTTTTGGCACCCAGCTGCTTGTTGGTTAGCATTCCGAGTCTGTTGAGCCACTATTTGCTGCTGCGTATGAGTTTGTATCTATGTGTTTGGGTTGGTAAGTAACTCCGACTGTGCCACTGTTCACGGTTGTTTGGAATTGACTCTTAATTTACTTGGCTGGCGGTTTCATTTTTGAATATGTTGTGGATGTCTCCGCCCCTATAACTGGGATATTTTGGGATATCTTAGCATATGACTTTGCGCTACATCCATATGACTTGAGATATCCCAGCCTGCAGTGATATGCAGTGATAGCGCAAGCGACAGGTGGTCGCACAGTGATGTTGGCAGATACCGCTGGTAGACCCAGTTTGGGGATGGGTTGGTGTGAACATCAGGCTACCCGAGCTGGTCATTTACCCTCTGATACCCTCTGGTTATGTCAAAATAGCTATTGAAAATGGCCATAGAAATACTTGATTTACCCATTCATAATGGTGATTTTCCATGGCAGAGGGTAACATGGCGAGCTGGAAATTCCTAACTTTTAAACAAACAAATTCTCTGTTGCCGGGTGAAATTTGTGGAGGCTACCAGCGAAGCTATGAGATACTGCTATCTCAAGGTCAATTGATCTTGCACTAAGAACAATGTCACCCTTAGTCAAATATTTTTCGGCCACATGGTCAGTTCGGGGTTTGTTCGAAAATAGCCAGGGCCCTTTATCATGGCCATGGGACATTCCTATAAATGGAGATGTCAATGGGACGATCAACAATCAACGGTGGATTTTCAATTGCCAGTTGATTGATTCTCCAGGAAGTATTCTGCTCATGATAAGATTGACACTTTGGGGGTATAATGTACAGTATAAGCACTACGAAGCAATCGAGATATGGCAATTTCAATAGATTTTACCGCGGGATTGAGGTTTAGAACCCTTGGATTTTCGAGGTACCCATAGGTACCCCATCAATCTTCGGACAAAGCCACATGATATTGTAAGCAACTATCACTATCAACAGTTGTTTGATCCGTATTCATGCCAATGCTGATGTATAAGAACAAGAACTGTCAACATATCAACAAGTATATTGAGATCAATTAACATCAATTACCATCAATTACCATCAATTAACGTTAATTTTAACCAATCTATGGTCAAGCCATTGACCAATCAACCAATCTCATCTCACCATCCTCACAGGTGGGCTTTATTCAGAGGCCAGCCGCTGTTGGAACTCCCAGTGGTTTTTCAGAAAATGTAAAACGAAGTAGAGTGGAGAGAAAGCTGAGGACCTGGCCTTTTTGGGGAAAAGTTAGTTCCACTTACAAAATATCACAGAAATGATGGTAATCCGATGGAGGTAAGCCAGAAGTACTGGAACTTCTCCTTGCAAATCGAGGTAGACATCGATCGCAGCCTGAGCAGTGACCTGACCAAATGAAGTGTTCAAATTCTGTGTAGTACGGGAACTCCGACCAAAATGTTAGGTAAATGAAAGTTGCCCCGAAATGAAGGAAACATTCGCAGGAATCACCTCGATTTGGGGGTCGAAACCATGTTCATATCCACGATTGACATGGGAGAACCATATGCTTGACCCATCTATCATCATCTATTTGCATATATTTTTATCTATTTGCATCTATTTGCCTCTTTCTTGGTATGTCAAAGTCTCCACATGCTTACATGAAATTTCCCAACAACATGGTGGTAACCAAGAGACGTAGCCTGGAGGGATATTTTAGGATACCATTCTTATGTAAACAGAGCAAGAATGATAAATATCAAGTCTGGTGATATATCTGCACAAATTATAGCGAGGACAGCCGAGGCAACGAGGCAGGTTGCAGGAACTAGCGAGGTCAGCCCTTAATTTGCTCATCAGAATTAGCCGACCTCGACGAGGTAGCCTTGCATTGGTTCTGTTGCATGCTTGGGCTTGGCTAGAAAAACTTTTTTGGGGGCCAGAGGCCGGTC
>Ga0126342_10011767_pt1 | contig 15619 bp, 11 predicted proteins | sample Cyp1metagenome_FD_92528 | JGI IMG/M metagenome (GOLD analysis project Ga0126342, IMG submission 92528) | Coral microbial communities from Lord Howe Island, Old Settlement Bay, Australia - Cyphastrea 1 metagenome | ecosystem: Host-associated > Invertebrates > Cnidaria > Coral ...
GTATGCTATGATGAGCCCTTACGAAAGGGTACGGATCAGGCACCTTACGTAAGCACTCGCGATCCATAGTACGGATCACCGCGGAGCGATCCATACCCGATTTTTGACTCGCACCCATATATACATAATTATACATGTTTATACATGTGGCTATGTAATGCAATTTATATATACGTATACATTAGGGGATTCTCCAGCTTGATATTGAGCTATGATGAGCTATGATTAGTCTACCATGACATACCATGAACGGAGACCTGGAAGGGTGCAGAAGTGTATAAGTGACAGGCCAATCGGGAATACAACATGGACCGGGACAACATCCTCTACTTGAGGTGCGGCACTGGCTAGTTCAGTTGAAAGTTCAATGGGTATCCATGGATCATTGGATGAACATGGATAAACATGGATAAACATGCGCAATCGCTTGATAAGTCTATCACTTCTTCCACAGCCAAACATGGGATCGGTCATACAGGTGATGACTGCAGTTTGCAGCATTTTGTGCATACCCTTTGGAAGCGGCAAAAAGGTGGCACTCTTATCCCTGAAGGTGTTGGCGCAGGAAGCTAATCAAACTCACCAGTTCGGGGGCGGAAACCCTATTTGAGGTGGCCATGTTCCTTCCAGTTCCTCTCATGGAGATTTCATTTGCCAGGTTCCACACAGGAAACCATGTGCCTTGGTTTCAATGGGGGAGGTAGAGCCATCATGTTGGGGGCAATTGGGAGCTAAGAACATCTGAGAACTTGTCTGTGAATATGGGGGTTTCCTAAAATGGGGGGTACCCCTAAATGCCCTAAATCCTCCATGTTAATCGGATTTTCCATTAGAAACCATTCATTTTGGGCACCCCCATTTATGGACACCACCATATATGTGACAGAGGTACAACCAAGGCTTTAGGTCAAGATGTGATTCTGGGAAGCGCGCAAAGGCGTATGATTTGTATGCTGACGGTGACATGGTGGCCTCATAACCACACAACCAAACAGCATCCAGTCTTACTATATTAATATCGAATCTATTATGTATGAGTATGTATGCATTATGAATATGATGATATGAATGAATAAGTATATATATATGTATACATACCCAGCGCTTCCTCGATCTAGTTTAACCTGGTCTTTACTAACGGCGAGGTTTAACCTGGGTCTTGGAAGATGCTCCTTTATCTATAGCTATAATAACCATTATATGCTCAATAGATAGGTGGATGATAAAAAGGCCATTTGGTTCAATTCGATGCAAGTAAAATGCGCCTGGGAGCACGGGCTCTGAACAAACGTCTGCATCTTAGATCATGATGTCACCAAATACAAAACAGAATATGATCTGGTGAAAGTACCTACCTGACATTTCCCACAAGATCTGGACCGTGAAAAACCCGTGAAAAGCCACCAAAAACTTGCGCCTAAGTTTTACTATTTTTTCACGGGTTTTTCATTGAAATCTTTGGAACCATTGGTCATTTCAAGCAGTCTTGGCACTTATAGACTTGAAATTGGCGGATGCGCAGCTGTTGTTGCTGAGGCTGTGGAGTTTATGTTGGGTTTGGCCGGTTTCCCCTTATATATGTTATATACATATATCCCAAGATTCCCAAGATCAACAAAACCATTATATAAATTTATATAAATGAATACCATGAGTTTTCGATGGTCTTTGGGTAACGGCCGGCTGTTGGTGTAACGGCCAAGTTTAACCTGGCCTTTGGAAGGCCTGGGATAATATGATATTGTAATAATAAATAATCATGATAATAAATAGTAATCATAAAAATGATAGTAATAATAATAATAATAGTAACATAATAAATAAATAAACATATATATATATTATATTATATATATATTATATTATATATATATTATATTATATATATATCCCGTGAAGGATCACTGCTGGAAGCTCCCCAGCTCAGGATTGGAGCATTTTTTCCATGAACACCATCCACGTGACCTGGTGGTAAGGAGAAGCACAGCAAGTTCAGTTTCCTGACAGCTGCCGAAGCTAAAAACGTGTTGTGAAACAAGGCTCATTTTGGTTACATAGTTTTATAGTAGTTATATAAGTTATATAGTTGGTCTAGACTGGTTGATGGTGTGCAGCACCATTAAAAAATCACTTCTAGAACTTCTCTCCTGCACTGGTTCCAGCGGGTCAGCAGATCTATGAAAAACCAGCTGTTGTGGACTAAATGAGCTGTTGCCTTTTGTCGTTTCTTATTATGTAATGTGGTTAAAACATGTTAAAACATGTTAAAACATCATAAGCTATCCCCCAAATCACTATAAATAGGTGGTATAAACCATCAAAAATGGGGTTGTTTAGTATTGATTACATATATAATTCGTTTCTTATCGTTCCAATTTCGGCCAAAATTTTGTTCGCTTCAGTGAGGTGGTCTTTTTGGATGCCTCTCATGACTTTGAAAGCGCCGGGAGCTGAACGGTCAGACAGCAGACCTGGGTGAGGCTCCAATAATGTGATGTTTCATATAGGAATAGTAATAGAAACTAAAAAATAGTATTTAAATGTATTTTAATGACTTTGATATATAGTATAGTTTCATGAAACATTGCAGATCTTGAATGATCTTAAAAAGATCATGATCTTTCATAGAATCTGTTTACTTTCCATCTCGGAGTTCTGAACAGTTTTGGTAAGACTTGCATGTTTGGGGGATGATGGGGGACGGGTTGGAAGCATCCACCACTACTATACGATCTATATGGTTGGAGCATGGAAGCTGCGTGAATGTAGCTATGACCTCACTGGGTGATGCCTGATTTACCATGATTTACCTCACAACATTTTTTTTGACATGTCTTGAAAGGGTATTCTGATCTGGTTGGAGATGCCTACCTCCACATCTGTATATCGCCCAGTCGCCCAGGCCCCACTTTCGATCATTTGTCTTGAACACATTTCCAAATTCCCTCGAGCTTCCAAAATGCCCTCAACCTTCGCTCTCTCCTCTCTGTGAGTCATGTTGATATCATCTGAGCAAATCTCCCGTTTCACTAAAGGGCCTCCCAAAGTGTTGGCTCCCAAACTATCACCACAATGGTCGGAAAAAAAGGAGCACCGACCTCAGGTGATGCAAGATATTGACAACTGCTTGCGTATTCCCACAGTGCCAGCCTCAGTGGCCAGTGATCCCCCAATGAGGGACCTCACGTCGTTGGAACAAGTTTCTACAGGAATGGGTTCCTGTGAGCATCTCCGGGCAGAAAATCATATAATTGGTATGATTGGTGGAGATCCAAGTTTCTCTTCCTGGGTGCTTTCAGCATCAATGGATGTGCTGCAAACATCGCAATAACACAGCCCACAAAATAGAACCACCCAAAAGAACCAAATCTAAATCCTCAGTCCGCAAGCGCTGGTGGATTGCACAAGGTTAGTCTCATCATTTTCGATGACTATGGTGCCGAAGAGGGAGCTCCTCAGATGCAGGGTGATGTGGTGACCTGGTGACCAGGTGATTATAGGTGATTCCACCCCCAGAGTCGGTGGTAAATGTATGTAAATGTCATGGAAAAAACCATGCATCGAGAAATGCACAGCAGGGAAATACATGGAATCGTGGGGTGAGAAGACCCAACTCCGAATCCCTGCCTAGACTGAGATGGCAAAGGCCTCATGGTGTCCTGTACACTTCACCAATCTTCACCGCCTATACCGATACAGAAATTCAAACATAGATGACCATAGATTTGCCATAGATGACCTCAGATGACCTTGGATGGGGCAGCTAGCAGCTTACCCTGAGAGCCTGAGCAAGTATTCGTACGTGTGCAGATCGCACTATCTTCTAAGTGTTAGCATGCGGATCCTTTTCGAAAACCACTTGTTCCACTGGGAAGATCTGGTGCTCAGAAGGTGCGTTTGGCAGTCGAACGCTTTGTTGCAGCCAAGCGCTTGCAACCGGTGCGGTCCCCTGTTCGGTTGCAAGATGTCCATAGGTTCCCCTGCAGATGTGGCCGTTTCTTTCTCTTTTTTTCGGTGAATTTGGAAGGTTGTTTTCCAGAATTGGGACGGTTTTCCTGGAATTTGGGACGACTTTCCCAGATTTTCCTGAATTTGCAGTGGACGTTTTCAGGAATCCTCTGTTCTGCAGGGAAACACCATGGTTTCATGTTTCGCAGCTTCAACCAATTCAGTGAGTTTTGGGTCTTCCCCCCCCAAAAAAAAGAGCCCAACACACCAACGGCGTAGGGTGTCGGATCGTGATCTTTGACAAATCACTAATTATATATTAATGAACCAACAGGGCCACCAAGTTTGAGCACGCAGGTGGCCTTGTTGGGTGAAGGCGAGAATGGCCCTTGGAAATTGCGTGACTTGGCAGCCAAATGCTCATGGGTTAGAACGGACCCAAAGGATTGAGCTCCCAAAAAAGGGAATCTGTTTTGTGCTCGACTTGGAAAATTGATGGGCCTTCTTGGCATGGCGAAGGAGAGGACTAAGCCTATTCAACCAAGAGTAGGTACTGTAGATGATTTCCCCAAAGTGTGTTGCTTTACTAAATCTATCTGGTGATCTTCTGATTTCAATATGTTTGATACGTTGCTTCCCTGGTTGCCCTGTTTGAGAGGAATCCCCCCAGTTGACTGATATTTTCTTAACGGGTAGAGACCAGCAAGCATGAAATCCTTCTGATCTATCCATGAAAATAAGAAACAGTCCAAACAGCATCCAGATGAATCACATGGATTGCCAACAAAGCATATCCACCAATCTCCAATATTATCCTACAATATTATAGTATTATCAGTATTATCCACTACTGTATAAGCCTGATCAATCCAACATGGAAAAATCCTAAGATAATAGATGGAAGTTATATTCTCAACATTTCTCAACAACTTGATGAGTATCAGATATTCATCCAGATTACTTGTACGTATATGTACAGTACGTACTGGTATCATTTATATCTGAAGATTCTGAGATCTTCAGAAATCAAGCATATGGCACAATAATATTGTATAAGAATTTGTATAAAATATATCACGTTAGTATGTAGATGTATGTAATATCATCATAATATCTTTCATGATATCATATGATATCCAGATTGATGCTATCCAACGGTTGCTTCTCGAAATTTTGCTCGTCAAGTACATCTGACGAAAATCATCCAGGCTGACTACATCTGCCTACACCATCATACACCATCCAGAGTGATTCTACTCACTGGTTTCAATGAACGAAATCCGGATTCTTCCAGATTGATAGGTTGACCAGATTTATTGATTTTTATTGGTGTTAATCTTCCAGATACTCATTAAATGAACTTTTTCCATTTTATGAAGCCCAGATTTTTCATGACATCCAGATGTTTCTTGATCCCATCTCATCCCATTGGGCCCTGTTGGTTAATCAATGGCCAATTGAGTGGTACCCCGTTTTCAGACAAACCCATAATATATACGTAATATATATATATATTAATTATATATATATATATATCCGGTTGGTTAATGTTGGTTATACATATCTCATTATATCATTATTATATCACCATCAAATGATGGGCGTTATAACAATGTTATACTGCCATGTTCTGTGATTAAGCCACCATTTTTCACACAAAACCTCCTTTTCTTTGCCTTAAACCCCCCCCGGCGAGTTTCAGGAGATGGCCGTGAGGTTAAGGATCGGGAAGCCATCGCCTGCGAGGTGAAATTCATCGTTTTTCTGGGTGAAACATGTTGAAACTTCTACCATTAATGTATCTATACAATTCTATACATATTTTCACAAAAGAGTTTGGAACATATCGGATGTTGTTTTGATGGGGGAAATCTCTGTTGGTCTGTTGGATGGGTTTCGGACGTTGCTTGGGCCATCACTGCTTAAGCGGCCTTGGCTTCGCTTGCCTGAAAGTACTGCCTGCGTATCATATGTCAACATTTAAGACTGGAAACTAGAGAGGTTGGTCAAGTGTGGTAACAAGCCGCTTGTGAGCCATTCCAGTTTTAGCATGTTTTGGGCACCTAAGTTTGTCCAATCGAAAAATATCGACATGACACCTTTGACACCTTTGATTCTGGTACAGGATGATGGCAGGGTACAGTTTAGCCACAGAAGCCCAGTTGACAGGTGCTACGGCCGTGAGTCCAACACGCCAATCCGATGATGTCCGATTTGCTTCGCGCAAAAGAGGTTGGCTGAGCAGCTTCCTGTGCAGAGGTACAGCTAATAATAGTACACGAAGCCACAAACAGAACCCATAAATATCCGCAAACCAATGCAAGCCGTCACACAGCAACAGGCGTAAGGCGTAAACATATTCTCTGTGTTTCTCCGTTATGAACCAGATTGCGAAACTAAAAGTCCAGAAACTAGAGGTCATTGATCTAGAAAGAAGTCACCGACCATAGTAGACAAATGTAGCCAATATGCTGGAATGGAAAGGTGATGACGATAAATGAGGAGCAAACCTTATCGCCACCGCACGCTCAAATATCAGACCAAGTTGGAACTGACGGAATTGATATACTCTCTCTGACAAAAATAACGGCGTCAAACCCTGACTTTAAAACCGTTTTAAAAAATCATATGTGCGTTTCCTTTACAACACGACACGCTTGGAATGATGGAAACTCCAAGCCATCATTTTCGAAGCCAACATATACACAGTTGATGATTTGGGATAAATACTTGAAAGAAAATCGGTCAAATAGTTGAAACATGTTGAAACTACATTAAAGTCGACCCACACATTTTTCCACGGATTTGACTCCACGTGCACTCCGACCTACTCAGCTTGACGAAAGTACATCCGTTTTGTAGAGCAGCTCATCTCCCGACATATCGGAAATGCATGGAAATGCTGGGTGTTGGCGGGATTGTGAAAGCATTCTCAACAAACTTTGAACTTACTGCAAATGGCAGCACATGCATCAACAGCAATGGGATCTTTTTTCCCGTCGCATATTCAGCAAATTGTGAAGAGTCCTATCCTGATTATCGTGAGTCGTTTCAGCAATATCCACTGAATTTTCTTGGAATTTGCCTTGGCAGACCGATGCATTCTCGCAACACAGGCTCAGCCGGTCGTTTCAGACCAGGCTCAATGACTTGTGATGTGCCACAATGTGCCACAGCAACTTGCAGTGTATTTGAAGTAATTCAAGATTGATTATTCTATCTATATGTGTTTTCTATTACATATCTGTTGAGTGCTGTTGAGTGCTGTGAAAGCAGCACCATGGCAATGGCGTCTTCTTCGATCGACGAAGGACCTGGATGGGATGGGGTTGCATGTTACAGGCGGATGCCTAGGAGACCTCTAAGAGCTGGCGATATTTAATCACCTTTGAGAACTACCCCGCTGCCACATGCCGATGGGGGATTCCTGGTGGTGGGCAGCCCAGTGGTGTTCTCCCAGTGCTGTCAGATGGCGCTAAGAAGCTTGCGAGCTTCTTTGGAAGAATGGCCTCCAAGAAAGGAGGCAAGTTTGAGGCTGGATGGGGTAGGCTACCCATCCCAACCTACTGGTAGCCTCAAATCCTCCCATTTCCATGATTTTGGGGGGATGGAAAGGGGACCAAATATGGCTGAAATCACCAGCATCCACGTATCAGTGAGGCATGGCCAAAGAATGAACGTTCCATAAATGTTCCTTAAGATTTTGGAGCTGAAGCACTTGAGACCCAGGTGGAACCAATGCAGCGGGTAGATACACCAGGATATGACCCACGTGGACCTCAAAAATCTTAGGACTGGTGATTAAATGCTTATGAGTTTTTGTGAAGCAATAGCGTCATAGTGTCCCGTATCATCCGAATGATTGTCGTGTTGGCGGTATGGACTATTTGTGATCTCGCTCTGTGACTATTTATTTGTGACTGGACAACCTCATGCATGGAGGACTGGGCTTTCATCGACACAAGGCATCAAACAACATGGCAAAAACATCAGAATAACAGTTAACATAGAATAACCAGAAACATCCCATACATTTTCACACAATGATCTTCCATGTTAGCGAAATAGCTAACATTGACCAGTGAGGCTAGAGCAACATGATCTTGACAAGTACCTCCCGAGATTCCATGATTCACATGGACAATACCTGGGGGTGTCCAAGAGGTGAAGATATGCAAACATTCGATGTCAATGGTAGTTTTTGCTAATAGGTTCCATGTTATTTTGTTTCCATTATTTAAGCCATGTTATGGAGGAGTGCAATAGCCAACATCCAACACCAAACAGCACCTGAACGACAGACCAGTCTCCCCAAAATCGCAGGGTCATGCAAGCGTGATGCTTAAGCGCTTGCGACGTCGGATGCCTTTCGCATTTGGAGAGGCGCGTTTTTTGGAGGTGAGCTCCACAAGGTTTGCTTTGCTTAAGTGATACCATCATAATTATCCATGATATCCCTGATTATTACAGTATATTACAGTATCATCCATAGTGGTAATGGTGATGATGGTGATGTTAATCACCACATTCATGTATATATATATAGATATATACGATAATCATAAACGCCATGATTTAAAATCCTATCATCGTGTGGTTATGAAGTGGTGATTAATGACGCAATTCTTGGATATTCTTGGTAGATGTGATGATTATCATGTTTTCTTTTAGCTATTCTCATGATTATGATTTATTACCTATCTAATGTGAAGCTATGCTTATCGAAATTGCCTTCCATTGCAACACATTGCATCTTATTGCAGCACTTCCAGGACTGAATAATTTCAAGCATTTCACGCGATACAGACATGTAAATATACACATTCACTTGTTTATCATTCATCATGGGTGACTTTGTTTGCCCTTTTTGGAGCTGCCGAAGGAGGCTGAAGCAAAAACGGACAAGGAGGCCAGCGGTTGAGTTTTTTCAACTGTCAGACCGCGAAGCCCCAAAAAAGTTTGAATATCATCTGATCACTTTTTTTCGGATGAAAATCATGATATTATATCACTATGAGATTATATGTACAACTATAGCTATATTATTATATACACCATTATCATCTGATATAATTCCCCCCAAAAACTGATCCAGCATCTGAAGGATCCCACCTCTGATCATTGCTCCCAGGTGGAAAATTCTCCAGTCAGTGACGGGACGACGTCCACATCAACTCTGAACCTGGGAGAGTCGCCTGGATCGACAAGCGCTGAATGTTAGTCACCATGACCCCAATCTGAATACGAACGAGCATGCAATATATTACACACATTTACACATACAACATACAATATGTATGTGTATATCTATATATATACTGTAATGCATACATACATATGTGTATACATATTTAAATGTTGTTGATACATAAGACATAGTGTGTATATAATGTACATCCACAGTTTTGAAATTCTACTACCTTGCCCTGCCCAGTCTGAAGTCAAATTTCAGAGCACATTACCTCCCGAAATCATGTTTCCGACCATTTCTTCGTTTTGTTTCATATGTTCTCGTTTGGGAAGAGGGATTTTGCACCCCTTCAATAGAGCAATTAGTCTACACTCGGGCAAATTATTGCGACCTCTGAACGACGATGGTCAGGGGCATCATGCCTAGTTGCCTTTGCGAATTCATCATGTGCCCCAATGTATGGCAGATAATCTCCCGACATGATTTAGATCTAGATATATAATTAATGTAATACTGATATATGTATATGTATAGTTAACTGTCTACTATTATATATGGCATAAATGTATGTATATGTATAATTTGTGCATATCTATACATACAAACATACGTATATTAATAATTAATCATATATATATATATATATGCATGCATCGCACACATGTACAAACATACAATATGATACTAAATGTCCAATATGCGATATATAAATATATATCATAGAAAGAACATCACAACTAGCTTAAAGTATATAATACTTACACATATGTCGATATATGTATGAACATATAGGGTACCTACATGTGCCTTCCTGGCGAACTGCCCTTTGCTTTACGTTGATGGTTTCGCATCGAAGGATGCCCGATAGCACCGGAACAAACGAGAATGGTGCAGGTCACCATGGGACAGGGCTTGGGGCGCTTGGGACACTGGACAGGGTCCTTTAATGAGGTCCACAGTTAGAACGAGTTTCATCAGTTTCATCCGAAATTTTTCATCATATTTCGAATTGTGTTCAAAAGATGTTTCACCTTGAATTGATCGGATGAGGAAAGTCAATGATAGAACAGAGCGAATCAGGATCAGAGCGAAACACATAGATTCTCACGCTTTCAGCGCCCTCGCAAACGTGGATCCCCCCATTTTCCCTGTAAATCAGAATCACGCAGAGGTAGTTTCCAATGCAGAGTATACGCGGACAGATTGAAGGGGTTGCAGGTCTAAACGGTGTCAAATTGCTCTAATGATTGTTGTTGCCTGTAGGCGATCTTTGTCACGGTCTTATATTTTTTCCATTCAATTTCATTGTGTATTCACTGGCGGCCATCCTGAAAACACTTTCAACCAGGGTCCAGCCAAGCCATACAAAACATTCCCACTTGATTCCACATTTCACCAACTGTCATGTCAACTTGTGCCAGTTGTGCCAAGAAAGGGGCAAACAGTCTGGTGCCGGGGCATCACCTGTGCAGGGAAACTCAGACAGGTTTGTCAGAAAAAAGGATTGTACCACCACATTTGATGGTTCTTCTTCGTGTTTTTTTCCGCTTCAAATTTTAGTTTTGGGTGTCCCCATTTTCAGAGACACACACACACACACATTTCATCTCCGTTCCTGGCATTGGTCCAACGACGACCCCAACGATGACTGGCTAAGGATGCCCCGATGAGGGAGGTGATTAACAAAGAGGATACTATCAAAGGAATTCAGGCGCGACCTTAGCCTGGAGCCAAGGTGGCTGGCATGGCACAGCTCCAAAGTTTGTGGGTGCAATTCGACCCAGTTTCTTTTGAGACGGAAGGATAGGTCTATATAATTCAATCAGCTTCTGAGAATATATTCTCTCTCCCCATCAAGTGCACATCATGCAGAGGAAGCAATTGGGGGGATTGTGGATCACAGAAGATCACCAGCCATGCAGGGTCCATTGTAGGGAGTGCCCACATGTGCTACTGGATCCGCTTGTAGTTCCATCTCCATTTTGACGAGCTCATTATCCCATGAATGTCGATCAACACAATAATATATTTGTTCGAACATATTCTCACATATGAGGTTAGTGAAAGTCCCAATTTTGCTGGCCAAAACGTGAAGTCTACCTGGCTACAATCCCAAGTGGGCGGTCTTAAAATCCTCGAATCTTGGCTACTCAATGTTCAACATGCCTATTTCAAGAGGTTTTATCCTATTTTAGTTATCAAAATATCAAGATCCTCATGATCTTTTGCAGCTTGTTTGCCCACCATTTCCTTTCCGGGTAAAGCCTCTTAAGGGCCAAACTGGGGAAGCACGTGTCCCCAGGAGACTCGACGCATGTCGTCTCCAGAGCCGCCTTTGTGGCGTCCTTTGATGAAGCTTGGCACCAGATCCCCTTTATTTCGGGCCCAAGATCAAGAGCTAAACGCTACTAAACTAGGGTTTCATTTGGGGAATATATATAATTATATATATATACATATTTAATTATTTATATAATATATATTATAAATATTATATTTACTTGTGCATATATGTATATATATTCTTTGATATTACGGAGATGGTTAATGTGGGTGGTAAACCCATATGTAAACCCCAGAATCAACCAGCTCGAATGGGCTCAATGACAGAATCACCAGGAATGGGTGGCATTACAAGGCCAAGACCAACAGATGATTGTTGGGGGTGTGATGAACGACCAACTAACCAGCCGTAGGTCATTTCTTAGTAGTTGATTTGTTCTCAGTTAATCATCTCTCTAAGGAAAACTGGAAAGATGTGGATGATGAACTACCAAGCAAGAAAACATCTCGTTCAATCATGACTTCTTTGGGGGTAACTAAGCACTGCTCACTTGGGGATCCCAAACAAAGTATTCAGCTGGGTCCATTCCAGGGTCCATGGTCCATGGTGATCCATTTTGCGATGGTTTAACCCTCAGGATCAATCCATTGCTATTTGGAGGATTCCATGGGAATTTCCTCCCCCATTTCACCACCAAGGATTCGTGAAACGAGCAGAGACAAGGGGCTCCTGCTGTGTGGCCTGGTTTTTTATGCGGGCCGGATCGCTTGTAGCTCCAAGATGGGGGTTTTGAACCGATCCACTGGGCCGACTGGGCCTTTGGTTAACAACACATATATGATGATATCTGAAAATAGTGTACCCCTAAAACCAATGGTTAATGATCATTATCCCTACTAAATGGCTATTTGTTTGGGAATATACCCTATTTTCAGACAAACCCATGTATGATGATATATGATGATATAACATGATACCAGTAGTACCGCACAAGGCGGTGACGGAAGTTTCAGGGATAGGACATTTTAGTAGAGGTGAGTTGTTGTGATGCATGGATGGCAGAGCGAAGTCACTGATGGACCGAAAGGTGGTTGGAGTTGTGTTTTGTTGGAGTGGTGGCAATGGTTGCAGTGGTCACCTCACCCACAACTGCTGGATGTAGTGTGGTGTAGAGCAGTTGTAGTTGTAGTTGTAGTTGTAGAGTAGTGTAGTGGAGTTGTAGTTGTGGTGTAATGTAATTAGATGTAATTAGTGTAGTGTAGTTGCAGTTGTAGTTGTGAGGGTGTGTAATTCGTGTAGTGCAATGTCGTGTAGTTGTAGTGTGGTGTAGCGTAGCGTAGCGTAGTGTAGCGTAGCGTAGCGTAGTGTATATAGTGTAGCGTAATTAATGTAGCGAGGTGCTGTGTAATGCAGTGTAGTTGTAGTTGTCGTTGCAGTTATGGTGTAGTTGTAGGTGTAGTGTAGTGTAATTAGTGTAGTCTAGTGTGGTCTAGTGTGGTCTAGTGTGGTGTAGTGTAGTGTAGTATAGTGTAGTGTAGTGTAGTGTAGTATTTGCACTTGTATTAATTCATATTTTGTATTATAGTTGTAGTTGTGTAGTTGTAGTAGTGTTGTAGCGTAGTGTAGCGTAGTGTAGCAATAGTGCAGCGTAGTGTAGCGTAGTGTAGTTTAGTGTAGTATCAAAACTAATCTTCCAGACTTCCTCAATTTTTGAACTTGACAAGGTCGAAAACGAAGCTATTCTGCGAGACTTCTTCAATTTTTGAACTTGACAACATCAAAAACAAAGCAATTCTGCGAGACTTCCTTCAAAAATGGAAAGTTGAGCGCAGAGCTGATGGCCTCGCACCAATGTTTTTTGCGATTTTTCCACACCTCATGTGTCTAAAGTAGTGTGCCTGCCACGAAAAACTGATGCCAGGCTAGGCCGTACCAAGTGCTGCACTTGTCACGCAAAATCATCTTAGCAAACCTGAAGATCTGATGCTCCAAAATGCAACCCCTATCAGGAAATCAATACCCTGACCTCCTAACATCTCTCATGAACATGTCTCTTGTACCGTGCTTGCCACGCGACATGCATCTTTGTGGATCTTCTTCAAATGTCACACTCCTGCCATCGTTTTTTGGATTTCGCTACAAAAAAACCTTCTCGTTTTGCTCACTTTTGGCAGGGTGCGCAATCCCTTGCGCCTGCCACGCGAATCGACATCTGAACGTCCAAAAGTGGTCCGAGACCGAGACCGTCACTTTTTAACCCTTCTGACTTCGAAATGTGCTTCGCGCCACAACGGCGTGCACTTTTTCGACATCTCAACTTCCAAAAGTATTCGGAGGCTCATGTGCTTCGCGCCACAACGGCGTGCACTTTTTCGACATCTCAACTTCCAAACGTGTTCGGAGGCTGAAGTGCTTTGTGCATGTTGACTTCGAAATGTGCTTCGCGCCACAACGGCGTGCACTTTTTCGACATCTCAATTTCCAAAAGTGTTCCGAGGCTGAAGTGCTTTGTACATTTTGACTTCGAAATGTGCTTCGCGCCACAATGGCGTCCCCCTTTTCAACATCGCAACTTCCGAAAGTGGTCCGAACCCGGCAGTTTTTAACCCTTGACTTCGAAATGTGCTCGGCGCCACAACAGCGTGCAATTTTTCATCTCTCATCTGGCCAGATGGCTCCGCGCCCGCCGCTCTAGCGAGCCTACTTTTTGACCCTCCGGAGCCACAAATCTTGTGAAAAACGCAGTGAATCGCGACTTTTCTACCTTTTCGCGCACCTGCATCTTCTTTCTTCTGACTCTTTCTCTTCTCTGATCTTCTTTCTTCTTCTCTTCTCTTCTCTTCTCTGCTCTTCTCTTCTCTGACTCTTCCCACCTCTGCTTTTCCATCTGTCCATATTGTCCATATCTGCACCAGGGGAAGAAGCGAGAGAAGACACTTAGTCCCTTCTCCAGAGAACTATTTTTTCTGAAACAAGACACGAGAAGAAGGCACAAATAAGGTACAATACAAGGTATAATACAAGAGATGCAAAGAGACGCCAAAAAGGAAGAAATTGAAACTTTTGCCCACGTTCATCCATGTTCATCCATTTTCTGTATTGGCAAGAGTTTTTGCCTCGTTGTCCCTAGTGGGGCCAACCTATCCATCCCAGTAACAACACCACAGCAGCGCATGGCACGAACTGTAAATGTGAAGAAGGTACTCAGCCCAACCTTCCTTATCTTCCTGGGAGAGCCAGCCTTTTCCACCCTTTAAACGGGAAAGTAGATCATGGATATGAAAAAAACAAAAAATGGTCGATTGTGTTTGTTTTTTTTGTGTGGTGCTAGAAGGATTGACTTGTTCCTTTTTTTTTGGTTGAAACATGTTGAAACTACAAAATGAATCACGCATCGTAAGATCATCATGCCAAAACCTGTTCATGTAAAACTCTAGCGCCGATCAGCCCCAATATTACCTGCAAAGGGGGGGTCCTCTGCTTCAGGCTAGGACATTTCTACTTACAACTGAATTTGTATTTTTGCAGTCGTTTATTCATATATATATTTTTACAACTGTAATTGTATCGTTTGCTCATGTTTGCTCAGCTGGGTTCACATACCTTGGCATGGATAATATTACAATTTTTCATCCCCTACCCTCGAAAAGGATAATATCAAAATTTTCTGCCCCCCGTGGTCTAAGGGGTAGGGATTTGCTAATGATTTCAGATGACTTCAGCCAGGACGTGAAAGAAAGTGTGATTCTATCCATGTTTGAAACAAGACCAACCCAATCCTATCCATATTTTGCACATCAAAGCGTTTCCACTATAGGTTTGGATCAAAATCATCACCCAAATGAAGGAAACGATTTATATAAATGTACAAAAAAACAATTTAGCAGATGATTGTTTTGTTACTGATTTACTATAAGTTGTTTAACATTAAGAAAAATAATGTTTATGGTCCAGCATTCTTAGGTGCCAAGGCACAACTTGACCCTTACGTCCCAGGCGATGTGGAAGCCAAAAAACGTGTGGAGCATGTTATATCAACATCCGCATGCAGCACTGTGCCTTGGCCCGTGATTCCGTGATGACCGTCAGACGCCAGTTGGAGTGAATGGGATGAAGTGCCCCAAAAAACGAAAAAACAATTGTAATAAATAAGATTAGTAATATTAGTTCTATAATGTATCAATCGTTATGTACCA
>Ga0126342_10011768_pt1 | contig 15618 bp, 15 predicted proteins | sample Cyp1metagenome_FD_92528 | JGI IMG/M metagenome (GOLD analysis project Ga0126342, IMG submission 92528) | Coral microbial communities from Lord Howe Island, Old Settlement Bay, Australia - Cyphastrea 1 metagenome | ecosystem: Host-associated > Invertebrates > Cnidaria > Coral ...
GAATCTTTCAAAGTGTTTGAACATGTGCTAATCCAAGGGTTTGAGCCAAGAATGTCAATATCAAAATCAGTTCTACACATTCATTGGCTGCCTATGTTTTTGCATTTGTTCAACACCGTTTTTGAAACATTACACAAACAGACAAAATTGCCTAATTGTGTCCCAAGCCCCCTAAGCTTCCTCCAGTGATACCTGCATTTTGCCATAGTTGTTTACATTGTTTTCTACTGGAACCACAGGCCAAAAGCAAATAATAAAATCAACCAAAAACAAGTTTGCAACCCCTAAAGTGGGAGAACTGGCAAAGAGTTAGGTCTAGGTCCTTAGCCCTTCAAAAAACCAACAACAAACCAGAAAACAAGAAACCAAAAAACCAAGAAACCAAAAAAACAAAAACAAAAAACCAAGAAACCAAAAAACAAGAACAAAAAAAACACAAGATTGCACACCCCAAGGGGGGAGTAGTGGCAAGAGTTGGGTCTTGTCATTTTGTTTTTTTTGTTTTGTTTTGTTTTTTTTTTGGTTTCTTGTTTGTTTGGTTTTTTGGATTTTGGTTTTGTTTAGCCATTGCAGAAGACCTAAGCAGAAATTGTCAATGGTTGAAAAGCAGTGATAGAACCATGGCACATGTGCAGTGTCAGTGGTTGCAGAATGCAGTGAAAAACCGCACTCCCAGGGTGTATCCTTCTGTTATTCTTGGGGAACCCTATTAATAAAATTAAATTAAACCCCTTAACTTTAACAATAAAAACTAGTTTGTTCGGTTTCAAAATCAATTATATAAATTTCCTTATACAACGCAATTAATATATTGCCAAAAATTGGATTTCGAAGCGGACACTATTAATAAAATTAAACCCTTAATAATAGAAACGTTTTTTCCCGATTTCAAAATCAATTAAATTTCCTTATATAACGCAATTAAAATATTGCCAAAAATTGGTTTTCGAAGCGGGCCCTAATAAGAAATTAAATGAAAATAATATAAACACAAAAAAATCGGACGGATCTAATAATAAACACCCCGGGGTGAACTAGTTTTTAGTATTAGGGGGCAAAACCCACAAATGGTAGCTTTATTTTAAAATTGTTTTCTAAAAGGGGGTCAATTAAAAGTCAAATTGGCCAATCTGAATTTTTCTGAAATTGGAGATGGACTCCTGTTCTTAGTATTTGGGGGACGTTTAGTAATAGGGGGAAGGGATTATACAGATGTATGGGTGGAATTTCCAGCCACAGATATATTCAAGCCATGAGAGAAGCACCGGTGATGACCTGTGTGGGCCCATGGGTTGTCCATCAAAAGCATGGGACATGAAACATGGAGAACATGTCCCATGATTCCATGATAGGAAACGAGATGTTCCCATCAAAAGCCAATGCCGAAAACATGAGATGTTTTCTCATCTCCTGAGGGAAACAACAACATTTCAGCGGGATGTCCCATCCAAGTCATTTCCCGATCCGAAAAGGATTGGGCCTTTTGTATCTCGGCCATTGGCGAGCTCTTCATCCGGATGTGCGGACAGGGACTTCATTTCTTCTATGAGGACGTCCTATTACATCTATTCCCGAGATGAGGTACCGGTGAAGCAGGGAAGTGAACAGCTAAGGATACCCTCTGGTAAGTTTTCACAGTTTGCTGTCTGATTTTCCATCTTTACTTGGGGATTGATCATAGGACCTAAATGGGCCATTCTCCCTTGTCCCTGGCCATGTTAGTTTACTGGAGAGTACGGGATCTACAGGAGCAATCAATAGATACAGATCGAGAACTTGCAAACAGAAGTTGAATGTAAAGATTGGTGTGTAGGGTAACCAGTCAAACAGAAGCCTCACTCACATGACCTTTGCTTGCTCTCCTTGATCCTATGGGTTTCGCACCTTGATGTGTTAATTAGTTTTAAATCATGCGCCATGGAGTGACCTTGGATGTTCAAACCCGACAAGAAACACATGATTGCTGGTAAACGGCCATGGTGTTGTTTGTTGTTCCTTTCAGTCAACTGAACACAAAGTAGAGATTAATCAAAAGAGATCAAAAGAGTTCAAATCCCACCTTTGCAACCTGGCAAGTTATGACTTGCGTGTCATAATATGCGCATATTTTTGCGTTTCATTATTCTCACGGATTTGGTTTATGGGAAACTTTACAGGAGACCCTGGCATTTTCATGCATTTTCTTTGTTAGTCCAAAAATATAGGGCGTTCCTACAGGATGTTCCAGGCATATTAATGGTGGATTTGCACATTTCCGGTCTCATTTAGGATGTGTTTCATTTGCAGATACTGGGGGGATGGGATTTATCGCCATTATAAATAAATAAATAAATGAATGAATATATGATATATATATATGTATATATGATATATATATATATATATGTGTGTGTGTATATATATGGTATATATATATGTGTGTGTGTGTGTCATATATATATTATATCATATATCCCATGTTGTATCAATATTCCATTAAAAATGTTGATGTATCATTCCATATGAAATATCATCCATGTCAGCCCAACGACTCAACGAGTCGCCTTTCCGTGGGACCTGTAGGACCACTGGAGATGGAACCTCTTCGATACCATCGTGGTGGCCACGCAGGTAGCTGACCTTGGCGGAAGCACCTGGGCGACCGGGGCGACCTGGGCGACCTGGTTGGTTTCCTGTGTTTTCCCGTGGTTTTTGGGTTGTTTTTGTTGGAATTGTGTTGAATGATGTTTGGTATATGATGATGTGTTCTTATGACTAGGTTGGTGTTTTTCTGATCTAATTTTATATAATATCAATAATTATGAAGGTTTGCTGTATGATTATTATGTTGATTGGAAGTTTGAGAAGTTTGATGTTTGTTTTGTTTTTGGGCGTTTCAATGGGAAATAGATTATAAGTTGTATGTGCAAGTATATGCTGCGTTTGGGGATGGACAAGTTGCTGTTTTAAGTTATTTGACCGATATTCCAGTGCAGTACACGCTTCGAGTCTGTGCCATGTGCCACCAAATGAGAATTTGAGGTACCAATTTCCTTTCACTTTCCTTTGCGCCAAGTTCCAGATCTTTCCACTGTACCGACTATACCATCATGAAACGCTAGGTGAATGATCTTTGAGTTCGCCAAACGGTTCGCGGCCTGCGAATGCATCCCGTAAAACCCCAAGGTACAGAGGTTGACAACTCCGAAGCATAGAGCTATACCGAGCTAATACCAAGCTATCTTGTAACATCCAAGTATACCAGGAAAAAATTACAAGGAAACCATGGAAAACCCTGATGTTCATGGAACACATCATGGGTTCCGGCAGATTTTCCCATGAATCACCAGGGAATAAGCTGCCCTAAGGTGTCCTGGAACGTTCAGCCACCGGAGGGCCCAGCCATCCTTCTTTGCAAGGCCCGCCTAGTTTTTCATGTTTTTCTACAAGAGGATGATGAGGATGTAGTAGGACTTAGATGACAGTCTGCCAACTTCTCTTTCCAACAATAAGCATTTGTGTTTTCATCCTGATTTTGCTTGGTGAAACTTAAAATGGAAGGTCTTAAACTCACGATGTTTCTTGCTTTCATCCCATTTCATCCCCATATTTGCTACAAAATCTCATGCGCGCCAAATCTCGCGCCTTGCGAGGTCTGAGGGTCCTGAAGTTGGTGCGCATCCTGCGCATTGCTCGCATTGCCTCCGTCTTCCCCGAGCTGCACATTTTGATCAGTTACATCATGGCGCCTCTGCGAACTCATCATGGGTGGGGTGCAACGCGTGTTTTCAAACATATTTATATATGCATTATATATGCATTGGGGTCGTAATTTAGAGCTGCACATTTTGAAGGGTTAGGCTTTTGTAGGATGTTTTCCGAAAAATCCTTGAATGGGGGCGCAGAATAGGGTGCTGACACTATTTGACTGCTGATGCGCGTGTCGGAAAAGAAAAGAACATAGAAAAAGCGGGTGTTTGTTTGAACAAGTTACCTGCTGGTAATCAAACATGGCTGCGAAATCCTTGCTATAAACCTCCATTTAGTTTGGAAATTTCCCAGATCCTATGTTTGATTACCAGAGGGTAAACTTCATAGGTAGGGGGCACGCAGCAACAACACGTTTGGAGGGATGAAAGCATCGCAGATGAAAATTTAAGCTGAGGTAGGCGGCTGTGTTGACCAAGAACCACCTGGAATATGAGCATTACAAACCCCAAAAAAGTTGTTATTTGAAACATTGCAAAATGTCTAGACCTACAATATCAAAGTGCCATGTTGGGATTTTACGGTCATTTGTAGGGGCTGATATCTTCGACATTTGTTTGGAACAACAACAATTGGGCATTTGGGGTCGATGTCTGTCTTCGCGCCTGAGGATTCACTTCAATCACTCTTCTGGACGATGGTCCTGATTTTCGCGTGCCTTTATGCTGTGTCAGTGGTTCCTTGGTTCCCGGTTCATGGAAGTGACGAAACGACTTGGAAGTACACTCTGGTATGAAACAAACCCATGGAAAATGACAACTATTCATATATAGGTCCTGTTGAACATGGCCATTTTCCATAGCAAACTGTTATAGTTTATTGGAAGGTAGCTGGATCTAGCTGGACAGGGGGGGATCCAGCGCAGGTTATCACTCAGCTCGTCTCTGATCACAAGATCGCTGTGGGCGCCTAGGTTGCAATGTGTTTTTTTTTCACCAGGCAGCCAGTACCAATTCACTCCCCGTGGTTCACCTGATAAACATCTACAGGGCTGATTTCCCCCACATACAGCAATGGTATATGTGTGAAGTGTGGGTACTCAGAAAGTTGACGATTCATATGGAACATGGCGTGAAATGTCCAAAATTTGCTGGTTGCAAGGGTCTTACATTTTGAAGTATCTCGACCCATACTTAATATTTTCGGTTGAACACCTATTTTTGCTGGTTATATAAATCCCCGATGCTGCTGTTTTTGTGGGTGAAAAATCAGCCTCTGTTTTTCCCACCGGAACTCACAGCCGCATGGTGAGGAAAAGAAGGCATGGAAGCCGGTGGAAAGGAGTAACTTGGTGCAGCTCAGAGCCATTGCCCCAGTGTAATTAATTTGGACATGATGACAGAAGCTAAGGTTTTTTTTGGGGGGTGACATCCACTATCACTATATTTTTAACTGGTTGCTTATGGTGGTTCAAATATCAAAAAATGTGGCGTGGATTGGAGGTTTTTTGGAGGTTGTGAGATCCATTTTTCACCAGACATCCAGGAAGAAGCCCCACTCGGCACTGAGGGAGATGCTGGAATTCTTTGGGTCGCTGGACACTACGATGATTTCCCTCTACATGGCATCTTGGATCACTAACAGCCGCGCTTGCTGAGCTTGCTTACACTGCTTACACTAGAATGGTTTCAGCACTTGTTAAGCGGCACGTGGGACTTATTTGCACATTGGGGGTTGGGTATTTTTCAATGATTGAGGGAAGTGGAAATCTGGATATCCTGCTCGGCCGCATCTAATGGCTTCCCCATGCCATGGAGGCTGAAAGAACGTGAACACGTGAAGAATTGGGATCATAGGGGTTGGATATATGATCGCGACCAAGGATTGACATCACCTCCTTGATGCCTCTGAAGTAGCACCATCATTGATCAACATAAGATTCCAATGGCATATGCAAATGACATTCATGAAACTTGCGCCATGTGAATATGAATATGCAGATGCTGCATGTGTGCAGAGGTTTTGTCAGTTTACATGGCCGCCATGGCCCATCGGCCCGCACCGAAACCAGCGCAGGTGATTTCTGAAGGCATCCACTGGAAGGAGTTGATGGACCCACTGGCGGAGAACATGGGCAGCTGGGTGCGGGTGGTCTTCGTGGCCTTCACAGGCAACAAACTCGAATGTTGGAACAAACAATGGGAATATATGGGAATATAAGATATATAAGCAATCAGAATGGCATATACATACGTTACATACCCACATAATCCCACATATCCATATAACCCCCATATGATATTTATTATGAAGATTGTATATAGGGATTATATGGATATGTGGGGAAGTACCTCAGAATATGGGGATATAATTGGTTGACCCACCTTTGGTGATCTCATGCGATATGTCATTGGTATTGGGAGAATATGGGACATGGATATGCCGCTGATATGCCATTCCCTAGTCGAAGTCTCGACCCTGCCATGACTGCCATCACTTTCCTTGTGGGATCGGTATGGGTATGGCACTTGAGGTGCTGAAACAGCCTCTGGTAAACATACAAAAAGCTATGGTATAGATAAAAGATTGCCCATTGAAAGGGTTGATTTACCTATTATGGCGTTTTATTCCATAGCTATGTTAGTTATCAGAGGGATCCAGAGGGTAACTGTGAAGATAAGAATTACAGTATATACTACGGACAAGTTCCTAATACTACCCTCTGGTTATTTAACATAGCCATGGAAAATCACCATTTTTAATAGGTAAATCATCTATAAATGATTATAAATGGACCATTTTCCATGGCCATGTTAGTCATAACCAGAGGGTAACCAAGAGACATGGGGATGAAATCCAGCAATGGTGGATCCACAATAGTCATTGGGATGGTTATTGGGAACTGTTTTTCAGTAAGGGTATCGACCATGCCGCAGACTGCCGGGAACAGTTGTGGTGAATGAATTTGAGTATGCCGTGAGTCTCGGTATGATTTATGATTTATAACTGCCCCAACATGGTTGAGACTTGAGGATGTGTTTTGATTGCGGATGCCACATTAGAATTATCACATGGTGTGTTGAATGATTTCTTTCCACCATACCTCGGATGATGATCTGACAAACAAAACTGCTATGACAAACAACTGCCGCGAAAGGCTTCGAGCTTTTCGCGATGATGAACATTATTACCGCCTGTTTTGTCGACAGTGTGCCTTGGTCATCCATTTTTCTTGGACGGCAGCTGGGATTTTTTTGCGATAGCCTCAATGTTAAGTAGTGGCAAAACCTAAACCTGTCATGTTGGGAAGCAGCAGTATTTGTGTCCCACAGATTTACATTTATCAGTAGAACACGCATGTACGCACCCTCGATAGATTCTGGTTCAAGTATGCATGGACCATAGCCTTGCATTGTTGAAGCCCCTTTTATCCAAATTGAAAATGCCTATGCTAACGCTATCATTTTGGGGGGTCGAAAGCACCAATCAGATCCCCTCGTTACACATCCGCATTTTGGATGTATTTGATATTGGTTATAACTTATTACCCCAGTTCTTCTTGTCATGATATCTGTATTTCATTGCATTTTGTTCAGACTTGAGGCTATGAAGATCGCTGCCAATGCAGAAAAACAGGCGCTGGGGGCTGGGGCAGGACTTGGTTGCAATGGTAGCTGATGTAAACTCCACAGCATCCCTCGTTTACCTCAGTACTTGTGCACTGAACATGTGCTATGACCTTCCACAAAACCTCAGCCCTCGGCCGCTGCAGGAATGTTTGGATTCCCTGTGGGGCCTCCTGGATCAGGAAGCGGTCTATGATGCCACGCGGTCGCATCCCGCTTGTGGGGTAGCTATACAATGACTTCAGCCATAGATTTATTCCGTTTACCCTCTGGTAAACTAACATAACTATGGAAAATCACCATTTATAGTGGATTTTCCCCATAAAAAATGGTGATTTCCATATAGTTATGTGACAGTTTACCAGAGGGTATATCTATTTATAAGATGGATTGCACCATCCCATCATCCCATCTTAGAATCTGAACTGGGTTTCCAATAACCAAAAAGTTTTGGCCCATTGGAGCGGCGGATTCTCCACTCTCTTTTTTTCCAGGCGAAGATTCAGAAAAAGGTGGTCACTAAGGAGCAGTTCATCGGAAACTATGGTGAGCCCAGACGCTGGGCGTAGGCAGCGCAGGAGTGTTTCACTGGTGGTCATGGTGGTCATGATGAAAAGCTGAGATTTAAGCGATTTGACATGATTTGACCAAGAAAAATTGGGACTGGAATATTTATGGATGATTGATGGATCATTATTTTTGTTACCCTTCGGTAGTCAAAGGTGGCTGGGAAGTCCCTTATGAATTTATAGCTTTAGAGCCAGGAAAATCATCAAAGAACAGGGGGGATCTTCCATTGCCATGTTTGAGAAATCAAAGGGGAGAAAAGACCAGAGGAGCACGTTTGTAGCTGTGAACATTATATTATCACATAATATATATATATATAATATACATATATTATAGTATTTTATATTCTATATTATACATTATTATATATATATTGGGTATATTATTATTTATCTATCAATCTGTGGATCTATCTATCGATCTATGTAACTACCTATCTCCCTCTTTTTAACTGAACTAGACTAGACTAAATTAGACCAGACTAAACTAAACTCTGTGACTGGCTGACTAAGTGACTGACGAACTAATCACTACTGTAAACAGTGCTGCTGTTTCACCAGCTCCTCGAAGTATGGCCAAGGTATGACCAAATTCCTGGAACCTTGGATCAACGGGATGTTGGCGCGTCTTTTGTTCCACAGTTTGTATGGCTGTTTTGATTTAGGAAATCACCATGTTCAAATATGTTCAATAGGAATACAACTACAAAGAGATGGTATGATGTATGATTGAGAACAAGAAGACGCAGAATGTTGGGGGTGAACAGATCATCCCTCTTTTTTTAGACAAAAAGAACGCTTTGATGTTGATGGGCCATGGGCCATTGGGGTTGTGAAAAGGCTCATTGGCAAACTGGCAAACCTGCCCCAGCCGAAAAAACAAAATAGTCCCATGTAGCCAAGCTCAAGACCCCTCAAAGCAACAGTGCTAGTGCCCCAAAAAAAAGTGTTTCGTTTTAAGGGGCCTGGCTGCCTGGCTCTAACGTTTTCTGACGCTTTTCAGGACCTTATCAATGCCCACACAGAAGACCCAAAGCAGGTCTTTGCCATGATCGATCGCTACTTGGCACCATGCTGATGGTATGGGATTTATCAGCTGGGTCAAACATTAGCCATACAAACAGGCTGTGCCATGGTGATTCTTCTTCGCTGATGTGAGTTTTCCACTACCTGGTGTGACTTTTCTGTATCGCCACTGTGACATGGGGATGATGTGACTTTCCCCGCCTGATGTGACTTAAGTACGGTGCTTGTACAGGTATGATATATTTAGACTACCTGCATCTACTCCTGAGATCATCCAAAAAACGTTGCAACAAGTAAAGCATTGACCATCCGAGCAAGTTCCTAGACACAGCGTGCCATTGTCGTTATTTGCATGTATATGTATGTAGTATGTCAAAATATCTTGTTTCAATAGCCCAGTCATGCATGTAGATGTAGCATGATGTAGCTATATAGATTTAACTTGCCATGACAGAAACATGTGGACGATTAGGGATGCCTAAAAGGATCGTGTTTCTTCCAGGACCAAGGCCGTCCGATGTTCACATCTATCGCTGTGCTGTAAATTGGCGCTTTGTCTTCGCAAATCAAATATGACAATGGCTGAAATCCCCATGGTTTCTAGAAATTCGCATGGTTTCCATGCAAAAAATCACCTATCAACCTAATATCATCTAATATCATCTATATAATATCATCTCATATCACCTTATATCATCTAATATCATTTGATATCATCTTATATCATGATATTGTGTTATGGCATTTTATGGTTTTTAATTGTTCAACCAGATGATTTGTCCCAAACGTCGGGGAGATCGAACCAGCTGGACGGTTTAGGTGATGGTGATGGTACCCTGACCGCGCCGGAGTTCCTGATTTGCTGCGAACGCCTCATGGGCCCCTCCAAGGCCGGCTTGGGTGAAGGGTGAAGGGTGAAGGGTGGGGTATTGGCGGATCTAAGCAATACGGAAAATCCACCCATTTTTAATAGGTAAACCATCTATTTCTATGGGCCATCTATCCCATGGCTATGTTAAATAACCAGAGGGTATGTATATTAAATTAACTACTGTAATTAATTGATTATAGAATTAATTTTCATAATTCTACACATGCATATGTATATTGTATATATGCATACGGATAATTAATGGATCATTATTGGTATATACCCTCTGGTGTCATCAAACATTGCTGGAAAACCCCGGCCGGGCCAAATGGAGGTTTGATTGCCGGAGGGTAAATCGGAACATCTAAATTGCCCTTTTTGGGTGGATTTTTGATGATTTTTGTGCATGGTGTACATGTGTATCTAAGGTTCTCCGCGGTGGGTCTGAAATATATTGAAATCCTAGAACCAGCTTTTTTAGTGGGTTTTGACGCAAAGTATGAATCAAGAAGTGTTGCATTGTCTCAAATATGAGGAAAACAGCTGCATGAGGTGCAGGTCGCCAGTACAACTTATACACCTCAAAGAAATTGAGAAATTGTTCCAGTGGACGCGTGCTTTATGAGTGGTAATCGCACAATTTGGCCATAATCTCTCCATTATTTACATGTATTCTTCAATTTGTTTGTGCCCAACATTTTCCTGGCTGGATTTGATCGCCTCGCGGCAATCCGTCCTAGTTTGGATGGATCCAATGTGCTAAGGCCAGCATGTTGGTGAAGATCGCAAACGAGCAGTGACTTGGTACTCTGCGACCCTTAAATTTGTTCGATCCCGTGGCTTAAGGAATTTTCATTCCTTAAGTTTGTTTGATCTCATCCCCACGTTTCTTACTGTCGCCCCCGGTTTTTTTTAACGATTCTTTGTGCTGTCATCCAACGGTTTCGTTCACTGACCATTTTGGCTGGTCAAATCCTGCATGTCTAAGGCGAGTGAAGATGGAAACACAGGACAGGGCAACCTCCATGCCTTGGGAAGGTGATGAAATTGTCACATCTGCTGTTGCAGCCCCAAGGGGGCGGCAAGCAACATAGCTTGGGACTCTATCAACAGGCGTAAATAACACAAAACGTCACACAACAAATTCGGATGGAACCAGTGAAGATGGTAAGATAGCCAAGAACCGTGAGGATTTCAAGGCCCTCACAAAGAATGCTGGTCGGAATGTGGAGATGATCATTAAAGAGGGCCCACTATGTTTGGCACCGGAGCTGAGGGTCCATCACACTGTCCACGTTCGCCGTCTCTTGCTGAGACAGTGTACAGATTCGGGGCAAAGCAGAGTTACCTGACAAGAACCTCACCATGAATCGCATGAATGATGGGTAGTCAAGTGATCATCTCAGAAACATGCAAGAAAAAACTTACCTCAGTTTATCCCTTGTTTCTTAGGCAGATTGCCCCCACCTAATGGTGGAAGTGGACGACTCACCACCCTCAAGACTAGCATTGGTTTCCTACCCCTTGTTTCTTGGGCTTTAAAGATTTGAAAATTCTGCTATGGTTCCATCATGTTCCATCGAGATATAAGATATGGACATGTGCGTATGCATGATATGCATGTGCCAATACGTATTAATGCACCTTGCCCACTGAACCTGACCACCCCACTGGACGACCGTGCCCCGCGCTGTTCCGCCCATGGCCGGTGGCTACGGGGCCGCTGTGCCCGAGTTGGATCCCACGAAATTTCGACGGCCCAAGGGGCCCAAGGTCACCCGAACGAGGCCCGGGCGTATGGTTTTTTTTGTTTAGGGGGGGGAGGATGGCAAACAATCCATTAATCCTTGTTAATGTATGTTAATGATTGTTAATGTATGTTAATGATTGTTAATGTATATTAATGTCCCGAAAAAAAAAAAGATATTTGATATATTTGCTCGTAATCTACAATCCCAGTTATTGTATAATGCAAAATACCTAAACGCCAAACCAGGCGTTTCGTCTGGGGGTATTGAATATTAGAGGGAAGGGATGAAAAGGTTGCATGATGTTACTCTAGCTTAATCATTGGATGTGAGGCATGTGTATGTGTTTGCGTTGTTATCGAGGATTATTCCGTTATACACATGGGAATGCAGAACTGTTTGTACCAGCTCATGTTTTCGGGTTGCGTTTTGTCAGATGCCACAGCCTGCATGTATGTATGCAACAGTTGGTACTGTACAGGTGCGAAGTATCAGAAGGTCCGTGAGCAATTGTAGGCATGCCATTTCTAATGATTATGAAGATGTGAATTTGGTGCAGAACGATGATGATGCTCATGAGGGCGGTTCTGATGATGATGATGCTGTTGAGAATGCTGTTGGTGATAGCTGTTGATGGTATTTATGATCAAAACTGTCATGTTAATTCTCACCACTCTGGTCATAGCATTTGCCGTGGCCATTGCGCAGGCATTTGTACTTGGCCAACTGTGGCTGCCTGGCGTTATGACTGATGACTGGGTCCTGGATCAATTTCCTCCAATATAACATGCTCCCCAAACGGAACCCTGATTTAGTTTGGATTCATGAATTGTGAGCGTCATGGGGATGTTTTAATATGTTTTAGATTGCTGTAGTTTTTTTTGGGGTGTGGAGTGATTGGTGACATATGTGGGCTAACTTGGTGGTTTGTTGTTCCCCTGGTTGGTTTCGTTTCCAGCTCCGGAGCGGGTTGTCACGGAAAGCGAAGTCCACCAGGTCGTAGTTGCGGAGACACCGTGCCGCAACTCCTGCAGTGTTTGGAAGCCACGGAGGCCTCCCAAATCATGATTCAAATTGAGAGCTTCCAGCAATTTTAGCATATCTGGTTGGTGGTTTGGAACATGTTTTCCATATTTTGGGAATAATCATCCCAACTGACTTTCATATTTTTCAGAGGGGTTGAAACCACCAACCAGATATTTTAGCCGCATATATTTGTTGATGTTATTGCGTTTCACCGTCAAATTTGTTTCGGGCCCTGGAAGCGCGGCTTCCAGCCGCGCTCCAGGTCTCAGTGTTGGGGCTGCACCTTGGCGAGGGTGGTGTGTCCTATGCCAGCTTTTCAGATGCTGATGCTGCTGAGAGGGTCAAGGTGCGGATGGGCATTGATGGCAGAGATGTGGGTGTATCTGAAAATAGGCTAAACCCCTAAACCCAATGGTTTTGCTGATCATTATCCCTATTAAATGGCTATAATTGGGAATATACCCTATTTTCAGACAAACCCATGTATAGAAATATGTGCTATTGGATGCTATTGGGTTGAACGCGGTTGAACTGTTAGATTCACATTTGCTTCGAGCCGTCATAGGTTTGCTGATAGAATCATGACTTCGACTTCGAGGCTTCAAGGCCATAGTTTGACATTTTTGGAGGTAGATGTTTAATCAACGTCATACTTCCACTCTTGGAAATGTTTGGTGAGGGTGGCGCAACCACTATTTAATGGGTGAATCTTCACATGGCTCACTAGGCATATTTGGAGTCACCCTCCAGCAGCCACTCCTGGCGAGTGAAGTTTGCTGAGTTGGAAGACGAAGCCACGGATGGAGGAGTCTCTTGGTATTGCTGGGCCCAAAACGGCTGCCCCAACGTGCTGTTGGCGCAAAAGAATCCAACCGCCTGCAAAATCCAAGAAAACAAACATACATACATCAAGCTCGAGATATGTATTTGTTTGCTTTTTTAGTTACAGTCAGTTCTTTAAACTTTAAACATACATCTCAAGATGTGTTTTCTTTTGGTTGTGTTCTTCTTTGTATTTAATGTTGCTGTGGCAAATCAGCCCTGGAAAAAAAAGTGTTTCATGTTCCCCGAACAATAAACATGAATAAACCATCTCCAACATCAAAGGTGGTATAAACCATCTCCAAGTGGATTTATGGCGGCAGCTGAGGTGCTATTGCCCGGCAGTGTGGCCTCCACCAAGCATGTGGAAGTTCCAGGCCGGAAACGCTTTGGCTTTGACCATCTGGGACTTTTCAGTGCCAGTTCATATTATTGGAGGGCTATGGTTGGTGAGTCTATTCCTAGACATTTTGCTAGAAACCATGAGAGTGGATCATTTGCAAGATGCATTAAATCTACATTGCTGCAATTTTGATGGATGCCTTCAGAATTTGTTTTGAATTGATGTGCATCTGGGTGTGCATATAGATAATATATATGAGAATATAATGATACATACACGCACATATATATATATATACATACACGCACGCTGGGGGTGCCGCCCAGGGGTTTATTATGTCACCAACTCTTTAGGGTTTGTTTGGGGGTTGTTTGCGGTTTGTTTATATACGTAGGGTTTATCTGACGTTCATTTAGGGTTTTCAGGGTTTACCACGGTTTTAATGATATTTTACTTTCAAGGCTTACTTGGGGTTTCATGTCAGATTTAGGTTTTTAGGGTTTAGGATTTAGGGATTGGGGTTTTGTGTTTTGGCAACAAATCTCGTCAGCCATTCGGCCATTCCGCCGACATCCCAAAATGCATAAAACACTGGTCCTGCGCAGTCAAAGCGCACTTCTTTGGGCAGCACCCCTGTCCTGGCCTATGTGTGATTAAATTACATGTGCATTTACACATTCACGATTCGGTGTTCATTTGTCTATCTTTACATATGCAACATGCAACATGCAACATGCCGCCCCAGGTGTACATGTGGTGGAGGACTTCATCAGCCAATCAGAGGCAGATGAGTTGCTGCGGCAAGTGGATCTCCAACCTTGGAACACCAGCGACTTGGCGGAACGAGGGGTTATTTTCCCGGCGCGCGGCGCCCAGGGAATCCCAGGGACGGATGGGCTACCATGAACTACCCTCTGGTAAACTAACATAACTATGGAAAATCACCATTTTCAATGGGTAAATCCACTATAAATGGTCATTTTCAATAGCTATGTTAAAATACCAGAGGGTAGCTTGTTGATGAGGGTGGTATTTTTTCAACTGTGTTTCTGGAGACTTTGTCATGACTTTGTCTAGGAGTTGAGTGGGATTATGGTGCCACTTTGTGTTTGGTGACTCTGACTTGTAGGTCAGACACATACTGAAAGACACATACTGAAATGCAAGATCGAGGAACCCAGCGAAGCAGGTTGTCTCTGAATCCAAGCAATGAATAAATTTGTCAAACGATCAGCCAAGATCTTTCAAGTGTTTTTTCTGACTTCAGTTCTCTGAGTCACTCAGGTATCAAGCGGCGGGTTCAGAGACTCAGTTGCACCTATCGCACCTCAGAGGGGTTTCAGTTCGCTCAAGAATGCCTCAATGAACTAAGACCCCTATCATCCACTGTCTTAATTAGCTTGGATCCAGATCTCAAACAAGAAATTTAGTATCCTTCCTACTTTTACTTCAGCTTCGCACATGGTCGTTCGCGGGGGGGACTGGCCTACCGTTAGGCACTACGGCCGGGCCTTTGACTATGCTAAGCTCATGATTGCGGCAGGCGCAGGGTGGAGGAGTAACTGCTGGGTCGACGCAGACAAATGAAAATTCCAAAAAGCCTATCCTAGGCCCATGTTTTGTTGGCATCCAATTATTCATTTCGTTCTCATTCTACCTCCTTTTGTTCCCCACCTGCCAGGTGAGGGTTGTTAGATTTTATGTCAGTTGCCTCCTCGTCCTCCTTCTCCTCCTCCTTCTCCTCCTCCTCTCCTCCTCCTCCTCGTCCTCCTCGTCGTCCTCCTCGTCCTCGTCGTCCTTGCTCAACTGCGACCCGCGATCCACAGTGTTCTCTGCCGGACCTCAACCACGACCATCCACGCCCAGTGTTCCCTGCCGGACCTCAACCACGACCATCCAC
>Ga0126342_10011769_pt1 | contig 15617 bp, 13 predicted proteins | sample Cyp1metagenome_FD_92528 | JGI IMG/M metagenome (GOLD analysis project Ga0126342, IMG submission 92528) | Coral microbial communities from Lord Howe Island, Old Settlement Bay, Australia - Cyphastrea 1 metagenome | ecosystem: Host-associated > Invertebrates > Cnidaria > Coral ...
AGACCTTGGGTTTGACACGTACAAAGACTACGAGCAGGAATTTCTGGCTCTTTGCGCGAAACAAGAGGCCTTATTTCTCCTTTTGGATATACTGCACTGATTCGTTTTGGAATGAGGAAGAGCCGGCGTGGCATCGGATGGAGCAATCTTTGTCATCTATTACCTCGAACGAAGAAGTAGGGTTAACTACCAAGTCTATATTAGAGTTTGTGCTTCCATATCGATGCGTCATCAGATCTTTAGGTTTGCTAAGATGATTTTGCGTGACGGGTGCAGCACTTCGTATGACCTGGCTTCACTTTTTCGTGGCAGGTGCAGTACTTTAAGACATGGGAATTATTTATTTAAAAAAAAAAACGCATTGGTACGAAGCCGGTTGTTTGGATAAGACATGTTTAACATTGTTTAACTATTACTATCTGCCTGACGAATAGTACAATGCTATCATATTTTATGTATATGTAAATTTTCAGATGAGACAGACAAATAAATGGCCACGCACGGATTAAGATGAAGTCATATCATATCATATCATCTCGCTCATTGCGCATATGACCATTGACAGTTTTCAATCTTCGTCTGATCTTCCCAATCAGGCATCATGATTGCTGATTTTATAGAGGAGATGGTCAGTCCCAAGAATGGAGATGCACAACTTATTGATATGGTTGATCAACTAATACAGGGCTGTGTAAATATTGCATGGTTCTCCCCAAGAGAAACTCAGCAGCACTCTGCAGGACATCGGTAAGCCACCAGAAATGTAGATCACGTTCGAAACTGGTGCTTATTCCATACCTATATGACTTTATCATGGAGACTCAACTTTCCATTCTCGAAGGAAGTCTCACGGAGTTGCTTCGTTTTTGATGTCAATTTCGAAAATTGAGGTCACGTAGAATTTCATCGTTTTGGAGCTGCGACCTTCACTGCTTGAGGAAGTCTCGCAGAATTGCTTCGTTTTGGAGCTGTGCACATCCATTTTTTTGCGAAGGTCTCGCAGAATTATGCTTCGTTTCAGATAGATAGATAGATAGATAGATGGATAGATGGATAGATGGATAGATGGATAGATGGATAGATGGATAGATAGATGGACAGATAGTTAGATAGATAGATAGATAGACAGATAAATAGATAGATAATTAAATGGATAGCTGGGTGGATAGATAGGTAATTAGATCGATAGATGGATGGATAGATAGATAATGAGATCGATACATGGATGGATAGATGGATGGATACATAGTCAGACAGTCAGATAGTCAGATAGTTCGATAGTCAGATAGTCAGATAGTCAGATAGACGATAGTTAGATAGACAGATAGCCAGATAGACAGATAGTCAGATAGACAGACAGTCAGATAGTCAGATAGATAGGTAGCTAGATAGCTAGATAGCTAGATAGCTAGATAAATAAATAGATTGATTGACAGATAGATGCATAATGGACAGATAGTCAGGTAGACAGAGAGTCAGGTAGATAGATACTAGATAGATCATAGACAGATAGATATACAGAAAGATAGATAGTCAGATAGATAGACGGATAGAGGCAGGTAGACAGACAGACAGACAGACAGATAGATAAATAGATATGTTGACAGATAGAGAGATATAGTCAGATAGACAGATAGAGAGGTAGACAGATAGACTGACAGATAGATACATAGATAGATACATAGAGAAATAAAAAAAAATAGATTGATAGATAGATTGGCTAGATAGACAGGTAGAGAGATAGATAGGTAGACAGATAGACAAATAGATAGATAAATAGATATGTTGACAGATAGACAGATATATAGATCGACAGATAGACAGGTAGATAGATAGACAGATAGACAGGTAGATAGATAGACAGATAGATAGATAGATAGACAGGCAGAGAGGAGGGAGAGAGAGAGAGAGAGAGAGAGAGAGACTCTGAGCCTCAACGACCTTCGATCAGTGAGTTCGCTCTGACATCCATGCATCACAGCAACAAACCTCTCCTGTAGGTCCCCTATCTTTGAAACTTCCACCACCGCCTTGCGCGGTACTACTGGTAACTAACTAATATCCTATCATGTTCCAATATATCTGATCGTAAACTTTTTATATACACACATATTTGATATGTATATATATATATGTTTTTCAATATATATATATGTGTATATATATATGTATATATATGTATATATATATGTGTGTGTGTGTGTTTTTTTCGTATATACATATATACATATGTGCGCGTGTGTCATGCATATCTTATTTCCCCGCCCAATGGTTGGTTATCAACCCAAATCGACGCTCAGCAAACCTTGAACCATCACCGCCCAGGGGGAGGATGATGAAGCGACATCAGAAATGCTCCACGGTTTTTGAACGATTCAAAAGAGCCAAGCGGGAACGATGTTTATTCGGATGATGTCCACTTAGTGGTTCACCCGAAGGAAGTTACCATCACCAAGATTTTTTTAGAACATAAGGGAATACCCTGACTTGGGATGATGTACATGACCCTCTTAAGAGATGGTTACTGGGATGGGAAAACCATAGGAAAACCACAGGAAAATGGAGGTTTTAATGGGAAAACCATAGGAAAACCATAGGAAAATGGAGGTTTTAATTGATTATGAGTGGGTTTACAACACTAGCAGGTTGTAAGGTGTAACCTTATGACTTACTACGATGTTTTTCCGGGTACAACATGGTACAACCATGGAGATTACACCACAAGAAATATTGTGATTGTTTCGGCACATAGAAGCAAACTCACGAGCCGACCTACTTGATGGTTCATCGAACTTAGTAAGTGGGTTATAACCCCAGTTATAAATGGGATAAGTAGGGTTAATTCACTTGTAACTGGAGTTATAACCCACTTACTAAGTGGGATGAACCACCAAGTAGCCTTTTCTTTCATGGTGAGTAAGGGGAAGCACCCCAAAGTGATCTTACTTCCGATGCAAGAATTACGAAAGCTCTCATGGCACATCATAGCTCCGTATATGCATGTAACACGATGAATGTGATTTTGACACATGTCTGCAGCGTCATCTTGATCGTCAACTGATTTTTTGTTTATGTGTGCCATTTTGGTTTGAAACTTCAAGTGAAGCTGATGTGGCAAGTGCCACTGACTCATGTGACATGGCATCTTCATTGTTCAGTGATGTTCAAGTTACATTACGGCATGTCACATCAAATAATTTACAGATGTTTGAGTAAACATCATCTTTACAATTTTCAATTTTTCGTCCCGACCCTATTTCTCCCATCCCATGGACGTCCAACCGGACTACGATCTGCAATCACTCTTTCATCCAGTGCTGATTGTGCAGAGCTACATTCACCAATTGGACGCGATCGAAGAGTCACTTATTGAGCTGGCAGACTACTTGGTGGCTCATCCCACTTAGTAAGTGGGTTATAACCCCAGTTATAAATGGGATAAGTAGGGTTAATCCACTTATAACTGGGGTTATAACCCACTTACTAAGTGGGATGTCCCACCAAGTACTTGGATGACAAAAATCTCGTCCGAAATCGTCGACAACATGAGACTCCAGATTCGCCAGCTCAACTTCTCCAGGATGTCGACGTGTGCAAGACCATTTGCAGAGGTATGGACGTCTGCCTTTGATCAACCACTTTTCAATGACAAGGGTTGTTTTTTTTGAGTGGACACACATGAACATACCATTGCGTGCATTCTCAGTTTCATACGGCTTAACGCTGCAGCAGGGATACATGACATATTAAAATATGTGCTCGTTTGCCCAGAACAAAAATGGTACCCCACCGTTTGAAGGCTATAATGATGTATCTCCAATGTATCTCATGAGAAAATGTGTTCAATTGTCCCATGAGTAAATTCAATCTAAAACCCACAAAAATAAAATAGACCAACGTACAAGCAGCAGCTCTGGGGAACATGGCATACAGCCAGTGCATGCCAGTGACTAAACTGGTAGGCCGTTTGCAATCTGTGTTTATTCGCCCGGCAACCACCTTTGATCATCACAGGGCCGTCGGGCAGTCATGTTCCGTTCATCAAGGTTTGCTACGTCCCTTGCTGGAGAATTCCACTAACGTCAAGATGAAGACATTGGTTTTAGAAGCTGGCACCCTTGCTGGAAATTCAAATCAAACATAGCCGGTTGGTGGTTTGGAACATATATTTTTTCCATAATATATGGGATGTCATCCTTCCCATTGACGAACTCATACTTTGCCAGATGGTTAAAACCACCAACCAGATAGATTAGCAACCTTCTGGAGCCATGTTTGAGATGTTTTGCGCCATCAAACTCCCCCAAAGAAGTTGGTCAATATAATCGTATACATATATATATATGGTGGTTTCCTAAGTCATAGGTGTACCCCCAGTTCTACTCCATTTATAGAAGGATTTTCCATTATAAATCATCTATTTTGATCGAAAAAAAGCATCGTCTCATCCGATTTTGTGGAAAAATCAGGTTAGATGGCCTGACGACCTCCACAGATGTGTCGGGCATCCCAGGAAAAAAATTGAGTTAAGTGAGCTGAGTCCTGTTGTGAGACGTCGACCTAGTTATATCTACTTGAGGGTTTCCTAAAATGGGGGTACCCCAGTTATCATCCATTTATAGATGGGTTTTTCCATTATAAACTTATAAACCACCCAGCTATTGGGGTACCCCCAGTTTAGGAAACCTCCTTTTATTGGACTCTACTGAAAGCGTGTCATCCCTTTTCTCATTGTCTCATACCCAATGATTGCATCTCCTGGCAGACCTTGGTGAAGGGCTCGTCCGTTGTACCACGAAGAGTCTGCAGTAGTCGCTCCCAAGTTGTGTGCATGTTCAACCTCTGTCGCGACCATGATTTTGGATCAGGGTGTGAATGGGAATGGGTCAGTACCCATGGGACAATTTCTGATCTGGATGAAGAATTATGAACAAAAGCTATGTTGGTGTTCGCCAGAGTACCAGGGTTTGGGACCATTTCCACACCAATGGAATCCTGTTGTTCGTGGTTGGATGATGCCACAATGAGTTTGACGATAGGCTTCGTGGCACATCATTGAAATCACTATGAAAATCATGATGCATCATTAATCATCTGCAGCATTTCTACAAAGACTGGAGCAGTCAAATGTAGGTGGATGAAAATTATCTACCCAAATCAAGCAACAGTTTAATCCTTTCAAAAGTGCACATTCCAATCTGTGGTGCCAGTAGTTGTTGACCCCTCTATAGCAACCCCAAGTCATAGATGGAAAAGTCGAACTGGGTAACACCTTTCGCGATCTCTTTGGGGCTACAAATATCTCAAGAAAAAAGATATGTGGCTAGTGACGCTTCCCCGTGTCCGAAAATGAGAAGGTCCCAGTGTTTTCAGTGTTTTCCCATTTGATGATGATGCCATCCATGTCTGTCAAATGCCTATAAATGCCCCATGGTTCATTTGTGTAGTTCCCATATGTTTTTGTGAGCATTCCATGTTGGTTGGTTAGCCTCCCCGTGTCGCTCACTGCAATTGTCCTATTTTTAGATCTGAAATTCCAGTTGCTGGTGGTTGAGTCATGTTGAACCACTACGTTTGTAGTACACACACTTTTGCACAGGGAAATATCCGCATGGTCGAAGAGTCTTTCTTGGTACTTGATATCCCCGCTTTAGATATTTGATTGGTTAATTATTGTTTGTGGAATGTTTGATGCTCATTTCGTCTTTGTTCTTGGTTCATATTCATTGGTTCATACTCCTCAGCAACCCTGGTTTGGCGGCTTAATAGTTTATTTGTTTGTTATGAACGAGAAAATTGCCCGGCCAGCTAAGAACAAAACATCTTTGCAGGGCTCCCTAATAATTGCACAGTTAGACACAAGAATCGTATATCATGTTCAAGGTTCCGTAAATCTAACCCCCATTTTGGCATTCGTCTCCCCATTTTGAACTGGTGAAGGTGATCCCTAGGGATATTCCCGGACAAACCAACCCAAACCAGCAAGCAACTCTTAGTTGAACTATATATACTGGGTCAACCAACATCAACCAACTGGATGCGGGTTTCTACAGATCCTGAATAATCTGTTGCCATGGGAATATTGATGTAAAAACCATTACTAAGAATTGTTCCATTTTTGGTGGGCTATCCAAGATTGGCGTTGGGTGTATCTGTGCCGGTCAAGTTGGAGCACCCAGTCCTAGTCATCGGAAAGACCCATCACCCGTGGATTAGCCGTATCCCATTTAGAACTGGGGTGAACTAATCAATGGAGGTACGTTAGTAATTACCATATTTGGGGCCATATTTTGTGGGGATATTCCCTAAAATTTGGGCCGTATATATGGTAGGTACCTCCAATCAATCGGTTCCCAGCCGTGGCTAGTTCGCCCTTAGGTGGAACTATTTGGAGCAGGTCTTTGTCCCTTTCTTCTTGAGGGACGTAGACGTCTACGGCCGACCACTTCCGGAGGATCCCGAAAAAAATGCGCGTGTCATCGGGAAAATGAGGTGTTGAACCATGTTCCCCTAAATGTTCAAACAATCGGTCCGAGTCCACTTTTTGTTCAGATGTTGGGACGGTCAATATCAAAATATTGATCAAATGATATATTGTGGGTAAAACAATGTCATAAACCACCCATGACTGGGAATGGTAAACATACCACCTAATAAAATGGTGATGACTGTGGATGGTAAACATGTCATTGGGAATTACCCACATGAAACAAGATATGTGGGATGATTTCCATGCGATCCGAACGGGTGGAACGGATGATTCTATGTATGTTTTTTGAGATCCTGATCATCCTGATCTGTTTGAATTTCCATGGTTACCCTCTGGTAATTTAACATAGCTATAGAAAATCACCATTTTTAATAGGTAAACCATCTATAAATGGGCCATTTTCCATAGCTATGTTAGTTTACCAGAGGGTAGTTTCAGCATTTAGAGAAACAATCAAACATTCATTTAGTTTCCATGGTTGGTCATTCCTTTGTAAAGGGGAGAGTTCTCGAAGTCCAGATTTTGTTTGGACGAGTTGAGATTTCTGACATGCTCATCCAACTACACTCAAGTAGTGAGAAATGAATCATTGTTAGAACCCCCAAGTTGCTGAGTGAAAAGGGCCGAAAAAAATGGAAGATGCTTCATCGATAGTGGAAATCGCGGTGGTCGGGTTCCATCGTTCCATGTTTGTTTTCCGCGGCAAGGGGCAAAGGGTAGCATGCTTTGGTCCAGCATTGTGACAGAAACATTGTTGGCCCCGAGAGATTATCTTGTTGGTGGTTTCAAACATGGCTTTTATTTTCCATCATATATGGCGTATATGGGATGTCATCCTTCCCATTGACGAACTCATATGTTTCAATATGGTAAAGTCACCACCAACCAGTTATGGATCGGGCGAAACTTCCCAATCAAACATCACGGCAACTGGAAATCTCCCATAGATGGATTTCCCATTCAAACGCCCATTAAAAAAACTCCTGCCATGTTTGATTACCAGAGGTTTGGAGAATACTCTCTGGTAAATAACTACGGAAAATCACCATGTTTAATGGGTAAATCAACTATTTCTATGGCCATTTTCCATCACAAAAACCAGACGGAAACGATTTTATTCACAGATTGCACCATCTCTTTGACCCACGACTCTGCGGATGGACAGGGCATAGGGCCAGGTAAAAAAAAAATGGCTGGCTGAATCAGGGATTTTGTTGGAGGAAAGCCATAGAGGATGGGGGCCCCTTCAGCATTCAGTAGGTTTATGTTTGTGGCTGAATTAACTCTGGTTTATGATGGTTTATGGTAGATATAACGAACTAGATAAATATAGTATTCATAGGTTTTTTTTCAACCAACAACTTACATCACTGAGAGAAATCATCATCCTGTAGGTTTACCCTTCTGCAGGACCAACGAGGGACCTTTCTGCAGTACAATCAGGTGTGGTCTCACAGGGTGAGTTACCTTTGGATGAAGAGATGGCTACGAATCAAATAGCCATGGTATCCTGTTGATCAAATGTGTCATGGATATTATGATTCTGATTGGTTAAATCATAATCACAATAGCCATGAAATAGCTATGAAATCATAATGGATTGTTGTGCCATGAATACATAATCTGGTTGGTGGTTTGGAACATGTTTTTCCATATATTGGGAACAATAATCCCAACTGACTTTCATATTTTTCAGAGGGGTTGAAACCACCAACCAGTAATAGATTGGTCGAGAGATGGCTATAGCAAATTCGAATCTTTGGATGCCAAACCTGGGTCAATAGCGACGGCAGCCGTGAACGGAGCAATGAACATCCATAATTCTTGGTTAAACTATATAAACCTCACCGCAACTTCACTGGAATGATGGTATGTAAGTTAAGAGGAAGCATCACGAATCATCGTTTTACTTCAAGTTAGTGGATGGTGATACCCGAGGTAAGCGCGGCGGGAGGCGATGGTTTTCGGACAATCTTGTTGACTAGATATGAATGACTTGCATTTCATATCACTTCATACCGCTCTGAAAAGAATGATTTTTACGTACATATATATATATACATACATACATACATACATGCATGCATGCATGCATACATACATACATACATACATTGTGTACATATTTGTATCTATAATATGAATGATATATATAGAGAGAGAGAGAGAAATGTTGGCTAAAAGCCTCGAACTCTTTGGTTTTTTCTTTGGAAGCTCATCTTGCAGGTTCTTGGAGGGATTATCTTCACCTTGGAACGTGGCTTCATGAAAAGCTGCGAGGTGCCGTTGAAAAAAGTCGGTGTTTCGAGTCGGTTGCTGGGAGATTTCATTGCTGGCTTCCATAAATGAAGGGACCTCCACAAAATAGTTGGTTTATTTCCATGGGAAAATCCATGGACATGACATGGAATAGTCATGATTCCATGATTTTTTAGGGGTATGACTATGGAAACATCAACATTCCAGAGCTTCCAACATCGAGGGAGCGATTCGGAGCTTCCCAAGTTTTATATTTGAAAATCACCATGTTTAAAGTGATGGAAAAATAGATAAATCATGGTAGCTATGTTTTCTGGTATGTTAAATCATGGTTAATAATCTATAGATGTGCCATTCTCCATAGCTATGTTAAAGTACATGTGTGAAATATTCTGAATCACATAGCGATGGAGGAAACTGCAAGAAATTGACGTTGATGTATCAAACAGCCGGAGGGTTTGGAATTGCCAGAAAAAAATGTAGACCCAGCCATAGTGCTTGTACACATATATGTCATAATATGTTTATGTATAGTTACACATGTGTTTGCTCATGTTTATTTGTTTATGTGTATAGATCAATAGAGAAAGAGAGATGTTTTTTTGCGCAGACGCCAGACCTGGTTCCCGTGGATTTTCCCTTCCATTGAGATTCCCAATAGCAACAGCAGATAGCAGATATCTGATTACGTCCATTCTACCTTCATCTTACTGGTGCTAAACGCAGGGAATTTTCGGGAATGATCCATAATCACTAGTAATAATCATCCCAGCAACCCCCATTCCCGTCCATTCCCTACTAAGCACCAGTAAGTCATCAAATATCCACCAAAAACTGCAAGATATATTAACATGATGTAGAAAAAATGCCATATCATTCAATTTCAATGAGGTAATTCCAGATAATAAAATACAAGATCCATTTTATATTCCTTAGAATTTATACAGGATGGGCCCCCCCAATTATAAGTTGGTTTATAAACCCCATTCACCATAGTTATCTATAGTTATATCTAACATAAACCATAGAATTCAGCCGCTTATAAACCAACTGAATGCTATCTGAAGGGGGCCCTATCCTATATGAACCCCGAAAAAGAAAAGCCATGGACTTCGGGCGCAGGATGAGCTGGTGAAGCATCTGACCTGCTTTCCTCAAGTCGCTAAACCCCAGGGCAGGGATCTCTCTGGTGGTTGGTGATAAGTGGGGATTGAAGATGTTCTACCCTCTGGTAAACGTTTACATTTTGCTATGGAAAATCACCATGTTTTTCATGGGTAAATCAACGAACTAAATGTTTCATGTTCAATAGCTATGTGTTAGTCATTACCAGGGGGTATATCCCATTAATATCCCATTGAATCACTATAAATCCCATTAAATCACTATAAATCCCTATCAATTTCCATTAAATTCAGGGGGTAGATGGCCCATAATGAGCCGCCCATGAAATGACCATCATCCAGTTTTTTCGGGTACCGTTTGGGTATCGTTTTGACTTACAGCCATTTATGGATGCTAAAAACATTGATTTACCTATTTTTGCTAGATGCCTATGTTTGATTTACCTATTTTTTGATTTACCTATTTTTTTGGTTTACCTATTTTTGCTAGATGCCGTCTTAGTAAACCATGGTAACTTGTTGAATGGTTTAGGCAACAAATCAGCGGACTAAAAAAATGTAACGTGGATAAAAACAATGTCATAAACCACCCATGGCCCATGACTGGGAATGGTAAACATACCAACTATAAATGCATGGTGAGGACTGGGAGATGGTAAACATGGCATTGGGAATTAGCCACATGAAACAAGATATGGGGGTTTCCATAAATCTGGGTAAATTATGTTGCAACCTCACTGCGACCGAACCCTGGAAATCATAGTTAGGATTCGGGGAATCATCCCCAAATGGCCTTAATCAGGTTGGTGAAATATTATAATTTACCCAGATGGGGGATTCCCAAAATGGATGGTTTATAATGGAAAGTCCTATGAAAATGGATGATTTGGGGGTATCCCCTATTATGGTGAAATATACAAACCATTTATGGTGATGATTGGCCTTTCTAATTTCTACGATTTCTACTCCAGGATGATGAATATACCGTTGCAAGCCATGGGTGGCTACCAAAAAAAAGCTCACTTTTTGCGTAATGCTTAGGACTGCGAAGTCATGCGAAAAAAGATGTGTTGTTTCAGGTTTGGTAGTTATAGTTATTACAGTCATTTGCCATTTGCCTAGATCCCAATGAATCCGACATTTTTTGGGTGATATTTCCTGGCCCAAACTGTGGTATCTCACGGCTGGCAAACTTGGATCACTGGTGACTGGTGAGTTGTGAAGAAAAGGAGATTTACAACCCATGTTTTTTTCTCCCCCATAGTGACTTTTTCCCATGATTACTCAGTTGTGACTCTTTCCCATAGTTCTAATACGTGTTCTAACTTGATGACTATGGAAGATGGCCATTTATGGTTGATTTACTAGTCAACTCTATTTTTCCATAGTCAAAAACCAACCAATATAGCGGATTTACAAGCCATGGTTGTTTCCCACGTCTAGTTCCATCCATTTTTGACCACAGAGTTCTGGCGAGGGGACGATCAACGACGAGCAATACGGTCGCTTGGATTCAGAGCCCGGTGGGTGAAAAAAAAACCAGTGATTGACATGGGATTTTTGTAGGGTTAATCCACTGAAATAACTGGGGGAAACTACCCACTTACGATTCGTGGGATGAGCCACCAAGTAGGTCAATCTTAGATGGATAGAAACTAAGCCTTTAGTCTTTGGATATGGGAATATCTACGTTCACCAGCAAAGAATATTTTTTTTTGCGGGGTATCTAAGATTGGCAATGTATCCTCTGGTAAGTTAACATAAACCCTGAAAATGACTAATGTTCAATGGAAACGAATCTTCCAAGCCCTATCTGGCAGGGTTAAATTTACTGGAGGGTATTTTTGCAGGCTGTCTGGCTGATTTGGATTTCACCACAATGGAAGAGATCCTTGGGATTCCTATGAAGCACCACGTAAAATTCATGGATTATACCCTCTGGTCAACGTTTACATTTAGCTATGGAAAATCACCATTTTTAATGGGAAAATCAACTATTTCTATGGCCATTTTCAATAGCTATGTTAGTCATTACCAGAGGGTAATGGGAACCAGATATCAAGTGGTTTAAGTGGTGCAGGATTTGTTTAACATCTCGGCTTTGAAGGGGACTGCAGGTTTCACTATGAACTTTCTCATTCGATAGCCCTTAATTCTCGTTAAGATTTTTGAGATCATAGGCTGTTCTTTGAGATCATTCTGAACTCTTCTTCCCCTTGTTTCCTATTGAACTTGGTTAAACCGAGCTCTTAGTTCCAAGCATAGGTTGAAGGGACAAGTCACAGGAAACCACTACATTGAGATGAAAACTATGGTGTTTCCGGTAGACTTCCTCAACAAAATCAACCCATGGATATGTTTTCAACGAGGAGCACAGTTTTTCAGATGGGGTTGCTGAACCTAGCCATGGCTGTTGATCATTTCCCTAAGACTATCAGAAGTGCTCGGTAAAATGCCAATCTTTTTATAGACTCATTTTTGGAACCACACCACCACATCGGGCTATCAGGTGGGAATATTTCGGACCTCTATACAGCCGACAAGAACGAATCCTACTGGTACGGCACGTCCCGGGGCCCAGATGAAGGTCCACGTAGAACTGTTAGATAAGAACCGATTAAGATTTTTTCAGCCTACCCTGGGGTTCTTAAGTGCTATAGGTGGAAAATATGGGAATTATGCACGAGGGTACCCTCAAGTTCTTAACGGGTTAGTTCTTATCGGGTACCCTTAATTTAGCACCCGGTATAAATAGTGCCTCCAGCCTTAGAAAAGAGTTGGTTGGAAAAAAAACTTTTCAGGCCCCGAAAAGCTTTTTCAGGTGCAGGCCTTCCAAACAGAGCTAAGGGCCAGATATTCCACCATGCCAGGGCTTGAAAGTTCAGTTTGGCATGGTATTAGGTTCGGAAAAGAGTTGGTTGGAAAAAAGTTTTCAAGCCCCGAAAAGTTTTTGCAGGTGCAGGCCTTCCAAACAGAACTAAGGGCCAGATATTCCACCATGCCAGGGCTTGAAAGTCCATTTTGGCGTGGGATTAGGTTGCAAAGGAGGCGGTGGGAAGGAAAAAAATTAGGCCCCGATTTTTTTTGATTTAGGGCCCGAAACAAGGCAGCACAGGCAAGACAAGCCAACACAAGCCAAGGGCAGCCTCTGGGGCCAAATGGCCTGCAGTGAGTCCGGCTAGCGTCTGGCTGAAGCTGTCGCCTTCAGCCTTGCTAACCGCATCAGGAATCGAATCTCCCTGCGGCCCGCGCCATGCTTTCATATACATATATATATATGTACATATGTTTAATATTTATTTTTCTATCAATAATCAATGTGTGGTATATTGATACCCGTTAAAGGAGAAAAAGAACCAGTGGCTGGAATTCCAGGGTTCCCTGCGGTTCTTATTTCAATTAGCCGACGGAAAGGGTGGAATCCAGCAATCCAGCCCCTGAAGTTCTTGTTGCAGTAGGTTCTTAAATTCTTAAAAAGTGGTTTCACTGTAGCCTCAATGATATTGATTTCATGTGCTACAAAAAAAGGCGTTGACACTATCATCCAAGTTCAGGACATGACTTGACTGATACTCTGACTAATGTGGGTAAAACAGTGCCACAAACCGCCCATAGCTGAGAATGGTAAACATACCAACTATTTATGGTGATGACTGGGGGATGGTTTATTGTTGTTTTACCGTTTTTGGGATGATTACCCTCTGGTAAACTAACACAAGAAAATCACCATCTTTAGTAGGTAAATCAACTATAAAATGACCCATTTTCAGTAGCTATGTTTTACCCACATGACCCTGAACAGCACCAGTTGGGATACTTACGATCCAGAGCTAATCATTCAGCCACCAGTCATCCTGCTGCTCGAAACACATTTCAACACCATGTCATCCATTTTCCAATCCAATGATTAGAACAAATAGAATAATTATAAACATAGACGTGCACACACACACATGATATGTATATATATATATTCACATATATATATACGTATATGTATACATAAATATGGGTATATACATATATATATATATAGATATTCACATAAATATTTACATAAATATAAATATATACATATATACATATATACATATATACATATATACATATATACATATATACATATATACATATATACATATATACATATATACATATACAGATACATATATATATACACATAAGTATCTGTATATTTACATAAATGTATTTATATATATATATAAATATGGAAATATACATATATATATATACATAAATGTGTATTTATATATACAGAAATATCAACATATACATATAAATATATATATATACATATATATATACATATATATGTATATATATATACATATGTATACTCATAGATATATACATATTTTTATTTATTTAGATTTATTTATTTATATTTATTTATATATATATATGTTTACATAAAGATATTATTATATACATGAATGTATATATATATACATTCAGATGTAGCTATAGAAACAGTTGGGATGGGAATAATGGTCATCCGTGGATCTGGACTATAAAACACAATCAATTTCCATTAAACTAACATCAATCCAATATTTGGACGATAGATATGAGTACTTCACCCGCCAGGAACGAGTCCTTGTTGGACTGCCCTAACGAAGGTGAGGGCCATGGGGGCGAGTTGGAGTTGTGGGGTTACCGTTGTTGTTTTTGACTGCTTAGGCAACAGTTATGGATATATAATGATACACATAAAATAATGTAAATATACATGATATAGTATATATATATATATTGGTATAGATGGAGTTCACCAGCAAAATATTGGTCAATTGGTGAAGGGTAGTTACCAGTACTTAAATCGTTTGCCATAAATGGCAATATACATATATGATATATATATACATATATTAATGGTGACAGTGGTGATCCTAAATGACACAATTCTATAGGTGGAATTGCTGACCAAATATTGATTGTTTGCAATGATTTTTCTTTCATTGGAAAAGAGAAACAAATGTACCAACATCGGATCTGTAAGTGATTTTCAATTCCAACATTGATTGTATGATTGATTTCGATCTAACAGGGATGAACTATGAAGCATCGTTGATCAAACCAAGGGATCACTACTAAACATCCTATGGACATCTGAATCTGCGGACTTGATTTCCACATGATAGACTGATTTGATGACACTCAGAAGCCAACTTGGCTCTTGTTGCAAAGCAAATGATATAGTCCAATCTTTTGGGTCTTGTAAGTAGTAAGAACCCCAGATGGTGAAATTAGGTTTTTCTCTGGTCTACAAGTCTACCACATGATTACTCCTGCAATTCTTCACTGTGGCTGTGCTCAAATCATGTTGGAAGGCTGGAGCTTGAAAATAAATTGTGAAGATGGGATTGAAATCCGTGTTTATGTTGTTTGATCAATAATAAAAATTACATACATACATACATACATACATACATACATGCTTTCATGCATACATACATACATACATACATATGTACATACATACATAGATACATACATAGATACATACATAGACATACATAGACATACATAGACATACATAGACATAGACATACATAGACATACACAGACATACATACATACAGACATACATAGACATACATACATACATACACATACATACATATACATACATATACATACATATACATACATATACATACATATACATACATACACATACATACACATACATACACATACATACACATACATACACATACATA
>Ga0126342_10011770_pt1:0-7500 | contig 15617 bp, 15 predicted proteins | sample Cyp1metagenome_FD_92528 | JGI IMG/M metagenome (GOLD analysis project Ga0126342, IMG submission 92528) | Coral microbial communities from Lord Howe Island, Old Settlement Bay, Australia - Cyphastrea 1 metagenome | ecosystem: Host-associated > Invertebrates > Cnidaria > Coral ...
CGGGGCCCGAAGTTCGGGGCCCGACTCTTGTGGCACAGGTATGCCAAAAAACATTTGATTACATCATCAGAGTTCACATACATGTGCTTCTACATGCCTTTGCTACAAAGTTGCCTGGGGGCACCCCGTTCGGGGCCTGAAGTTTGGGGCCCGACTCTTGTGGCATAGGTATGGAATAAGGACACGCTGGATTGAAACCCATGTTTGCCCCTTTTGCTGCTCTGGGATGAAGCGCGAAACCCTATCATTTAACCATACTTAGCCCTACTTAGTAATTTTAATGTATTGTTGACTGTTTTCACCCAATTTCACAGCACAGCGTCAATTCAGATGCGATTGCTTTTTGGATTGCGGCTAAATGTGAGCAGTTGTGCCTGCCTTTGCCAGGTTGCGACTCACTGTTTAGGAAGGGGCTCACGAGATCAGAATTGTGGGTAGATTCACGGACATTTAAACCCTTCCTAGCCCTACTTAGTAGTTTTAATGTATTACCACCCCCCCCTCTAAAAGTAGAGTTAGACATAGGGATAATTTCGTGCTTGGTTTCAGACACGTTTCACTAAAGGCTGATGTTTGTCAGCCGTTCTGGCACAGGTAGTGGGTTTTCCCTTATGCGAACCCTCCAACTGTCTAGCAGGACCACAAAGGTTGCAACCTTGCAACACCAGCAGACTCATGTAGATTCTACATTGCTCTACATTGCAGACAGATGTAGATAGGCTTTTTGGCTTGCAAGTTCAGCTTTACCAGGTTTCGTTGGACAGCGCGACAATGGTCCTTTTGAATGCTGGGAGCTGGCAAGAGCCCGGTTTCCAAGACCTTGGGCCTTGGGGGACGGTCTCGGTGGCTCCTGAAGATAGAAGCTTTGTGAAAGTTAAATGTGTAAATGAGTAGATCGATCGAAAGCCAATGAAAGCCAGATAGTAGATCAATCAATCGTGCTTTATATATCTTTATATTGCTTTATGTTATTATATGATATTATATGTTTTTCGTTTTTTCATGTAATACTCGTCATTTAATTTGTCCCATGTGTTTCCCTTTGTTTTTCGTTTTCTTCCTCACAGAGTTTTATTGCTCAGGCCATCGCTCTCCAGACTGCGGGACAGGTTGTCAGAGGTGGAAAGTGAAGAAGTTAGAACACGAGCTGTGAAATGCTGAAATGCTGTGAAATTTGCAAATGCTGTGAATCTGTGAAGCAAAACATACACGGAGACTGCAGAGATCATACGCGGAGCACGTTGCTGTGAGATGCTTTGAGCGCTGGTCTGATATTTTGCGATATCTTGCGATCACGCCAGGTTTTGCCCGATGGAGGCGTTGTTGTAACGATACGGTATCCCTTGGCGAAGGCCCCAAGAGATCCCAAGAGCCAAACAAGATACTCGTACCAAATTGATCGGAATTGCAAAATCAGGACCACAACCATGCCATTTTTTCCCACTCAATGTAGCTTACACATGCTTACACGATCTTACACGTGTCAGGCTGGAACAGGACCTCTGGAACCAGTGGAGGCTGGCTATTCTGGTCCAACAATGTTGCATGGTTGCTGGCGTGTTTTCTCATTTTTTCTCAGTAGTCTATATACATTATTCTACATTGATGTTAGACGCGTGGTGGGCTGAATTCTACCACTGACTCTGGTACTCATCATCCTGATGATGACGACGAGGACGAGGACGAGGACGACGACGACGAGGAGAAGGAGGAGGACGACGACGACGACGAGGACGACGACGACGACGAGGAGGACGACGAGGACGACGACGACGACGACGAGGAGGACGACGAGGACGACGACGACGACGACGACGACGACGACGAGGACGAGGACGAGGACGACGACGACGACGACGACGACGTCGACGGCGACGACGACGACGAGGACGACGAGGACGACGAGGACGACGAGGACGAGAAACGTTGATGATGATGATGATTATTATTATTATTATTATTATTATCATTATTATTATTATGACGATGACGATGATGATGATGATGATGGTGATGATGATGGTGATGGTGAAGATGATGATGGTGATGGTTAGTTTTGATGGTGGGGATGGTGACGATGATGATGATGATGATCATGATCATGATCATGATGACGATCATGATGGTGGTGAGGATGATGGTTGTGATGGTGAGGATGTTGATGGCGATGATGATGTTGATGATGGTGATGATGATGATGATGGTGAGATGTGGCGAGGATGATGGTGTGGATGCTGATGCTGATGATGGTGATGATGATGATGATGGTGATGGTGATGGTGATGTTTTTCCATTTGTTAATTTATTATGTTTTAAAGGGCTACACCCCCTGCCGCCGAGCCCAGGGGCTGCAGCCTCGGGGGTGGTGAGCGTGGGAGTGATAGGTCTTTCGAAGACGACTTATTTAATTGTAAGGGCTGAGAGTATCCTTTGGGATACGATCCACTGAGATTCTGTGTTTTTCGGTCTGTTGCAAACTTCTTTCTGCTTTTCAGAACAAGAGCAGGAAGAAGAGGAAGAGTAACAACAAGGGAAACAACAGCACAGGAGAACCAGAAGAAGAAGGAGGAGAAGGAGAAGAAGAAGAAGAACAACAACAACAACAACAAGAAGCCTGTAGTGCCTAACGTCGTTTTCTGCACCCACAAGAAACTAGCTGTCTTTTTGCTCTTGCCGCCGCTTTATCCGGCCTTCTTGCTCTTGTTTCTCGCCTTCTTGCTCTTGCTGCCCGGTGCTGGCCAACCAATCCAAATCCCGCCGCCAAGCCTCGAAACGTCCAGCTGCCAAGGCACGAAAAGAGCGGCTTCGCCACACTCAAACCGCGTGGCAGTGAAGAAGACGGAACAGGCCTCCGGGCAACGGCGTTTGGACATGCTACAAAACCCTCATGCACGCTTTGCTCACGTTTGGCAAGGTGCACAATCCCTTGCGCCATCTTGCGCCTGCCATGCGAAACGACATCTGAACCTCCAAAAGTGACCCGAGACCGTCAGTGTTTAACACTTGTGGCTTCGAAATGTGCTTCGCGCCACAACGGCGTGCACTTTTTGAACATCTCAACTTCCAAAAAGTGTTCTGAACGTGGTGTGCTTTGTACATTTGACTGCGACACGTGCTTCGCGCCACAACGGCATGCACTTTTTCAACATCTCAACTTCAAAAAGTGCTTCGAGGCTGGGGTGTTTACATTTTGATTTTGACATGTGCTTCGCGCCGCAACGGCGTGCACTTTTTCAACATCGCAACTTCCAAAAGTGCGCCGAACCCGTCAGTTTTTGACACTTTTCACAAATGTGCTTCGCGCCACAACGGGGTGCACTTTTTTCATCATCTCAACTTCCAAAAGTGGTCTGAGACCGTCAGTGTTTTAGACTTTTGACTTCGACATGTGCTTTGCGCCACAACGGCGCGCAACTTTTCATCTCTCATCTGGCCAGATGGCTCCGCACCCGCCGCTTTAGCGAGCCTACTTTTCGACCCTCCGGAGCCACAAATCATTGGAAAAACACAATGTTTCGCGACTTTGCTACCTTTTCGCACACCTGCATCTTCTTTCTTCTGACTCTTTCTCTTCTCTGATCTTCATTAATCTTCTCTTCTCATCTCTGACTCTTCCCGCCTCTGCCTTTCGATCCATCTGTCTATATTGTCAGAAGTTTGACTTCTAAACTTCCTTCGATTATTATGACGACGATGATGATGACGAGGAAGACGATGGCGACGATGACGACGGCAGCGATGGCGACAATGCTGATGGTGGGGACGATGACAACGTTGGCGACGATGCCGACGATGCCAACGATGGCAACGATGATGACGAACGATGATGAGGAAAGATGTCGGTCATGATGTTGATGACGATGTTGATGATGATGACGACCATGATGATGCACACATCCGGCCTATAGTTGTTGCCAACTTACTTTCAATTGCATTGCCTCTCCCTTGGGTGAAATTGGTGATAAGCTTTGGCTCCAAAGACCTACGACTGAAGCAACTGTAACTATAATAGTTGAAAAGAAGCTAGAAACACGAGCGCGCGAGTGGAAGAGCAAGGGGTCTCCATTCTGTGAATTGACGCCCCTAGTTTTGCCACATATACCATCCTGCACACGTCCTACGCATTGCAAAGTTCGCAGCTTCAGCTCCAACAAGTGAATTTTAATAACCTGAAAGCTCCTTGGGACCCTTTGGAGACATCCTTTGCCGGCAAGACAATCTTCTCAGTCTTCCAGAATCCTTGAGCGTTTGTGCAAGGCCTCATCGCATGCCAGGCACTTGCTCTTCCCTCCTGAGTGTTGTAACTTGCTTGTCGTCATATTTTTCTACGTTTTGTTGTCTGCCACGGATCTTGCCAAGTGGCCATGGATACTCTATATGTCTATAAATACGTATTTATATTTACTATATATACTCTATACTCTATATGCCCCTATATACTGTTATCAAAGAATACCAAAGGAAGTTTGGTTAGAAAACTTCCGAGTTACGGACGATGGCTATGCATGGTTAGCACTCACACCATCACATCAACCACATCATCATGTCAACCCCATCATGTCATCAAGTAGTTGGGAAGTGTAACAGTTCGGAAACGTGTGAACTCACTCACGGGTAAAAACACGTTTGGGACCTTTTGGGCGCGAAACCGTTCGTTTTCGCGTAATGCGGCTCCTGGGGTCGCCGAAGTGGGGTCTCTGTTTCTGCTGTTGCGGGGCTCGATCCGGGAAAGTTGTCCACAAAAAGCGCGCAGGTGTAGTGACAGCCAGATTTGCATTTCAAAATGCTAAACAAGTAGTAAAAAAATTGACGCTGCGGAGCACTTTTGGAAGATCATGTTGGCATAATGTGCGCGAGACTGTGCAGTAGCGAGAGCTCGGATTCACAAAAAAATATCATAACAAACTGGCACGCTCGGAGTAGCGCGGAATCGTCCCCCATTGTCAGCACTGCGCAAACGTTGGTCGATTTGCTGCGACGCTCCTGCTATGCGGCTTTGCAACCAGTTACGACAAAACGCATTGGCACGGCTTTGCGCAGCAAAGCATAAGTGATGCCGCAACGCTCCTGGTAAGCGGGATTGCAGCTGGAGGTTGCTAAATGCATTGTAACGGCTGCGGGAAAGGTAGTTTTTCGCCGTGGTGCTACTCCTGTGCTTTGTGGAATTGCAGCTGGATGTTGCAAAATGCACTGTACTGACAGGCGCGAGGCGGGAGGCAGTTCAGAGCAGAAGTTGCCCGGATAAGTGGCTGCTCACAAAAAGTAGCTGACACAAAAGGTGCCTCAGCGAAGAAGTCGCTCAGTCAAGAAGTAGCTCAACAAAGAAAAGTAGCTCGCCCATCCACGCACCCATCCATCAATCCATCCACCCATCCATCAATTGATTCATTTCTTTGTTCGTTCATTCAGTCTTTCCTTCATTCGTTCATTCATTCATCCATTCATTCGTTCGTTCGTTCGTTCGCTCGCTCCTTCCCTAACTCAGTCATCGATTCATTGAATAATTGGGTCATTGGTTCACTAGTTCACTGGTTCATTGGTTGGCTGATTCGCTGATTCTTAGATTCAAGTATTCTTTGTTCATTGATTCATTGGCTCATTGATTCATTGATTCGTTCATGGATTTGTTGGTTTATTGGCTCGATGAATCGTTGATTAACTGCTTCATCGGTTCATCAGTTCGCTATTCGTTGATTCACTGAATCATTGGTTCGTTGGCTCATCGATTGATGATTTCACTCATTCATTCGTTCACTGACTCATTGATTCATTGATTCACTGCATACCGGGCATACCGTTTCACCGACTCACTGATTAACTGGTTCATTGGTTTAGCAGCCCATTAAATAACTCATTGAGATTCAGTGATTCACTGGTTCATAGGTTCATTCGGCCCGTTGTGCACGGATTCTTTCATGTCAGTTCATGGGCATCTCAGCCACCATTTGCTCATTCGTTGATGCACCTCGCGACTTCAACAGTTCATTGCTTCTGCATCTCAAGAACGTTCCTATAAGCCATTTTCTTCCTATAGTTGTTTGAACTTTTTGAAACTTCCGCCCCGGCGCGGGCCGGGCACTATCTGGTATACTACCTATCTGTCATTATCTCTGTAAAAAAAATGTGTGTATGTATATATATATATATATGGTGATCGATCTAAAGGTCCTTGTAAAGAGTTTTAATTGCGAAGACCGTTCATGTTGTGTTGGGAACCCTCGCGAAAGTTTTTTTCGAGTTCGCGAAAGTAACATTTTTTTCGCGACAGTTTCGCGAAAGTTTGATATTATAATCATTATGTGAAGAGCTGCCACCCACTTCCGCCTGGAGTCCGGCAGGAGAAGGGCACCGGAGAATTTCGGTTTGGTTCTGGTTCAGTGCCCTGTGTGGTGTGCTTTTGGACAATCACTTTCCCCTTGATAAGTGGCAGCCGAGCTTCCAAAGGTGAGGCTTCGCAACAGCCAAACACCATGGTCCTGAAGCACATCCTCGCACCTGCCGCTGTCACTGCCTAATGATGATTTTTTAAGTCTCAAGAAACAAGCTCCAAATGCAGCAGCCAAGTTTCCAAAAGTGAGGCTTTGCGAGAGCCAAACACCAAGGCCCCTGGTGTTCGCTTTTCCTTCAATGCGCCTTCTGCTGATGGCCGGGGCCTGTGAATAGGGTTATTTTTGCAAAAGTTCCGCGAAAGTTCTCCGAAGGAGCGGGCGGAAGTCAAAGTGCATGTTGAAGGGGGTGGGTCAGTAAACCTTGCAAAAAAAAACTGATCAGCAACAACCTGTCCTGAGAGCGGATTCCGTGATGCTAGCTGCATGTTTAAAAAGGCTATCAAGAAGTGATCCGTGATTCTCTGGCGTAATTTGGCAGGTGGTGAACGAATCTTCTTGTTGCCCAACATGGGCCCCGCGAAGGATAAACGTGGAGTTCGCGAAAGTTTCGCGAAAGTAACATTTTTATTCGCGAGGAACGGCCGTCTGCGGAAAAAATAATTTTGATCAACCATTATATGTATATATTATAGTAACTTTAGTTTAATCAAACTCACCGCCTCATTCACGCCTACGTTGCAGAAGCAGTCGATTCTGTTTTCTTCAAGCAGCTCAAACTCGAACCGAACCGGCAAAAGCAAACCTGCTCGCCGCTTTTCCGTCTATTTGGCTAGATTCTGGTAATTTTTGGCGGCTGTGAAGTCTGTCCCAGGATCTGTGGTTGCCAATGTCATGGGGAGAGGCACCGATGCATGACCTATTCGGACTTGCAAGATACTTGAAACCCTATTGTATATGCACAATCTTGGAAGGTGTACAGGCAGACTGGCCACTAGTTTTTTTATTTTGTGATGAATGCTGCAGATGGATTCAGAATGATTCTGAGTTATTGTATGCAGTTTTTGTCTAGTTGTTCAGATTTGTTTTCAATTTTTCATAGTTGTGTAAAGTATGGTTGGCAGAATTTTACTGAAATCAACATGGTTTTGTAGACTCTCCAGTTGTTCTTTTC
>Ga0126342_10011770_pt1:12500-15617 | contig 15617 bp, 15 predicted proteins | sample Cyp1metagenome_FD_92528 | JGI IMG/M metagenome (GOLD analysis project Ga0126342, IMG submission 92528) | Coral microbial communities from Lord Howe Island, Old Settlement Bay, Australia - Cyphastrea 1 metagenome | ecosystem: Host-associated > Invertebrates > Cnidaria > Coral ...
AGCTTGGAAAAAGCGGATCGTTTGATCCTCAGGCCCTGCTTTGATCCTTAACGCATCCAAATGTATCATTCCCCACCTGCTAGGTGAGGCTCTCTAGATTTTATCAGAGTTACTTCTTTACTTCCCTCCTTCCCTCCTTGCCTTCCTTCCGTTCTTGCTTCCTCAACTGCGAGCTCTAGATCTCAGCGGGCACTGCCGGAACTCAACCTCAACTCGAGCTCCAGATCTCAGTGGGCAGCGCCCATGTCAGAGAGAATGTCAGACTAGATGCCAATAGAATGCCACACAGAAGGCCAGATAGAATGTCAGATCAGATGCGAGATAAAAAAAAACCGAATGAATGCCTGAATAGATGCCAGGAAGAATGCCCAGAATAGATGCCAGAATAGATGCCGGATAGAATGCCAGAAAGAATGTCAGATAGAATGTCAGAGTATATGCTAGGAAGAATGTCAGAATAGATGTGCCATAAATACTTCCAGGTGGTATGTCAGAAGCTATGTCAGAATAGTGTGTGTGTAAGGGCGGGGATCACTCGAAGAAAAGTTTTTCCATTAAGTTTCAAACCAATTCAATCAACTCAAATCTTTCTATTTGGGTTCTACTATGTTGTACTTGTTCTTAGAAATTCGCTCTCTGAGAGTTGGATACGGAATGGAATTGCGATCTTCAGGAATGAAGCATTTCGACGACAAATGCATGAACTCGTCGAGCAGCTGCCAAGATGCACTGGTCGAAATATCAAGGAGGCAATTTTGTTTTGCTCTATTAGGTGTTTTATTCATCTTGATGATGGTTTTTGATTTATCATGTTTTGTTGTTCTCCCCGTTGGCAAAGGCAAGCGTTTATACACATGTTTCTCTAGTTCTGACAACCCAAACTAGTCTGTTGTACAATATGGTTTGCTGTAATATAGGGTTTCATTTGTGTCTACGTTCATGTCAAAACAGGATTCCTTGATGTTCGGTTGCGGAGGCTATTTGGCCACAGCACGCACTTGCTGAGCAATACGGTCAACGGCGTGAATGAGGCCACTTTTTGCAGAGATTGCAAAGAATTGGGAAGTGGGTCCCAAGCTCTGCTTTTGATAAATTTCACATGTTGGAATCACATTTTGAATCCAGCAGACCTTATGTCTGGAGTTCTGTCTGTATAATTTGACTCTGCGCCAAGATCCAGTGCAGCAGCACAAATCAAAGTAGATCAGTTTGGAATTCAGGCACATTCCGTGGCTTACAACCACTTGACACTCGCAAAAGCGAGAAACTTGGAGAACGGTTGTGCGGTGTGATTTGGCAGCTTGCCTTTCAGGGTTGTCTGCACAGACTCAATCTGGCGTTTATGGTTCACACATCTTGGCTCACATCTTGGTTCCGAGTTTCTAAGGAATTGCAAAATCATGCCCAGAACGCTGAGCAGGAGTTGAACTTTGGCATGCGTTTCCGTTGGTTGATGCTTGAAGCATTCTCTAGTCAAACACTGTGATATTGTTTGAGGATTGTTTCAGTGAAAGCTCAGGAATCGAATCATGTCTCTACTTGGTGCCTCTCCAGTAGTTTCTACCCCTCGCAGTGAGATCTCGCAGGCGTGCAAAATCGCAAGAGACCGTAAGCAATCATGAAAGAATGTTTTAGTTCCTTAGGATCCTTTCTTGCTCATGCCTGTTAGAAGTTCTCTGGTTTTCATGGTTTCAGTCCTGCACAGATGGTCAACACGCAATAACACGTAGCAAGGCGTATGGATTACAGCTGACAGGATATCTGGTTGGCTCATGTTCAGTAGTGGAGTAGGAACACGTGGGATACTTGCCCGAACCCCAGGCCAAAGCAATACCAGTCCCTACACACCCGGTCCAAACATTGAGCCTCTTCAGCAATGGAGATTGTGCTGCAATTAAGAGAGGGTGCAAGTGATTAAACATATTAAACTGCATCTCCGTGGGCGCCAGACCTATTCATTCTGCAAGCTGTGCTTGAGGACCACCGGAAGTCCTTTTCCACCAGGCCAGAAAGTGCGAGGGAGATGACGAATCCATCGGGGGACCCTGATAGATTTTGCATGTTATACAATTGAAATATTCATGATATTTCATGATTCATTATTCTTATTTATGATATATTGATCAACCCTGAGCTCTTTGGACTCTTTGGCTGTGGCGGACTGAGTTTGCATCCCCATAGGCATGCCTAGACAGCTGCCGAGTCCACCAGTGCTTGGGACAATGCAGGGTACCGAGATTCAGTGTGAATAGAGGGGAAACGGGATGAAATGTGGCATTGCGTGAAGAACTGAATGCGTTTAATGCGTTTGGATCCTTCCCTGAATGCTACAAAAGGTTGCCTCTACGTGTTTTGTGCGAACGCCTGTTTTGACATTCTTTTTGGATCTTGCAGGAATATGGCTATGATGCCTGGGACTGCCAGGAACGGAGGCGCCAACTGCTGTCAAAGCAAGAGAAAAATGTACAGATCATTGAAGTCAATTACGGACTCAGAGAGAGAGAGAGTGAGAGAGAGAGAGAGAGTGAGAGAGAGGAGCCAAGCATATAGGTGTATGCATTTGGATGTATTTGGTATATTTACAGAAAGCTGCAGGCCTATTTTCGGATATGTTTGAAGGATCCCCAACCAGGGTAGAAAGTAATGTGCGTATCAATCATGCAATTTTGGCTCATTTTGGATATACCAAATGTTATTTGCAATCTAAATCAATAACTAATCAACAACCAATCATTATATTTCAAACACTCATCAATAACCCATCAATACATTTCAGTATGTATATAGATGCCTATATACATATACATATATATGTAAATATTGTATGTAACATATTATATATAATATGTATCATATACATATATATTTATATATCAATATCATATATATATATTATTGTATATATACAATATTATTATTTATTTATTATTTACTATATATTATATATTATATATTATCTATTATTTATTATCCATTATATATATATATATTATAAGTTGTATATTATATTATATATATATATATATTTATTATATATATATATAAATATTATTGTATATATATATTGTATTGTATGTATATATATATATATATTTATATATATACAGTATGTATGTA
>Ga0126342_10011771_pt1 | contig 15617 bp, 13 predicted proteins | sample Cyp1metagenome_FD_92528 | JGI IMG/M metagenome (GOLD analysis project Ga0126342, IMG submission 92528) | Coral microbial communities from Lord Howe Island, Old Settlement Bay, Australia - Cyphastrea 1 metagenome | ecosystem: Host-associated > Invertebrates > Cnidaria > Coral ...
AACCGAACGAAATTGATGGAGTCAAGAATTAAAACCAGCATTCTGTTCGTTGAATCCGTGTTGTTTCATCATGTTACATGTTTTGGCTGGTGAACATGACGCAATCTCATATTCAGGCCCACCGCCCAACATGTCTCGGTGCACAGGCGGCAATGAACCCTTCTGGACTGAGCCAGCTCTGGGTCCCAAAGGCAGGGTTCATGAGAAACTCATATGTGATAAGTTGGGATATGTTACATATTAGGATACGTCAAAAAAGTCATTTGAACATCGACTTAGATTTTTTCAATTTATGATTTTTAGCAATTTGTCACCTGATGGCACCCATTTGAAGTCTAGTGCTTTTCTCGCCATTGGACTTGGGGATTAACTACTAGCCAAAAAATGGACATCTACCAAGAAATGATGGTGGGAAATGAGGCTATATTGGGAGAACATGGATCATAGAACTACAAACTCGTTTCTAATCATCATTTCTTGTTAGAAAATAGTGTTTTATCAGTCATAATTCATAATCATTATGGGTTATCAATCATGATTAATGCAATATGGGATGACGAAGAGCTAGAATCATGAAGCCAAGGTACCTCCTAATTATACCCACCACAGCATGTTCTAAATTGGGAACAAGTAGCAGAAAACTGTGAACATTAGGACAAACATGTGCAACTAAAGACACATGTCGGAACATGACAGCACAATAGTTAAACATCAATCAATGAAATAACATGACAGATCGACACATGTCAGAAACATTGAGAAACCCATATGTATGAAGACACACAGAATATATAGTTCATTAAGCCATTAAACTCGTGTTCTTAACCAGTTGCTAAGTGGGATGATCCTCCACCTTCGGCAGATGGCGAGATTTTCCCTTGGCAGTGTTGGATTCCCATCGGGCAAAAACGCTCAAAACACGACCGATTTCCACCCAGCTCTGGGAAGTCACGCGCAAATCCGTGCGGTCAATTGAATCACTTTTTGGAGAAAAAATTGGTGCCAGTGGCGACGGTGGCTCTGATATATTCTGATTTCATAATTCTAGGGCCTAATGGCCTAGAAGGTTTTCAGCATCCATGACGTTAAAACTGGATTCCTACATTTCTGGTTGGTGGTTTGGAATAATCCCAACTGACGAACTCATATTTTTCAGAGGAGTAGGTATACCACCAACATCCACCAACCAGATTTCTATTGTGCACCTCTTAGTGTCATGCCATGTCCGAGCTCAAAACGAAGGCGTTGGAAAACCATCCGTTTTTGGATGGTCAAATCACTAGGTCCATCAGGACAGGGTGCAGGTGCAGGCGAATGTGGTGCACCATCTGGGGCTTAGGGCCTAGGTCAAGGCCTCATTTTTTGTTCAGACCAGTGAAATCAAAATGTTTTATATTTTTCAAGTCCTCGGTTGAGTGAATTTCTGGAGTACGCATCTAGACGAATGATCATTTCATCACCGCGTTGCTTCATTTTGACCCCCCATAAAGGATGATCTTCTCATGTGAAAAACTCCTTCCCCTCTGAAAATAAGTTATCCCCATCCTTGCATTGGCTGTATCTTCCGTATGCCTGTTTTGATTGGATATCACAAGCCACCCCGAGCCATACGTTTCGTGGTTTACCATCGGAGATGCCACCCAGATCCGCCCAGTGCATCACGTTCGACTCTGCAAACCGAAACTGCACAGCATATCTGGGACTGAACTCCTGAATTCATGAGTCTTCCTTCACTTTTTGGACAAACAAACCAAGAAACTTCAAGAAACTAATGAATCTAATTTTGGGCACGGAAATGCCAGTGGATTAGCAGCTCTGCCCTTTAAAAAAGTGTTCTTTTGGGTGTCACTGATGTGGAACCATGCCAAACTCCAGTGGGGTATGGCTATACAGCATCCAGTGGTGAATCGGAAAGATCCAAAAGTGCCAAACATTCCACCAGAGACCAACCGGGCCACACATGGGGCATGGTTGGCCATCTGCAATCGAAGTTTGCATAAACAATTGTGGATCAAGGGTTCAATATTGAAATGGCATGCAAGTTACGCCACAAGGTGCCATCAAGCTCCCACTTGCGAGGATATTGAGAGCCCTTTTTCGATAATTCTCACGAAAAACAAACACTACATTTTTGGAGCACACACTACAAACTGTGGGTGGGTGAAATATACCTGTCAGTTACAGAACTATCATTTGCGTGCTAGTTTCAGATTTTATCGATGTTCCTAATTGTGGAGAGGATGAAAACACATTGACTCACCACCTTTTTATAGAATCGGTTTAGCCACCAGAACCATTCATTGATTGGATCAAATGCAGATCATCCCCGCAATGCACTGATTGATTGGCTTTGAATTTCCGTACCCCCATGCTTTGGTTGAACAGAAGTCCCGATTCTTGTCCAAATGCTTGAATCAGCAGTTGATTCTACTAAAACTAAAACAGCTAAAACCCCAAAAGTTTTTTTTTGCTTCACGTTGCTTCAGAACTCTTCAGCATCAAGCCATGTAATCATTAAGCCATTTGGGTATCGATCAATACCTATTAATCCCATTTTTAATGGGATGAACATCCATAAATCCCAGCTATTTTAGGGTTCCCCAGTTACTTGACCCATACCCATTTGATGTAACTGGCATCCCAGTTACTTGACCCATTATCTAACATTACTAACATTTTTTGGAACATTATCTAACATTACTAACATTACTAACATCAACAAAAACCATCCAGCTATTGGGGTATACCCATCATTGTCATTCGTCATTGCAGATCCCCAGCCATGTTCTCCACTTCCCATGACCGGCGAGCTGACCACGGTGGTTCCAGCGGAGACTTGAGTGGAAACGGATAGGTTTTATCCGAACATGATGGAGATTTTAATGGGATCTTATCCCGATTGGTTTGATGGGATTTAATGGGATTTAATGGGATTTAATGGGATTTGACGGATAGATTTAATTATCCTTATTGGATTTTAGTGAGATTGAAAGGTGATTTTATCCCATGAAAAATCCCATTAAATCCCGATTATTGATGGTGATTTCACCATCAATCATCGGGATTTAATGGGATTTTTCATGGGGATTTAAGTGAGATATTTTCCAGCGAGTATTTGGGTTCGTCTGAAACTGGGGCCTGCCAAATGGCAATTTTGATAGGGAACATGATGATAAATCACTGGAATTTGGGGTTCTATATTTGCCGACAAATTCATTTCGTGAACATATATGGTATGAACAGGTATGAACAGTTAGGGGAAAACATACCTGAAAACCAAGAAATAGATAGAAATAGACTAATGCAAATATGGATATTAATTCTCTAAATGTAAAAAGACAATATGGTCAGTTTAAGCAATACAAGGGTATGTAAGATATAAACATATGGGGTTGAAAATGACAGGCCATTTGTTGGCAGGTAATTTGAGCAGCAGCAATGCAGATATTTTCCACCAAAGACAGCAATTTGAAGCAACAAAGCTGTACTGTATGTGAAGAGGGATATTACACCAATTAAAGTAACTTATGATATATGATATTATCTATAAAGGTACGTTTCAATTCATCATCCAGTGGAATATTTTCATATGTGAAACAGTTCCATTCCCAACATTATGGGATTGCAGAATTGGATGGGACAGTTTTCATGAAAGCCCTATGTTTCAGAGTAAAATCCATGGTTTCCAGTCAACGTATTCCCTGGAAAAAGAATCCATGTGACCCACTTCGCCATTGAGGGATGTGGAGCAAAAATGTGAGGAATTCAGTGTTGGAAAATAGAAATTGGGAATTCAAACTTAAGTATATTGTTTTTGTCCAACAGGCTGGTTTCGTCTCCGTTGCTGCCTTTGTTGAGGTTTACAAAGTGCAACCCAAGCGCCATATCAAGATGAATAGTCACGAGTTTTAATCATCATCTGCTCATTATCTCTGCTTCTTGATTCACATCTGGTTTCTCTGAATGTCGGATGCCCCAAATCTTACCCTCTGGTAAACTAACAGTTTGCTATTGAAAATGGCTATTTATAGATTTTCCCATTAAAAATGGTGATTTTCCATAGTTATGTTAGTTTACCAGAGGGTATGGGTTGTTATACCATAGATTTTCCATGTTATTTTCTATGGTACACCATTACTATGGTATTTTCCATAGATTTTCCCCATTTGGTGGCTACACCATTCTCCGCCATCCTGCTTTCCAGTGCGGCCGCCCTCTGAGGAGCGATGGTCCGCCCTGCCGCATGAGTTTCGCACCTTGCATCTCGGTGAAGTTGGTCACCGCACGGGGTTTAGAAGGCCCGTTGTGATGTTTTCTAAACCAGATAGCTATCCAGATTTATACCAAGGTTTTATGAAAAACGACTGATATATCCAGATACCCAGGGTTTAGAATCCAGTAACTTTCCAGTTTTTTAGCATCCATTAGCCCTACTGATCCGAAATTTTCCAGATGGGAAAAATCTGTTGTATTGTGGTGATATCTCTTAGAATGTTATACCCTCCAATACTGAATTATATAACTTCCAGAAATCCCATACAACCATAGGCCTACTGATCAACAGTAGCGTAGCGTTTTCCGATAGGAAGGGGCTGTCAACCGTTGACGCGAATCATGCTGGGATTTTCGCTGGATGGAATGGGGTAAACCAGATTCTGGTTGGTGGTTTCAAACAAATACATGAAAAAGTAAGCATACATATACTTCTTCAAGTAGTACTCTTTTTTTTCTTCCCCCATGTAAATATACATACATATCTATATATATACATACATACATATGTATATATACATATACATATATCTATAGACACACATATATATATATACACATAAATATTTGCATATATATATACATACATGAAAAAGTATATACATATACACATCGTGTAGCATATACACAGCTGGGATGCCAATCGGAACTGATCCGAAGTGACCCAAAGAGCAACGCGTTCTACACAGTGTCCGACCCCAATGACTTGACACATCCCCGGTCGGTCGAAAGTCACCAACGATTTCCCCACGTTCCCCTTGCAGAGTCAAAACCTGGAACGGAATTCTGGAACCTTGGCTGAAACACTGCTGTTGGGAAGGTTGGGTTAATTTTAGATGATAATTCCCTATGTTCATTTTCATGGATTAAAACCTACAGGTTAAAGCAGCCCCAAAAAGACAAGCAAGTTGAAAAGCTGGGACTTTCTGGGGTGAACTTGGGTGAACATGATATCACCGTGGCCCAAAGGTCCGATGGGTCACCGTCGAGTTCACCTGTTCCCAGGTGTTTGAAGGAGGCCTTGCTTTTGCATCCCTCCCCCGCAGCCTCCTATGTCTGGAGCCTCGGGGATGGGCCGGCTGGTAGAGCCATACAATATTTCGTTGAACACATACATACATACATTCATACATACATACATACATTCATACATACATACACATACACATATATATATATATATATACTGTACTCATACACACATATTATATATTTACATATATAATATACTATAGCATAATGTAATGTGATATAATATAATGTAATATAATGTAATATAATGTAATATAATGCAATATAATGTAACATAATGTAAGTAATATAACATAATATAACATAATATAACAACATGTAATATAATATAACATAATACAATTTAATACAATAGAATAAAATACAATAGAATAGTATATATAGCACATCCCGCCGAAAAAAAGAAAACACGGCATTAATGGGGCCGCGGGGATTCTAAGCTCCATGAGCGATATGGGGCTACAAAAATTAGTGGAACTGCACCCCAACTTCCGGATCCATGAGGGCATGCCAGAATCATTCCATAAGTCACTCCTTTTCCTATGGGAAACAGACTGGATACAGTAAGTGCTGGTATTTTTTGCACTATACATGATGGTATTTACCAATCAACTATTGTGTTTTTGTAGGGTGTCTAAGATTGGCCATGTTTGTTTTCAAGAGCCTTTCCGAAAGGACCTGGAGAAAAGTCTGGTTTTTGCAGCCCTTAGATGCCAGGTTTCGGTGGCGAAACGATCCATTTTTTTTTTCGTTCCGGGTCAAAGTTTCAGCACCAGTTGTAAACCATTCATTTTCTTCCTCATCGGCCATCGGATATCATCTCAAAATATATGAAAATGCTATTGGATCGATTAAAATCATGGCGGTTCCAAGTGTCGCGGCTTGTGGGTTTTGCGCCTCACATTTTCTTTGTGTTTTTGAAACGTTGGCACAGCAAACAGAATTTTATGGTATCATCATATAAAACATCACAAAATCTTTGATGTTGGATGATGTTGGGGGATACCAGAATTGATTTTTTTTGCTGTGCCAACATCAAAGATGGTACCAACATTAAAAAAAAATCAACTCTTTTTTCTGTAGAACAGCAGCCGCAGGTAGTCCCCTGGACTCCTTGGGAGGGTAGCAAGGCTGGCTCCGGCGGCATTGGAGGCACGGCACTGAGCCATGAAAGTTATAGCCCTGTTGATGGGTTAGCGGTTAGTACAACCACGGAAGACTCTAAACTTATTCCAGTTAGCCATATTTTAATGGATACTCATGGGTTATTAAACCAGGGTTAGTCATCTCATAACTTACGGATTATAATGGGGGTTAAGAACTAGCCCACATGAATGGGAAAACCATCAACCAAATTGTATTTCATGAGATGGGATAGGGGTGTTCATATTCTGGCTCCTTTCTGTTTTTTTTTTGTGTTTTTATGGTGATTTCATAGGGATTTGATGGGGGATTTCACGCATTTTCTTATCCATTTTTATGGCCGGGATGGGATACCCCATTTTCAGAGAAAGCTACCATCTGGTTATGACTATATAACAGTTTGCCATGGAAAAACACAAGTTTTAATAGGTAAACCCAGGTAAACCATCTATAAATGGGCCATCTATACCATGGCTATGTTAGTCATAACCAGAGGGTAAATGATATTCATTCTGGCCGATGGTGGCCGAGTTTGCTGGGGCGGGCCCCGTTCAATGAGACTTTCCAGCCAGATGGTTTGATCTTGGTAATTGCCTCCCAATTACCCTCTGGTAAACACACAAAAAACTATGGAAAATCACCATTTTTAATGGGACAATTCACTATTTCTTTGGCCATTTTCAATAGCTATGTTAAATTACCAGAGGGTATGGGAACATCCCAAGACAGTGCTTGAGATATTAAGACCTGGCAGGATGAGATGACCATTGGACTCACCTCATCCGAAGCATAGTTTCCGAAGCAGAAGTCCGCCCGAAGACCTCAACAAGTGATATCAATTGCAGCTTTAGCCGTGTTTACTTTTCAACCCCATACTGACCTGAACTGTCAATCCCAGGCGCTTTTGCATTTTTGGGCTGGGTTGGTTGTTTTACTCAATCAGTTTCATTTGTAGACATCTCAATCTTCTGATCCTTGTCCTTAAAATTCTTGGTTCTTTGTTTGTATCGATTCCCCATTTTGTTTCTTGTTGGTGCTAAGTGTAGATTCTCCGATCCAACCCTTTGAAGAAAGCAGTTCTTTTTTGCCCCGACATCTCCCTATTTTCCTGGGTTTTAGATTCTAGATGGTTTTAGTTTTCATGGGGTACTGAACAAAACAGTTTTTTTTTTTTTAAATCTAAAGCTGGCATGTTGCATTGCAACAAAATAGGGGACCCCATATTTTTTTGGTTGGTATCATAAAATATTCCACTGGAAACTTTGTTAATATAAATAAATAAATAAATAAATACACAAATAAATAAATACATAAATAAATAAATAAGTAGATAAATAAATAAATATATATATATACATAGATATACACACAGTGAGGCACCCTAGATAGCTAAGTTCACTTTCAACTTGGTTAACTATGGCTCAGGTCATGGGCTTTATAAACCAATATCAGGTGACCGGTGTCCTCACCTTATATCCATGGGCAATATATTCCAATGGAATAGGGATGATTTAAATTCTCTAAATTTTGGATAGGACTTTCCATATTCTATGGAAAAAGATGGCTATACATTTCATAAATCACAGAATCATCCTACTTTTATGGTGATTAAGTATGTATATATATATATACATACATACATGTAGTCCCCTATTTTTTCACAAGTAGATCCTATCTTCCAATGATCTTCCCATGCCTTTTTTTTGTGCGCAGATTTAGATGTGGCCATTGCCATCGCAGCCTGGAGATGGTTCGATTTGATGCAGGAGGGCGAAATCCCATGACATCGCCATGAAAATTGCATGAAACATGGTGTTTTCATAGCGAAAGGTCATTTGAGTCATGGTAAGCTGGAATGTTCCAGCTTCGACTACTGAGTACTCTAGTAAGTGGGATTATATAAATTGGATATTTCATGGGATATACTGAGAAAAATATTAGGGATACTATGGGGATATTTCATGGGAGATGAGAGATGTAACATGATATAACCAACCGGATGATCCTTGGGGATTTTCATATTTTGAAAATGAGAAGTTTCCATTGGAATGTTGCTTTTCCCATAAGATTTTCAGCAGCCCAATGCGGATTTCGTCAAGAAGGGTTGATGAAAAGTGGACCAGGAAGATCACGACACCAGTTGATGGGGTTGGTTTCCCCAGTGATTCATGGGCTAAAGCCACGAAATGGAGACTTGCCAGAGTCAAGTTTATCTATTAGCCAGTTCCTATTTGTAAAACAATCCTGTAAATTTAAAATTTGAACCATCAACATCCATCAACCACTTCTGTTCTTGGGAGTTCACCTTTGGGGCTTTGTTGAACCCCCACAACATGGGTCACCAACATGTTTTCTTTGCAGGAAGAAACATGAGCCGCAATCCGAGAAGAATGTATCATCCTGAAACATGGATGCTGAGGTCTAAATTTGGAAACTTTTCACCTCAGCCGCTGGGAAACTCATGGCACAATTTCCATGGTTATCATCATTTTTGCCATCAAACTAGCCATAAATTGGGGGGTAGACTCCATTTTCAGATATAGCTATATGGCGAAAAGCGCGATTCAATTCCCATGGTTGAACTGAATCTGCAACTTGTTTGCCAGCTACTCCACATTATTCGTTGTTTCGATCACCAAATTCCGATTCTTTAAATTTGATTAGGGCACATGAAAGCAACTTGAAAATCCCCGAAATGGTTTCTTTCAGACACAGGAAAGCAACTTGAATCTCCCAGAAAAGGGGTCTGGGTCTCACTGACAATGTCTAAACAACGGCAATTTCTGGTGCTGGTCGCGTAACTTCATTGGCACCGCGATTTTTCTTCCATCTTCATGAGTTTCAGAGAACATTTGCAGAGTATTTGATGATTCTTAGGTGATCGGCTGTAAGAACTTGACATATTCTCACCATTTTTTTTCTCTGTATATCATATAAAATCATATAAAATCAGATGTATATATATATATATACACATGATTATATATTGGTATACCCATCCAAGCTGTGCTACAGGAGCTGCTCTTGGGCCCAAGGTCCTCAGCTCTGCTACAGGACCCCCATTTTTTCCACTGGTTCATCATTTTTTTCAATTGCCACATTATGGGTATACCGTTCTACCGTTATTTTTTTTTCCGAGTCCAGATGTTTCGGCAGTTTAACAAATTCGGATCTGTTTGGCATTTCAAAAGATGTTTGGAACCAGATTTCCCCAGAGGTTTCCAGATTTTTGGCGAGGAATGCAGGTAGTATGGTGGTCCAGTGGGATGGCATAGCGGGACTATGCGGGACTGGTTTGATAAACTTGGGAGCATTTTTATGACAAATGACAATCTGAATGGTGAATGTGATGGTGAAAGTGATGGTAAACTGATTACCGTACCGAGATCAGTAAAGACCTTGGAAAGACTTTGGAGTGCCACATTTTCAGGCCCCGATCGGCCCTGGTTGTAACAAGGCGTTTGATATTGGAAGAACATGCTAGTGAATATCATGGTGAATGTTGTCAATGTGGGGAATAAGGTGAATGTGCTTCACATTGAAATGCCTGGCTGGTTTAAGCAATGAAATGGAATATCGTTTCGTTTTCCATCAATGCGGATTCCACTGAGAACAACTCTGGGTTTCTTCATCAATCCCGGAAATTGGATATTTTCTCAGATGAAACCTGGCAATTTTATGGCTTCTTCAGAAATGGGGGGAGACTGAAAGTCATGGGGGTATCATCAGCTGATAGAAAAAAACATATTTGAATTGACTGGTGGGTGAAGTCTCCAATTGGGAATCATTATTAATGCCATGCCTGAGTCAGAATTTGTCAGAGATCCGATGCCACGTCAGCACTTCCAATGGGGATCATCATTTTTTGCATCAGCTGTTTCAAAAAATGTTGGAAATCTCAAATAATCCCATTCTTCCCAAATAATAAAATGGTTTCATGCCATTCTTCATTTAGATATACCCGGTATGGTATCATTCAAGCCTGGCATCATTCGTTTCCCCATAGTTCAATGATTTTTCCAGCTTTTTTAACCTTCATTCACTTCGGAGATTTCCCAGGAAGCCGTCTTGTTTGATGACACAGAAGGGCAGATGGTGTTGATTGAGCCATCATTTTAAGATCCCATGTTGGACTTCATGGGCGGATTGACGACAGAAATACTTGCAGCAAGCATCGTTGATACACAAGTGTTGTACCCTCTGGTTATGTCAAAATAGCTATTGAAAATGCTGATTTATAGTGGATTTTCCCATTAAAAATGGTGATTTTCAATAGCTATGTTAGTCATAACCAGAGGGTAGTTGACATTGTGTACTCTCATTGATCTATGTAAGTGCAGGCCCCTCTACTCCCAAGTTTGTGGCTTCTGCTGTAAATTTTACTCGGTGAACTGCTGGATTATCTATGCTTAGACGGATTCTAAACTAACTAATGGGCTTCCTGTACCTGCACGTGTTCTGTTTTTGGTGGACGCATCTCTTGATGTTTGGTGGACATGGGTGGACACGTGACATTGACGCTGGTCCAAAAACGGAAGCGAGGAGCTTTGCACTCGGACCCGCCAGGGACAACAGGCCGGGAACATGCAGATGTTCAGAATACATCTGGATATTCACCCACCAGAATGGGAATATAATGAGAATGGTATATATATATATATGATATATGTATATAATGGAGTTGTTCAACCATTGTCGGATTATATGGGATATCATGATATATATATATAGAGATAAGACACACATACAATGCAACAAGATGATGTTCGGGGGGGCCATTTTGCAGACAAAGCCATTTTGATGTTCGAGGATTTTGGGGATGGGACAATATCTATACAGTAAGATTTTTTGGGAAATGAACATGAATTTACCCTCCAGCAATCAAACATGGCAGTGGACAATTCCCCATTTATTTTTTTAGTTTTCGCGCATGTTTTCCGAATAAAACCTTCATTTATGGGGGATTGTTCATTGCCATGTTTGATTCCAGGAGGGTACAAGCGACTTTTTCAATGGTATGAATCGCCACAACCTGGCCGCGACATACCCAACTTGAATGGTGTTGGCTGGAACTTCTGGTTCTTTTGTCAGTACTTTGGATAGATCTTTCATCTTTTTGTATGAACCCAAATGCCCCGACTGCCACCACAAATGAATAGAAAAATCATGGTTCGTAACGAAGATCACCTCAATTTTACAGCGCATGTCAGGTTGGTGAATTATCAGCATCCAGCCGAAAAATTGGGCATTGGACCAGCCAACATCCACCAGCCTGGTACTTCCTGAGACCCCAAAAACACCCTGTTGAACACGTTTGCCTGGTTCTTCTCCAGTTCACTCGCAGATGTCCCGTTGTCCCTTTCAGGCCATAATAGACCAGGTTTCATTAACATGCGGAGCAATTGGAGATCCGTTTTATATACTACTATTCTCTGGCATTTTGGAGCAAAAGGAGTACGCCGTCTTCTTCAACTTCTATCAGCCTTCCAGTTGAAACATCGAAGGATATTGAAGGCATCCTTTCCCTTTCCAGCTCTCTTTCTGTTGTTCTTTCGACTTTCTTGTCGTTTCCATTCCAAGAAATGGCTCGTTGACAACACTGAGTTCATAATACGTAACATCCCCCCAAAACAAATCCTACCAAAATAGTGAACCATTACATTTCTATCATTTTTTTTCTTTTTTGGAGGCACAGCAAAATCGGCACCATGGATTTTCAGCCAGTATTTCCTTTCTTTACGGATGACCATTCCCCAAAAAATGTTTTTTTTGCTTACTATATCGTAAATCAAGTCAGATAATATGGACAATGAGCTATCTATAAATATCTTATCCCACAAAACAAGCACCTAAAATTACACATACACAATGTATATATATATATACACATGTATGTCTATGTATATGTATGCATATGTCTATGTAGTCATCCATTTATAGATTGATGAATTGTCCCATTTTTTACACACACACACATGTATATATATATATATGTAGATATATAGGGGTAACCTAAATTGCCATGATATTCTCATGTCCCAAAAATATCCTTCCCAGAAATCATGGGAATTTACAAATTGTTCCAAAGAGAGAATTGTAGAACTATTTCTACCTCCCCTAATTAAAATTATAGGGCTTATTTCTATGATATATTTATGATAGGGGTAATATATGTATATATATATACATTCCCATAGTCTATTTCCCTGATCAACATTGATTAACCCCCTAATTGTCCCCTTAATATTAATCACTGTGAACTCCCCTAAAGATATGAAACAATCATCCGTTAATATTAGATATAGGGGGAACATTCTGAAATATGCCCATGATCATTGAATTGGTTTAAGGGAAAATCTGAGCCGGAGACCATGGATTTCCCCTCAAAAAAAGGGTTTTCCTCTAATTTTGCCCTTAGACCAATCCAGTGACAGCTATGAAACATCACCATTTCTCATGGGTAAATCAACTATTTCGGCTGGGCCATTTTCTATGTCGCAAACTCTAACAAATGACCAGAGGGTAAGTGGATATAGCCCTGGTTATAGGGGGTATATCCCAACTGATGGAGTTTTTCATCGCGATGGTAAAATATAATCGTTGGAGGTTTTCAATGGGGAATCTGCAGAATCCCCAGTCGTCACCATAGGCATTTTCATACTAAAATGGTCTAATGATCTAATGGTCTAATGACTTGGATGATTTGCGGGTACCCATCTTGGGACACTTCCTACAGATGGGGTTTTAATGGGTATCTTAGTATGTTTCACCCCATTTGGATACATTAAGATACCCATCTTCCAAATGAGACCCAGCGATCCCACTTCCAAATGGGGTTTTAATACTAAGATACCCTCCGGGAAACTAACATAACTATGGAAAATCACCATTTTTAATGGGTAAATCCACTATTTCTATAGCCATTTTCTATGTCGCAAACTGTTAGAAATTGAGGTGCCAGCGCCTGAAGCCTTGGCCGACATGCGACAGCGCCTGGGCGACTTGATCCACGATGGAGGCGCTTTGATCCAGTGGCAGAAAAACCCTGTGGGTTTTTAGGGCGAAGATCCAGTGGAAGTGGAGGAAAACTTGGGAAAACTTGGGAAAATGGGGCCCTAATGAGATTTTTTTGGGGTTTGAATGGTTTTTTTTGATGAGATTTCATGCTTATTTAATGGACAACTTGTGAATCTAATGGGAATATAACTCCAATCCATTTTTGATGGGGATATAATGGACTTTAGTGGAGGTTTAACCATTGGACAACGTATGAGATTCAATGGGTTTTGATGGGGTTTTGGAGGGTTCTAATGAGACTTTAACGGTTTTTTCATGGTATGTTGTATACTTGGAATATCATGAGAATATCTATGGGAATGTACATATATATATAATTATTTGCACACAATAATGGGAGATTCAAAAGTAGGATCAAATGGGATAGTGGGATATCATGGGAATAACAGAAGATAACCAGCCATGGTTCAATACTGATGAAATCACATACGGCGGGGACCATTACAATAGGACGGTGGTCAATCATAAATTGGGGGGATGGGATTACCCTCTGGTAAACATACAAAAAACTACGGAAAATCACCATTTTCAATGGGTACATCCACTACAAATGGCAATGTTCAATAGCAAACTGTTAAATTACCAGAGGGTAGGATTTTGGAGCCAGGAAGATCAACACATTTTGCTGCCTCAGTGCCACGGGCAGGTCCTGCCTTGTTGTCTCTTCCAGTCCTACGCGCGACCTACGCAAAATTTACCACCGCCCTGTGTCGGCTCTGCTGCCATCGTTTCTTGGCAGCCTGAAGTCCAACATGGAACTCCGAAATGGAACTCTTCAAGAGAATAGACATATGGTTTTGGGTTACCCTAAAATAGCTGGTTAATGGATGTTAAGTAATTCTCCAAATATGGTAACAATAGGGTTTGACCCATCCCCATATTTGTGTTCCCCAACAATTGGGGTACAAATCATTGGTTCCCCATTGCAAGTGACAATTTTTGGATGATTTGTGGCTCCCTCATTTTGAGAACCTCCCCATATTATGTTCCAACGCCCTGCGCTTAGTCCTTCCCACATACTTTAAGGCTGGGGCTCATCAACCATGACAGCGCCTAATGTTTTTTTGGCGGGTGAGTCCCCAAATCATGTTTGTTGATACCCGACACAGGTCAACTTGTCAACACTAGTTGGTGATATATACGTATCCTCAAATCCACATATAGCTTTGGGCTCAGATTACTGCACTGCATTTTCCACCGTAGATTGGTTCAATGCATTTTTTTCCCCTAATTAGGGTACCTAATGATTTTTTGGTACCGCATTCCCCAAAAAATGGTACCGTTGGTTGCATCACTTCCGAAATTTCGTGGTTTTAATGTTCGTTTTCCCAATGATCCTGTTGCCATTGGGCCCATTGGGCCATCATAAATCACGTCTTGAATTCGCCTGTTGGTTTAAACACATCCTATAGCGAAATTCTGAAGAAATCCACGCCACAGGATGCGAAATTGAGCCCAATGGAAGGATGTGAAATTCATGTTTCGGTTTTCTATAAGTGAATCTCAAGTTTTCATACCCTCCGGTAAAAAATAACGTGGCGTGCTGGAAACTCAAAAAAGCACTCCTGTTGATGTTCGATGATTTTCCCAGCTAGAAACATGGATTTATAGAAAAAATCCCAGCTGGCCACTTGTGATTCTCAGAGGGTATACACACTCTATATATCGAATAGTTGAAGTTCGAAGCTTTTACAACTTTTTGAATGGTTTCCGGATCTTCAAAAGCACCTAATCTAAAAACCACGTAAGGTTTGGCCAGTTTTGATAGCAACAAAACACCTGGGAAGCTCCATGTAGTTCGGGGATTTCCCAGCCACATTTGCTGAGGCCTGGAGTTGGAAAAACCTGGCGAAGAAAAAAGTGCCGTGGACACAACTGCAGCAACTGCAGATGGGAGGTGAACTTGAGTATGTTACCACTGTTACCAGGAATGGAGGTTTCATATTTTTTTTTTTAAAAAACCTTCTTTTAATACAATGTTAGATTTCACATTCCCGCTCCAGCTCAAAGGTACGTGTCTCCCTCAAAAAAATTGCTTTTCCCTAGATCTAGTATATTACATGGTTGGGATTGCATAGGTGTATATATATATA
>Ga0126342_10011772_pt1 | contig 15614 bp, 11 predicted proteins | sample Cyp1metagenome_FD_92528 | JGI IMG/M metagenome (GOLD analysis project Ga0126342, IMG submission 92528) | Coral microbial communities from Lord Howe Island, Old Settlement Bay, Australia - Cyphastrea 1 metagenome | ecosystem: Host-associated > Invertebrates > Cnidaria > Coral ...
ACAACCACAACAACCACAACAACCACAACAACCACAACAACCACAACAACCACAACAACCACAACAACCACAACAACCACAACAACCACCACAACCACCACAACCACAACAACCACAACAACCACAACAACCACAACAACCACAACCACCACCACGACCACGACGACAACGACAACGACAACAACCATCAGAACACGTTCAAGGCAACGTCATTCGCAATATGCTATGAGAGTCATTGGGCGCTGATCATCCCAAATGGTTGCTGATTTACTCCGGGTACACCTCCGTTTTTGTTGCTGTTTACCCTCATTTTCGTTCGTTTCCCAACCACTCAGCAAATTGCGCCATTGATGGAAGGCTACAGAGTAGCCTCCAAAGCTACAACACTGTCACCAAATGTTTGAGGGTATGAACCGCCGTCAACCCTCTCGGACAGCGGCTTGGATGCTGCCAGAATTTCGCTGATTGGCTATAGCTGGTGTATATCCCAATAGATCCCAATTAGTTTGTTTTTTTTTCACCCACCAACACTTGCCACAACTCCCTGTGGAAACGAATTTAAGTGGGGACACCCGCCAGCTGCTTCTTGCCTCCATGTCCTTCTCCCCATTCTCCACCTTCGCTCGCTCCTTGTCTCTAAGCTCCTGCGTGAAAAACACGACGTTTTCTTGGATATTCTTGGTGATGGCCAGTGGAAGAAATGCTTGGAAACGAAGATGTTGTTCTTCTTTATATAATTAAAATCGATTCTAAGCTCTTTGCCAGTTTTAGATAGTTTTAGTTCATTTTGGATATGTGACATTTTTGTCGCCCACTCTTAATGTGACATTAAAAAGATCGGGATCTTGTGGGCAAAAGGCCCTGCCGATTTGGGTAACCGGTCCGACATTTAAAGCCCAGGGGACCACGTCTTTAATGTGGAAACCTATGTAGGACCAGCAGTGCACCAATGTTTACCATGGGTTGTGTCGCAGAAAACTTACTGTTATATCTGTCATTAGTAATCATATTTGGATATATTTGGAATAAACCTTTCAGCTGCATCACAAACAATGCCAATGGTGAGAGCATGGATGCAGGCACTTGGTGGTCAAGTATCAAGTATCCATCAACACAATGCTGCTCACCATGAGAACAGAACATGGAAACACTTACATTTTCATGCAAGTCTATGTGCTCAAAACATTCCCAACATATGTGAAATTCTTTGGGTCCAATTCATGCAAACTTGTGCGTGTTGAATAAAAAGCCAGCCTGGACATATTGGCCAACCGTCCAAACGTGAATCAAACCAAACGTGATGGTCACAACCATGGCCCCAACCCAAACCAGCATAATAATGATCACAATCATCATCACCATCAAGAATAGCCACGCCATCACCGCCACCACTACTAGCACCAAAATCAGTTAAAGAAGCACCAGCACCAGCACCCGCACCAGCAGCATCACCACCATCATCACATATCATCACCATGACCACCATGATCACCATGATCATCATGAACATCATGATCATCATGATCATCATGATCATCATGATCATCATGATCAAGATGATCATCAGCCCCACCACCAACATACTTGGAAGCCTTGCCCACCCAAAAAAAACAGCACAAAGAAAAAACAGGGAACTCTGCATGGGAGGAAGGCCTGTCCTTTGCTTCCTGTCGAGCCTTTTCTTTCGCTTCTTTCCTAGGACGTGGGGTTCCCCAACCCACTGAGATACCTTGAGGATGGCGAGCAATGTTGACATCTTTGAACATTGAGACATGGAATATGCCGACTTCAAGCCAGCATAGAATGGTCATTTATTCCAGCTACATGCAGCAGTCTGAAGGGAAACGAACTGAAGTTTGGTGACTTTGGGTCTCGGGAGGCATGGGGCGACTTGTTTGCCATGCAAAGGGCTATAATCGGCATGATCCGCCGACTTGGCCATTGGATGGCATTTTGTAATTTTTGTTGCTCACTTTTTGTTGGCAAAATAATCATGTTCGTTCTGAGAAGTTCTTGTTCCTGTCATGGTGACAGAATTGGGCAATTGATGGGTAATAAAAAGCAAATCATCTATTTATGTCCATCTTGGGGTCCCCGAAGACTGGGTACAGGTACCCTCTGGTAATCAAACATGACAATTTGGAAACTCCTTCATTCAGTCCAGTTCGATGATTTTCCCATGATACAAAAAGAAACTTCCACTTAATTCATTACAACGGAGTTCCCAGCTTGGGAGTTTCCAGCTTGCTATGTTCGATGACACCGGAACGCACCCTCTTTTAAACTATATAACATAGATATGGAAAACCACCCATTTTTAATATATGTTCCAACCAGATTTCCTCATGGGTTTTCCAAATCTATGTTAGTTTACCCGTGTACCCCAACCCAGATCCAAGATGATCCAAGTGTCTCCTTCTGTTTGCTCTTATCCCTATCACGGTTGGCTTCCACCCAGGAGCTGCTCAGCAGCTTCACGCGATCCGCGTATTGCGAGCGGGTGTAGATCAAGGCGCCACCGATGTAGTTGAAGACCTCGGCCGGCCAGGGGAATCCCGAGTTCGCGCGTGGTTCAACCGTTAAATAAACCCCAACATTTTCTTGAAGACGTTTCACCATGTTAAACCCCTATCCAGGTGTTGAGCTGATATATCGTTGTGAGATGTTGTGAGGCACAGTTTGGAGACAAGAAAATCAAAAAACGTGTGAACTCCCAGCTTTATCCTTTCTAAAATAAAAACACATTGCATATCATTGCATGTTTATGATTGCACAAGCGACATAGGTAGAATTTCCTTCAATGGGTAATCAATATCACATTCGCAGGAAGCCCTCCGGTACTTGGATCGGACCCAGGACTTGTAAGTGGTAAGCCATACTCATATTATTGGCACAGTGTATACACATGTTTCCTTGCCAAAAACATATTTGCATGCGTTTCTCCAATCATATGTGCAATCTTCAGGATACATATCGATAATACATATATTTTTGTTGTTCTTACTCTCTCTCTCTCTATTAGTTATTATTATCACAATAAAGCCTACTTAACCTATACAAACTATCTTAACGAACGACCTCAAGCACGACCACCACTAAGGCCTCTCTATCCTGGTGATGAGTTATAACGGCCAGGGATGACACACACACACAACAAGAAGAAACGTATGGAGGTTTCCTGAAATGGGGGTACCCCCAAATCATCCAAAGTTAGACCAGTTTAATATTGACACCGCATTGAAACCCATGGTTTTGGGATCCCCCATCTTAAGAAACCACCATGTGTTTGTATTGATTCATTTATTCATATAAAGCCCCCTGCGCAGATGATGATACAAATGTAACACACCCAACTGGAATCGGTTGAACTAGACTGGAATCATGGGAAGCCATCAGAAATGTCAACTGTACAGGATTCAGCATGAATCAATTTGGACTTGAAGGTCTTCGAAATAAAACTGCGATGGAACTCCAAGCATGACTGTTGCTGTATGGGCTCCAGAAGGAAAATCAGTTCAGGACTTCAGGATGGATCTTGCTCTGGAAGCCCATACAACAACATTGGGCATCATTGGGCGCAACATCTTGGGCAGACTGGCGCTGGCAGACTGGAGCGTTGCCGGGAGCGCTGTCTTGCTTTTCTTAACTTCATTTATCACTTGGAAGTTGGTCATCTTGTCCTTAAAAGATCATATTGGGGTTTCCTAAGGTAAGGGGTACCACCAGTTATCATCCATATTAATAGGATGTTACACTATCAACCATCCATTTCTAGGGTACCACCATGACTTAGGAACCCCCCATTCGCCATTTTTTTTTTGAGAAGTTGTCACCAATTCACCAACAAAACATCTGCCAAGGCACCTGTATAAGTCCGTTGGCCTTGCCTGGGGCCAACAAGAACAAAAGGCTTGTAACATCAGAGACTTGACTTTGACTTTTTGACTTTTTAAATGGATGTTTGAAAAGGGGCTAAAATTCATAATGAAATCCATGATCTCCCATTTATAATTTATAGATGTTTCAATGGGGAAACAACATCTATAAATGGTAGATTCTCCCTACCTATCTTGATATCTGCACTACGCCGACAAGGCTTGCAAGTGTGGCTGAAGTTGTCTACAGATGAAAAAACCGTCGGTGAGTCGATGTCAGCAGCTTAAAACTGCAAACTCGGATGTTTTCCACAGTGCTTGGGATTGCTTTTGATATCACATTTGATGTTTGGACACGAAAAAAACACCCTGGTTGGATACCTTAGTGCCTCAGAAATGGCCAGCTATCACCATTGACCATTGGACCATCCTCACCAGTTGACCCAGCTATCACCAATGGACCATCCTCACCAGTTGACCTATGCATATGTCTATACAAAAGCGTATACATTTACAAACAGCACATGTTATATTTACATTATGATCACGTTGATATCATTCGTGAATACATCTGTGAACAACAACATGTATATATCTATATATAGGTATAGGTATTAGGTATAGGTTTAGGTACAGTTATAGGTGTACGCATATGTCAGCGTGTATGTATATGTAAACGTATATGGAAATACATAATATGTACGTATGTATATATATATATTGCATATGATGTGTTTCTAATAATACTATGTTTTTAATGTGGGTAAAACAATGCCACAAACCACCACTGGAAATGGTAACCATACCACCTGTAAAAATGGTGATGACTGGGGGATGGTTTATTATTGCGTTTCCGTTTCCTACAATTTGTCAGACCATTCCCAAATGGCTGGTTTATGGCAGTGTTTTTCCTAGAATTTACCCTCTCGTAATTTGTTACATAGCTATTGAACATGGCCCATAGAAATAGTTGATTTACCTGTTAGTTGATGGTGATTTTCCATAGCTATGTTAAAGTTTACTGGCGGGTCAGTCATCATATGTCAATATTAATATTAGTTTAATAGAGGGTAAATCAAGTATAAATGGTAAATCAACTATAAATGGTAAATCAACTATAATACATTATCCATTTGGTTTACCAAAGGGTATATGTCATATTCCAGAGCTAAGCTCCTCACCTTGCGACCAGTTGAGCCCCAGCTCATTGGCGATCAGCTCCAGCAAGGCGCCCCGAACCGCCTCCACTCGCGGAATCGTGACCTGTCAACACGGCAATGGGAAAATCCATGGGAAATCCATGGGAAACCCATTGGACATCCATGGAAATACCATGAAAATAGCCCTTTGATGGAGATTTCAATGGGAACATCAGCTACAAATGGGAGTTGAACCGTTGAACCTGTGTGTCATTCTTATGTCACTTTAAGAAATCACTTACGGACCTCAAATTTCCCAAACATGGATCCAAATATCTTGGGATTAGAAATCCGCCTGATAGTGGGCTCTAAGGGAGGATGCTCCCAAGAGGCTAGGGGGCTAAGAATGGGAACCGCCTAGTATCAACCCAGGACTGTCCCCAAAGCCCGAATTTACTGCTGCGATTGCCCCCCAAACAGAGATAATTCCATCATTTGTAGCCCAACATGAACATAATTGGATACAATTGGGGCTACTATCACAGGCGAAACATCATATTACATACACATTGTGATTGACTCCAAGGTTTGATGGTAATGAATTGGTCTTTAATTTTGATCCACAATGATCACTGCTCAATTGGAAATTTGGCAATATAAGGATAGCATGAGATAACACTCACTTACTGGGATCTTGCCACAGCTGTCGCTTATCACTTCCGAATGGGTCCCGTACATTCAAATAACCCTAAAAAACAATGGTTTACAATGGTTTACATACTCATGTGATCAGTCCAACTATAATCTCCCATTCTAAATGTTAAAACACTATTTGAATATATAATATTGTACAATACTCCTCAATCTATGAACCTATTTGAATATTATGAATTCTTCCGCGACGGCTTCTGCCTAGCTCCCGCGGCCCTTCTGCAATAGCAACCTTGCAAAACAACCTTCCGCGCGTTTCCGCGACTGCCATCGAAGAATTTAGGGGAACGTGTCCGACGTGTCCAGTTCATTTCGTACCGTCACCACCCCGATAAAGAAAACACATGTCTGATCACTATTGCCACTGCTCGCCTCTAAATCTAAGTGTTTGAAGCCGATAATGTCCTGAGCGCGCGGCCGTGCCATCAACAAACGAACCATTGGATTGATGGCTTCAAAACCAGGATTATCTTTGCACAAAATGCCAGACTCTATGTGAGTTCCAAAGGTCGAAAATGGTAAAATGATAGTTGTTTACTCTGAGAATCCTCTTGTTGATCTTGTTGATATGAGTCGCATGCCCAGCACCTGATTGAATCCAAAGATAACTGTACGATTTGCTTGATGATTTACATGATTGTTTGTAGGATAAATTGGGGGTGTCTCAAGATACGGCGGACATATATCTGTGGTGGAATTTATTCATATCACTTGAAAGGAAACAGCTTTAGCATTGCTAGCATTTGCTTTGACCTGCGGAGCGCATCTTTGTAGCACTTCCCGGAGTATATATTTGAGCGCTTCTTTTCATGGAAAACTAATGCGTACTCCCGCAAAACAATGCAAAACACACTCCCAAAAAATTGGTGCCCAACAAACCCCCAGTCCATGGTGGTCGGAACACCATAGTTACCCCTTTAAAAGAACATCTTCGAATTCCATAGCTACAAGGCGGGTTTCATAAATAGGGATACCCTAACATGGATAGAATGGAAAATCCCATGAAAATGAATGATTTGGGGGTACCCCCATGACTTTTCGGAAACGCCCATCAAAATTTAGCCACGGCCGTGGCGGCTTCGCATCTGAGTGTCCACCAGGTTTTTGGCATCTTGTGGCTCATTCAGGGAATTAATAATCCTCGGGACAGCTGCGCCGTGGCGAAGCCACCAACGGACAGCGACGTTAGGAGCGTTAGGAGCCAGTGATGTGCGGTACTGATTACTGGTAATTCTTAGACTTGCGTTCACGATCGGCTCCAATATATATATATATATATATTATTTATATATACACAGACCACTTCGCAACCATTTGCAAACAACATACACGCGGCTACAAACTGTTTACTAACTACAATATATAACCAATAACCCACCATTTCCAGGCCAGCAGCCTACTACATGCAACCATTCACGAACCGTCAACTAACCACCCTATCGCCAACCTGGAATCAATTTTTAAACCACTTTGCAACCATTCATCAACAATTATATAATTAATTGGCACACTAGCAACTGCAGAGGGTTGAATGTAGGTTGAATCTTATATACTTCAACAAGAACTCTACATTGAGTTGACCTTTCTAGGTATTGAACTTGTGATATTTTCTCTGAGAATCAAACGTGCTACTATTTACCCTCCAGTAAACTAACATATGTAGATCAATGAAATTCCACCATGACAGTACCTTTTGAAGGAAAACCATGAGTTTCAATTAATTAAGCGCGTTCTTCCTTTACTCTAGCTCTGAGATTTCCATTCAATTTCTCAGCTATATATATATATATCATGTTATATCTATCATATACTATCAACATCTATAAACCATGGATTTCCCATCGATTTCCTATGTTTATTTATGGATTTTCTATGGGTTTCCCATGGATTTCCCCATGGGTTCTGGCCCCAAGGCTCTGATGGACACCCTCCTGAAGCCGCATGGCCGCCACTGCCCGCGGGAGCTTGAACATGGTGGTCATGGCTGGCACCTGCGCCATGAATTTCTCTGGTTTATGGCTGGTTTATGGCAGGTAATTTCTCTTCAAAATGGCCGCTTCATGGCTGGTTAATGGCTGGGGAATGGTTGGTTAATGATGGTAATTTTCTATTTAAATGGATAGTTAATGGCTGGTAAAATAGTGGTTTGACTTACAAACCATGTAACAACTACCATCTGTTAATGATGGTGAATGACTGGTGAATGGCTGGTTAGTGAATATGTCTCTTCAAAATGGCAGGTGAGCGTCACGTTTAGTTAAAACAAACTTGCCGTGCTTAGCAAGTTCTGATAAGTTCTCACTCTCTTGCGATGTTACTGCTCGAATTCATCTTGGGGAGTGCTACAGTATATTGGCATATAATTCCTTTTTTCAGATTTGAGATATGTTGAAATCAAAAAAACATGATAAGCAAGGATAGTGGGTAGCTATCAACCAACCATTTCCGACAAACGCCTCAGATATGAATTTCAGCGCATGTTCCTTTGTCAAGGATAAAGCTTCTGATTGAAACTTGAAATATGAGAAACCGTGGAAGAAATTGAGGCACATATATTTGCATGTTGCTTTAAATGGGTAGGATATTCTGTTTCAATACACTTGATTGAATATGGTCAAGCCCGGAGAGTTGAAACATCTGCCGCCGGAGTTGGATCGGCCCGTATTGGTGTCAAACAATACGTAGCAAAGAAACACAGAGCCCAGCGGATCCATCACAGAGTTAGGCATGGGCAAGGCCCCATTTCGAGGAAAGCTTGCAGTATTAACCTCTATATATATAAATATATAATATATTATATATATATTATATCTGTAGGTGTCTCTGGTTCGTGGGGTCTTGTCCACATACCAGCAATATCAAATACGTCGGCTATTCATCAAAATACTTTCTCAATGTATGACATATAGTTCGCACAATATCGTATTATTCCTCGGTTCAATCCTTATTTTCATGGATATGTAATGTTGGATTCCATATCATTATTCCAATAAACATTGCTTGGTGTCCCATGCCATACCAGTCAGTCAGTGAGACAGTTCGCCCCACAACTGGACTAACCCTACTCACCACATCTATAAATAAGGCTGCAATTATATATAACCAAATGTTGGTTGTAATGTCATTTCTTTGATTGAAAACTACAGGTATCCGATAATGTTAGAATCCACAATATATTCAATGTCAAATATGTCAATAATAATATATCTGTGGCGCATTATCAACCATCTAACATTCAGGTTACAATTGTATTTAACACAATGTATCACTGTAAAAAAATAATATGTATTGATATATCAACGAATTTAACATGATAGGATTCTATTGCAAAATGTCCCCAAACCTATCCCCTCAGCCAAGCCACCGCTTCCACCATAGCATCATGCATGGCCTCACCCGCCGCTTCTGCGGTGTCGAAGCCGTCCAAAAAAAGGTCCTGGGTTAATCGGTCAAGATGCTGTGGTCTTAAGTCTTAGGGTGTTGAACTTGCAAAAACTGGGGTGCCATCCAGTAAATTAAGTTGTATTAAATTGACATAAACCCTGTCATTTCTTGTGAGGTGAATGAAAGATCAATTTGCACTAGCATTTGGCTTTTTGCAGGGTCTATGTAAATTTGGTGGTTGCTCGCAACACCACAAATACTTTGGGGGAGAAAACTGCCTAGATACAGAGGTAGAATGACCAATTATATACTCCCCCCTTGCGGTTATCACGTACCTATAAAGCACCTATCACCTACAAACAAATAGGGTATGTCACGGTATGTCTGGACTTTACTACTATAATAAGGCTTAAACCAACAAAGCAAAAGGATAAGTTTAGCTCACAAGATCTCACAAGAAAAAAGCGCTTAGACGCACTAAACCTCTGTTTCAATCAACAAGGAAAACAAATGTTAATCTACAAGAAATCCAACCAAATTAGGAATCTACTACGTGAATTTGGATTGAACCTGCGAACAACTGGATGCTTAGAGGCTTAGATTCACACAAAAAAACACCCGGTTTGACCCACATTTCATCTGCCACCGTTAAGGTTTAGTTCAGCCTAATCTCTCCCAACACAAGTTTAACTAACCACAAAATCGGGGCGTACCATCTACCATAACTACATTTGACTTTTTAGTCCCATGAAAAATTACTGAGCAATACAAGGTTTGCAGTTTTACACTGGCACTATCCATCCCCACCATGGCAGGTGCGACCCAGGTTTCCCAAGCTTCTTGCGTTTCAGTCGCCTGGTGATGTTCCAATTGATAGTGGCTCCAAGTGGACACAATATTTTCCGGGGAGGATTCAAATGGGTAGTTTCTTAGTTGGCCAATTCTCCTCAAATATCTTTTGATTCCTGTCTGTATGGATTGGGATGGTCCATATTTTGTCTATTCCGAGGGATGAAACACAGACCTGACTGTAGGATTGTTGAAGCGGGCATGGTTCACTTACCCCAGGACATAAACCAACAACAGCTTGGACCACACAAAAAAACGTCCCAAAGAAGAACCAAGTTTCGCAAGCCGATGATGAATCTCATCCCCCCTATACATCCTCCAGTTTTTTTGCTTTAGGCCTGATTTTTTCATCTTGGGTCTATCTAGTGGTTGTTTTCGATGGGATAAGAGAAGAAGGCACAGGCTGGTGCATCGCGATAGGTTCTGTAGGTCAATCTTTGTTGGCTAAATTTGAATGTTCTCTGACTATTTGCTGCGGATGTCCTGATTTTTGCTAGTGATTTGCTGGTTGAATTTCCCTTTTGTGTATATTGTATATAGTCAAAAATGATGATCACCCTGGGAATGTCTGAAAATAAACAACACAAATACACATTCAAAAAAAGCAGGTAAGGTCAGGTTAACAGCAGATTTAAAAAAAAAACAGCTATCTGTCACGTCGTTGGGAAACGCTTGTGACAGCTCCGAAACGCTCCCCATTCAGGGTAGGGAATATGGATACCCCAAACGCGCAGCTCATCGCTCCCTCTTAACCACTAGATATCACTAGATAGTGAAGGCTGAGGTGCCTGTGCTTCTGTCATCCGAATCAGCTCCAAGGAAGTGGTTTTGATCTCCATTGGGTCGAACTCCTCGTCTTCCCTGGGTAGGCACAAAAAACCGCGTTTCAAGTCATTCACGCTTTAGATCATCACTAATCATGGATAATAACAATGGATAACTTGCATGATAACAATCAACTATGGACAATCTATATGATCACTACCACCTACTGCATGGTTGGTTTTAAGGTATTCCCGTCATGGATTATATGATAATCCCCAATAACATTGGGCCGTAAAATTGGGGCCACTTCTCAGCCAAACATCTAGGATGATCGCTTCGATGCTCATGCAGTAACTGAGTGATATCCCGCTGACATCTCCCTATGTCGGGGTTTCTTAAGTCATGGTGGATCCACAAAATGGGTTTCAATATTAAAATGGTCTAGTTTTGGATGATTTGGGGTACCACCATTTTAAGAAACCTCCATATTTGTATATATATATATATGTATTGTTATTTCTCTATACGTCATTTGGAAAGCCAGCAACCCACTATTCAGAGGAAAAAAACGCAAAGGCTCGTTCGGTATACCTCAAAGTGAAAAAAACCAACCGGTGTGAGATTGTGTTATTTTTCAAACCATATTCAAGGCATATGTTCGGGGACAATTTCCTCACACCACCCTTAGGATTCCTTACAGATGGTAAGTGCGTACAAAATCCTCCAGTTTGAATACATAACTGACATTTTCCATCATTCTCCGCTGCTGGGTCTCTGTCGCGGCGGTTTGTCGAAATGGGGGCCCAATGGCGGGTGGGAAACTGATGCCTATGCCTTTGGGGCAAAGCTGAGCAATGAGTAGCAACGCACAAAAAATCGAACAGTTATGTTCTGCATTGTATCAAGAATATGTTCATAGGAATTTAATAGTTTACCTGTTCATAGTTTTGGATAGTTTTGGGATGTTTTGGATGTTGCTTAGCATCTGCAGGAAAAAACTCCTGTCATTTTGGGTGGTGCACCGGATGGTGCACCAGCCCTATGAGGAAAGCTATGGTACCATAGATCTTGTCACCACTGGGGGTGCACCATGGTGATTTTAGGCCCAATCAGTTGGGATATAACTCACTCCTCAATGATCTTTACCGCCCGGATATTCAACATGATTCTTGCATCCCATGGTAGTTTGATGCTTTTCCCTTCTGAATCCTCCATTTCTTTCAGGGACTTCCAGCCCACATGGTTCATCTTCTTGTATTGTCCAGCTCATCCAAGCAAGCATCTGCACTTCTTCAGGTGGCGCTGCAAATTCTTTGATGCAGTCCAGTAGAAGGGTGGCATGCGGCCCTTCAGTGTTCTCTCCTGGAGCAGGTTGCATGCTCTCTGGTAACTTGACATAGCCATGGTTCTACCAGAATCTTACCCATACTCCAAGGCTGGCCATACTCCAGGCCAAAATGGCTGAAGCACCCTGAAAGGCGGTATATTGGTGGCATTCGTGAATCCTATGGTATGCGATGAAACATCGGTATGCGTTAAGTTATCCCTGTAAGTAACCTGGACTCACTATGTTATGTGGAGTACGATGTTTGCACGGTATGCGTTAACTTCGTGGAGTGCGCTCCCACACAGGTATAGGATTGAGCATACTTATTTCGAGTTTAAGGGTATCGTCCAGGCACTGCCATGAGAGGCGATGAAGTTCAGGTATGCGCTCGCCCTGTAGAGCCATTATATGTGGAGTGTTGTGGAGTACGATGTTTGCATGGTATGTGTTCCCTTTGCGGAGTGCGCTAACTTTGTGGAGTGTGTTAACCTTGTGGAGCGCGTTCCCGCTCAGGTATGTGAGTACGATATTTGCGTCCCATGCGTTAACTTTCCCAGTTTGGGCGACAAGGGGTTAGAATGGTATATAGATGGTCCATCTATAGATGATTTACATACCGATTTACCTATTGACATCTATATGTTTTTTCATAGCTATGTCAATATCAGAGAGTCTGACAAATTTATAGATGGATCGATCGATTTTGATGTATAGTATAGACAATAGTTTTTTTCTGTTTGTGCGATCCTGTCAAAAAAAAAGGTCCTGTCACAAAAAGGTCTGACACGTTCTGACAAAAATGGTGACACATAATGACACTTATAGAATCTGACATAAAATCCCACCCTTCGTGAAGGAAACTCAGAAAATTAGAGTGACACATGTTACCCATAGATTTCGGATTAGTTGTTGATTTTAATACAGTATATAACTGTTCTGATGGTAGGTACAGCAAGTCGTTCATGTAGAATTTTAATCCAAACCTTTTGTATCTCCATGTCTTTACCAGCAGCCAACAGGTTGGAACTGCTGATCCAGGCTATACATGTTGTTGGGATGGTTCCATGCAGAAACCTTACTGGTTAGAGCTTAGGTATACGTCCAGTTTGGGGGCAACGTGGCAAAACATTAGAAATTGTAAACTATACCCAATCTATAGTATACATCCATCTAGGCGCCAACATTTCACCATGTCGAGGTTTTGCACACATGTATGAACCATGTAAAAATTGATGCAAACAAAACACAACAGGTCATAATGAACATTGTTTATGACATTGGCTTCACCCCATTACCAATCAAATACCATAAACGCCTCCCCTAAGGTGTCCCTCCTAGACATCTGAAGGCTAACATCGTGGAATCCGCCAGTTGAGCGTTCTGCGACGACACCTGTGAGTGCGGGGGCGTGAAATTCGACTATATAAGAGCCAAAATCTGTTGGGGAAATTGAATTAAATGTTGGGGCTTTTACAGGGGTTGAGCAAACAATGTCTTCGTATGTCTTCGTTTGCTATTCATCTTCAGATTCACCAGCACTGAGAAACTTCTTAATCTCTGTCTTCAACCCCTGGGAAATTCTCCAGTTTAAGACAATCCCTCTGAAAGGAACGTACAAAGACTTTCAATTGAAACAATATGAAACAATTATATAATTATATATCCCAGGAATCTTAAAAAATCTTGTAGATTAAGCTGATGAGATGTGCAGCTGCCTTAAACATTGGCAAATTGCTCCCCTCACTCTGCAATACCGGATCAAGGCTGAGGATAAAAAAACAAGCGATGGTGCAAGACTCTGACCTACTTAAGCAGGAACATGTACCCTCTGGTAAACTAACATAACTATGGAGAATCACCACTTTTAATGGGACAACTCACTATAAATGGCAATTTTCAATAGTTATTTTAAATTACCAGAGGGTACGTAGAACGTAGAACCAAACTAAATCTAAGCACCGAAAAGGCAACGAAAAGGCAATGCAATTCACTGGTCTGAGTGCCCAATCTAGCCGGAACTGACTCCATTTGCCCTGTACATGACTCCTCAACTCTAGTCCAAATTCAAGTTATTCTTCTAAGCTACGTCGACTTTTCACCAAATTGATTCTAGAACACACCAAAACATCCCAACAAAAAAAGTTGATCCCAACATTTTCTCAACATTCTTTCAACATTTTCCCACCATTTTCCCAGCATGTTCCCGCCATGTTGTTTCGGAACAGCTGCGGCCGCTGCATCCCGCCTCTAGCAACAGCTCCGCCACCGCTGCGGCGGCTTCTTCGCTGACGACTTGCGTGTCCTGGACTCTCAGCTCAGCTGCCGGGATCAGCTGATCGATGAAAGTGATCAACTCCTCGATGTAGATGCTCCTTGGATGAATTTTGATGGACATTTATGGTTTTACAATGCCATATGTTAATGGACAATTATGAATTTATGGTTTTACAATTGTTTTTATGGAAATTGATGGCTTTACAATGGTTTTTGGATGAATTCATGGCTTAAAATCATGGTTGTTTATACATGTGAATGGGCAATCCCAAACCAAAAATGGATAATGATAAACTTATGGCTATATGATGCTATATATGTTAATGGCAATTCCGACTAAAATGTGGAAAATCTCCAAAATGGATGATTATACCATAAACATGGGCTAGGGATATAAGCTTATGTAAATGGGAAATCCCTAAAATGGGGGATCCCATTTAAGCTGGATGATTTATATAGTTGAATGTGTAGATTCTCCTCAGGTGATGCAAGTTGATGTGAACGTATCCCCCGCCCTGCACCCCACCATGTTTACCAGAACACATGAATGTCAACAATGAAACGCTTCAAAACCGCCAGCAAGGTTTGGGTTGATTATTCCTCCGCTGGCACAAACACGGGGAATGACCTATCAAACTAGCATCAAATTTAATCAAAATAGGCAGAACCATTTTTGTAGGCACTGATGAGAACACAGAGAACAAATTGACAAAATATATAAGCTTTGCACATACTCCCTGGTGCACAGCTGCATTTGGGTTCAACTGAGCCTTGTTCGTCGGGGATACCACTGGCCACCAACGGGAATTCAACAAAAAAATGGTTCACGTTTAAAGTTAATCAACAAATATTAGGATACAATGGGAAAGGACACATATATATATATACATATATATATAGTCTATATACTGTAGTCATAAATCGTAACTTAGTACATATACAGCGATATGCTGCCAGGCTGGAACAAAGAAGGATGCAGCCCGCCCTCACAATTTGGGAATGTGGATAGATATTAATATATTAGATATGGAGGGTATGGTAGAATATGAGTCAGGCTGGAACAAAGAAGACAGCAACGTAGATACACACTGACAAGCACACACACATACATATGTATATATGTATATAATGTTTAAATATACACATATCTATGGATCTATCTATCCATCTACCTGCCTATCTATCTATCTATCTAACTATCTATCTATCTATCTATCTATCCATGTACCTGCCTATCTATCTAACTATCTAACTATCTAACTATCTAACTATCTATCTATCTATCTATCT
>Ga0126342_10011773_pt1 | contig 15614 bp, 14 predicted proteins | sample Cyp1metagenome_FD_92528 | JGI IMG/M metagenome (GOLD analysis project Ga0126342, IMG submission 92528) | Coral microbial communities from Lord Howe Island, Old Settlement Bay, Australia - Cyphastrea 1 metagenome | ecosystem: Host-associated > Invertebrates > Cnidaria > Coral ...
TCTGAGCCTCTTTCCAAAATGTTGAGCTGGTCCAGCCGATGCCGCCGCAGCGCAGCCAGGTGTGAACTGGTGATTGATGGAATGGGGTTATTTGATAAGATTACCAAAGAATACCTACAAATACATCTTACTATATCCAGCACATGTGTTTTTAACAGTTGGTATGACCTTGGGAATAAGGGTTCCCGTAGTGGGACCCCTTACACAGTGGGGCCCCTTTGGCGGTGCTGGTATATATATATATATATATATTGATAATTGATATATTGTACAAATGCAATATTAAGGACTTAGGACTCTACTGACTTCACATGCCAAGTGCACTAAGTGCGTTTTTTCTCAGTGGTGACTCCCAGGAATCGCAGAATATGCCAGAGTCATCCACGTGCTCTCTGCGTCTCGGATTTCTCGGGTCCCGGACTGGTACCATCTTTAGAATTGATCTGCTAAGCTGCCATGAACCTACCATTTGGGGATGGCTTTATAGATCTGATAGCACCCACAAAAATAGTGATTTTGAGGATGCTTTTTGGCATGGGCTTTACCTAGATTAATCTGGTAAGCCCAATAATACTATTTCCTAGGGGATGAATCTGATTTTTTTGGGGAATGGTACCTCTTTTTTTTGGGGTGCACATATTATCAACCGCAACGGGTCTTTTTTCGAACTCCTCGCAGAACATGTGGTATAGCGATTTCATAAATCGGGGAGGGTTTAGTGTATGCATCCCCTGTGGAATGCCCTTTGAACCAATGAATTTGGCGGTGTTTTCTGTGATTTCATCAGAGCTGATCATTCAAAACCCATTCGAATGAGGATTGGACCAACAAGGATCCCAGTTTTTTAGTTGGGCCAAACATCTAATATTTGCTGTTGGTAAAAATCTTTCGTTGTTTCAAATCTTCTGGTTGTTCATATACCATTTAACAATCCATGTGTTGCTGCTTTGAATCCCCATCGAAATGGAAGAAACTACTTAGTAACTGCGTAAAATCAGCCTGCTTAGTACATCCCAGTTTGGTGGCCTATCCTATGATCACATTACTGTCACAAGCACATTTCTCAATTAGGATCCTTCTGGTGATTCAGCCAGAAAGTCCCTGGTAAAAGTAACTTGGTTTACGACCACCATCAACTATAGATATATGCATTATGATATATCCACCAGAAACAGTTGTTGCAGTTACAAAACGACTTAGCGTCAATCTTTGGATAAATTTGTTTTTATGGTGAAATGTGCGCCAGTACATCCCCATCAATATCCCATTTGTATCCTATTAGAACTAACATCCCCATACTACCATGATTATAATTGACATATCATGATATATCTTTGTATATCTACAATATTCATAACACCCATATCCAGCCCAAAACAATATTCCCACGACAATGTCATTCCCTTACATTCCCATGGTATCCCCATGACATTCCCATGATATCTACAAGATAAGGTGAAGCCTACCAGTTTTGTTTGTTGGTTTACCAACCCATTAAGTAGTTTGTTATATCCCCCACAAACCCAAACGTGAACCAAGGTCTGTGCCACAACTTATCCAATATAAATCAACTAAAAATAAATAAATCAATCCCATTAATCCGTATTTTTTAGATTAAACCACCATTTTTCCGATTCCTATAGTTGTCCTATAAATAAATACATGGTGTTCCTATGGTGTTTCCCATGTATTCCATCATTTTCCCATGGTTTTCCCATGGTTTCCCCACGGTTTTCCGATGCAACGGCCTCGGCCCGGACGCAGGTCCCCGCGGGCGATGTGCTCTCCTCCTTCACCCTGGACGTCGCAAATGGCGCTTGGCCCAAGCTGCGCAGCGTGCGCTTCCTGCCGAGGCGGGGGACCACCGGCTGGGTTTTTTGACGAAGGATTGGTGGTTAAAAATGATGGGTATAGGATGGATATATGATAGGTACATGATGGTGATTACCCCCTGGTCAACTGTTACATAGCGAACTATTGAAAATCACCACTGGAAATAGGTAAATCAACGAACTAAATGGGCCACTTTCATCCATTTTCCATAGCAAACTGTTAGCCAGGGTAGTGCAGCTGAATCTTTTGCTATCGGTAAAATGTACTACTGTAACCAGCTAAACATTCGATTTTTTGCCAGGTATTTGAGATTCACCATACACGGCTCAAATGGGTTAACTTTATTTGCATGTGTTGATTGCGTGTTTTGATATGGGAAAAAAAGGTCATCCACTGGTCCCCCTTGGCATGGGGATGTTTTCACCAGCAAAGAAATATGAATACAATGGGAGGGGCACCATATAGATGGTGATTTAGCCAGCAATAATGGGATAATTATGGAAAATCATGGGATATGATGTGATTTGTATAATACCCGATACCCTTCGGTGTCATCAAACATGGTTTGCTGGAAATACTACTTTAGAGATGGTTTTTCATTAATTAAACGTAAGATGTTCAATTGCCACGTTTGAGTACTAGAGGGTATAATGGGAAACCAAGGTACAACCAATAGGGATACATGGGATTTCAAAGATGGGAATATTGAAACATGTAACATCATGATACATCATGTAAGCAAGAACAATCAAGACGATATGGGATATCATTGGAATTACATATTATAACCATTTCAGCAGCAACGAATAACCAACCAAAATCATAGGGGATAAGCAGCAAAGTCATGGTGAACCAAGTGAACCAAGAAAGACGGGGATGTTTTTACCATTAAACCTCTGGGATTTCACCAGCATGCAGAGGGTTAACACCTTTTAACAGAGATATTTCATAGGAACATCATGATGGGATTTGAGCAACACATTTTTTTTATCTGCAAAGTTGGGAGATATTGGGGATATTTAGTGACTTTGACTTACTAAAAGACAATCATATTGACTCTGAGGTGTGTCTGAACGGTAAAAAACCCGATATTTTTTGTTGTTTTTCATGTGTCCTTTAGGAAAACATATGCAAAAATCCATGGAATATTCTGGTACGCCATTTCCAGAGAAACCCAATGGAGACAGGTTCATGATCCCGGCAGTGAAAGGTGCTCTACTGATTTCAAGAGAAATGTAACCAGCCAAGCTGGTGTCTTATGCATCTGATTTATGAATTTCTCATAAGTAGCAAGAATTACACAGGCTACCTCCATTTGGAAGGTTTGGGTTGTCAGATTTGGACCGCCGTCGACAGGGCCTGGCAGAGTGATCCCAGCAGTTTTTTGGTGATCTTTGGGTAACTTGGCGGGCAGCAGCATGTGCTGAGCTGGATCATTTGGGGAAAATTCGAGCGACCCTATGGTGACCTCAGGGACTCATGAGGAGCAGCCGGGGCCATCAAAAATCAGAAAAATCATCAAATGCGGCCTCAGGGACTCATGGTGATTCGGGGGAATTTGGAACCCTTGGGCCTGGGCCCAAAATCGATTTGGGGAGTTGTCATGTGACAAATTTTCCTCTCACGACCTCGATAAATCATGATAAATCATCATAAATCATCATAAATCAAGATCGAGTTGAAATCTAATGCTTGGTAAATGGGTAGAACTATCCTTTAAGAATGCTGATAGATCTGATATATGATATTAGCTGCTTGTGATTTTGGATCAAATTGTCAGACCTAAAAGATAGCTGTTTTTTATTGACCATGGTTTGGTTGGCCCCTATTTGGCTTATCGATAGACTTCACGTGAGTTGTGGTTGGTAACCACTCGCTAGCACGGATGATCATTCGACACAAGAGATCAAGAGTCCAGACCGGCAGATGGGCTGATCGGTCAGAAGTGTCTATATATATATATATATATTACAGTATGTTATATATATATATATGTGTATATATTATCCAAGTGTTCTTTAGTGTTTCTTATTCAACGTTTCGAATTCATGTTTTGACGCATAGATATATACTTAAAGGTTCAGAATCAGATGCCATACTGTGTTGATTTGGAATCGTTAGCAAGGCACCTTGGCAACTCGATTGCGTCCTTTTGAAGATTTTGTCTGATTTCAGGGTTGGAAATTCCCTTTAGCGTCCCCTTGGGCAAATCTTGGTGACCTAGCGAATCGCAAATCACGGTGAACGCCATATGCCAACTGTAGATCCCATTGGATCCCCATGTGCTAACTGTAGATCCCATGAACTCCACTGTAGATCCCATGAAATCCAAAATTTCCCATCATAAGATATCACAAGGAACCTGGGAGCACCATGTTCTGAAGTGATGCTCTCCACTGGGCCCAGGTGTACAGAAGGAACAGTCTACATCTCGGAGTGCCTTGAAGCGAAATCTTCCGCCGGCGAAGAACCTGCGACCATCCTGAAGAGCTTCAGTGGTTTCGCGCCAGGCATTCGTAAAAAAGGGCTTGGATGGGTTGGAGTTTGAAGGTCTGAATCTCGGGAACATGAGATACCCGGTAGGTTACTTAACATAGCTGTGGAAACTGGCCCATTCAAATAGATGATAAAATGATGATTTACCTCTTCACAATGGTGATTGTCCATAGCTACGTTAAAGAACGAGAAAGTACTCACGAAAAAGTCCATGGACTGGCCATATTCAACCCTGGCCATGCAACATGGTGACATAACCCATCCCCAAATCTGCGGGGCAAATGCACAGCTGACATGGAACTTTGGGGGCCGTGGGTAATTGATAAAAAAGATATGTTGACCCTCTACGGTATCTTCCCAAAGTGCTTGTTCTTCTTATCATCAGATATCATCATTATGTGAGCCCAGTTCCCTTCCCACGCTCTTTTCCCCGGAGCCCAAAACAGCTCTGCAACCCACCTGTTTCTTTCGCAGTTTGCACTTGCGGAGGCATTGCTGCTCTATCGTGATGGCATCGTGTTGTGATGGCCCTCCTAGATCACTTAAGTAAACAACAATCACTCAAGACTGGTATCCCAATTCATGAAAACATATCATACTATACCAGTGAATTCTTGACAGGGGAAATATGTATATAGGGGTGGTTTGATGAGTTATCAGCCCAGACGTTGAGATTTGCTGGAAACGATAGTGAAATCTGATCTGTCATCAGAGTTTACAACGACCAAACTACTCAATGCTGGGTAACATCTAGAAAATTGTATTAGATGCTCCAGCAAACCTTCCTCGAAAGGAAGAGCGTGTTGACAGGGTTGCCACTGCATAGACTGCCGTGTGCAGAGTTGAACAGGAACAAAAGAGGTTTGGGAGCACGATGCAAGACTCTAAACTCCAAACAATCTGCCAGAGAAGATTAACAGAAGAAGGTTGAGGAGTAGATGAGGGTTTCCAAGAACAATTGGTCATTTTCTATGGGAATACCATGGAATACCCGTGGGGTACCCGGGGTACCTCAATTTTGAGAAATGCCTATGATATTTCGATTTCAACTCCGTGGAGGGGGCTTCCCTGGCTTCGACAATCATCATATTGTCAGGTGTGTGAACGCATGTCCAATTTCTGGCCACCTTTGAAATTCCAACCTGACAATCGAGAATTACGTAGAATGAGTGTGTTTAACAAATAACTCGTCTATAAATATATATATATTACATACATTTTACATACATTTTACACATACTAGGTCATGTGCCATTACAATGTTTAATTCCGGGAGGGTATCCCCATTTCAGTTGGGGGAAGTTTCGGCTGTGGCGATCAGCCCAGTAGATCCAAAAAATGTTGGTGGTGTCATGATGTTCCGCTATAAAACATGATATGATGAACTATCGTGAAATACTTCAAAGATAATATCCCATCATATCTTTGATACACTGATATGTCAATTATTGATATTGATATATGAACACATAGATGTATTGGCATATGTTCATTGTAACATATCGATATGGTTTTTCCAAGACGGAAACACGATGATATCCGTTATCAGCACTAGTAACATTAATTCGCAGCAAATGTTTTTGCATTGGCAGCAAAAGTGTTATTATGTTTGTTAGTTAACATTGGCCTTATATCAACAATGTGTATGATATATATATACGTATTTAAGTTTGTTAACCAACGTCATCATTATTATTGTTAATCATTGTTGATATCGGTTTATCTGGTTATGGGGCAGCCTAAGTCCAATGGAGTCTCGTCATTCAAAAAATCAATGCAATGGTTGGGGTATACCAGAATTTCAAACAAACCCATGTTAAATAGTGTGGTTCCATAGATGGGGGCATCCCCAAAATGGATTGATTATAATGGAACGCCCTATGGAAATGGATGATTTAGGGATACCCATTTAATATGATTATAGAAACATGTGTGTGTGTATATATAATTATAATATGGCGGGTTCCATAAATTGGGTACAATTTTACCCCCCAAATCATCCAAACTTAGACCGTTAGACCGTTTTAGTATTGTTTCAGATGCTAAAACGGGGATTCCCATTAGAACCCCCTCATCATCCGCACGCGACTTCTAGGTGTTGAACGACTTCTACGAGTTCCGCTTTGAGCCGGTCAGCGTTCCGCCACTGGGACAGTTTCAGACGTTGGAACGGGGAAACCAAGGACCGAATGATGACCCTGGCATACTAAAAACAGTGGGAAACCCATGAATGATCCGTTTGTAGATCATTTTCTCCGGAAACTAATGTTGTTTTTTTGGTTGGTTTATTGTTGGTATGCTCCGTTGGTTAGTTTGGTCATTCTAAGGGCCTCAGGGGACCACACATGTTTCATGTTTTTTCCTTGGGCTTCACCCAAGTTGGACCATGATTGACCCCATATCATTATACCATGGAATTTTATGACTTTCCATATATTGGGAATGTCATGATCCCAACTGACGAACTCCATCATTTTTCAGAGGGGTAGGTATACCACCAACCAGTATATTATATGAGCTGGTGTGTGGGAAGACCTACAAGAAACCAATGTTGTTTTTCTGCAAATATAGGAGTTTCCCGTTTTGACGCCGAAAGAACCTTCATGGGAATGCACCAAATCTGTGGTTTCACCGAAAAATTCTCCCGGTACCGGCATCACTGGGACCTGCACTCCAGGCCTAGCAACCTCGTGGATGATTTGCGAAAACTCATCAACAACCCTGCCTTTTCGGACGTTCCTCGGCGACCGACAGACTGAAAAACAATGTGTTTATGGGTTGTTAGGCGGAATGATATGGGGGTTTCTTAAAATGGGGGGTCCCCAAAACCAGGGGTTTCAATACTAACATTGTCTAATCTTGGATGATTTGATTTGGGGATGCCCCCATTTCAGGAAAGCTTCGTATGGTGATTTTACTCGGGGAAATGATGAGAACTGATTGGTGGTTTGGAACATTGTTTATTTTTCCATTCAGTTGGGAATGTCATCATCCCAACTGGCGAACTCATATTTTTCAGAGGTGTAGGTATACCACCAACTAGATAATCATGGCTATAGTGCTTGAATTAAAGGAAATGATACTACGGATCATCCAGATCCGTCGGATGCTAAGGATCATCCCCGATAACCCAGATAGCCAGGGCATACGTAGCCATATTTTCAGACGCCAGGGGATCCAATCCGCAAGTAATAAACCAATCCCAATGGTCAACCCTAGAGGCTTTGCTCAAAATCAAGCAAAACAAAGGGATGTATACATGTGATACACATGAATGATCCTGAGATCATGCATTTGTTTGTTCTTTTGGTTCAACCAGTATCCAACCTCAATCCTTTCGCACGTGCGCTGTTTGCCAAAGTTATGTTCCATCCTTGTTTCGGGAAAATGAAACCAGTTGACTAGCATGTTCTTGTCACAAATTTGATACCCTCTCGATCGGGTCATCCAGCAAATCACCACAAAATGATCCTGAATATTTAGAGATGGCTTGTCCCATTCAAAGTTCATTAGTTATCTTGGGAAACCCAATGATTCACCAGAAATGAATTCTACTACAGTACATCATTATATATAATATGTCCTTAAACTTGGAGGTTTATTCGTGTGGGTCCCCCACAAAGTGATGCCTCCAACTTATGTTTGTGGATTTATAAACCTCATCAATTGCTTTATAAGTATAAGCCTACAATAACCCCAGAGTTGTAGTTATATTATGCTCACATGTTTTTTTGCTAACTATGGGGCATCGCCAGCTGGTTCAATATCGTTATATCCCATTATATTCCATTATATTCCATTATATTCCATTATATTCCATTATATTCCATTATATTCCATTATATTCCATTATATCCCATTATATCCCATTATATCCCCATGACATATCCCCATGACATATCCCCATGTTTGGTTATATAATATATATACCTATCATACCCCATGTGTTCAATTGTATTATTGCTTATTGCTATATATATATAACAATATTATATATATAGTAGATATACAGTATAGTGTTTATATACAGTACATTACATATACCGTATCATTGTATCGTTGATTTCCCCTCGATGTTCGCACCCGGTGGTCACCGGTCATCCGTTGCTGTTCTCCGCGTAGGTCACGTTCATTGTGGAGAACCAGTCCGTCTACGCGACGCATCGGCCTCGTTGGGGGGACGTTTAACACCCAATAAATGGGAGATGATGGCAGAGTATATTTTTTAAGATGGGAGAAACTATAAAAACTGAAACTAAATACGGGATAAGAATGGGATACATTTGTTTGTTATTTTTCCAGTTTTGAACATCACTTATTTGAAATTTCAGGCTGATTTGCGGTGGGAAGTGTGTCTTGTTTAAACTGCAACCGATCGTTCCAGGGATGTTTTGCGGGCGTAGAGTCGCGGCGTAGAGCCTGCCTCATAGACCCCCAACAAGATGCCCTGCGATGTGCTGGGTACAATTGTCCTCCAGTAAATTAACATATACCCTGGCAGACAGGGGTTGGAAAATTAATTTACCAGATTAGAATCCTTTCCTTTCTATACATATTTGGGACCGGGATGGTTCTTTCATGATGGGCCAGGTCAGTTTAATCCTTGAGTTTTCTGACTATAAATGGAGAATAGCCACAACGGGCAAAAGATTTCTTTTATGGATTGCCGCTTTCTGGTACAACTGGTTGCTCATATCAACTTGATCAAGATATTATCATGATCTATACCATAAGTCCAGTATATAGTTATTGAAGTTATGGATATTTGCATGATTTATTTCTCCAGTTCCTTTAGTTATTTAGCACTGAACGTGTCACGAGCGTCGAGGCGTGCCCACTTGGCGGCGCGCTCTGAACACTTCAGGGCTTTGTTCTACGGTGGGATGCGCGAGTCGCAGCCCGGGCTCTCAGGGCCAGAGGGCCAGGGCCAGGCAGCCAGGCTGCTAGGGCTGATGGCTTGGAGTTTTTAGACCACCAAATTTGGTGGATATGCCAGATTAAAATGGAATCTACCAGCCAAAAAATGAGGCTTTAACGATGTTTCACATTTTTTTTTGATTTTAATACCTCAAAACATTTGGGGGTATATCCCATTTTCAGGCAAGCCAATATAATCTTGACCTGATGATGGAGTATGGCTGATGGATGCTTAAAAGTAGAGGATTGTACAAACTGGTGCAGTGATGTTGATTTGGGATCGTTTTTCCATATATACTATATCATGATGGGAATCCTTCTCAATCGACCAATACGTTTGGGATAGCATTAGGTTCTTGAGCGCTGCTCAACTGACACTTGTCTTGGTATTGAATTGGTATTGAACCTTAATCATCCGTTATTCTAATGATGATTTCAAGATCCTAATCAGTGGATTTGCAGGGTGCCAGCAGAGTTCTGGCACTATGGAGGCTGATTTTGAGTCGTTTTTAGTGCCCCAAATCCCAGAATTGGTTGAAGGGAAAATCTACCAGAAACCACCCGGTCGTTCGCTGTTTAAATCTATGGTTTCAACAACCGTAGATGTTCCCTTCAATCGTTGATTGCCGCCCAGGTCAGACGCTGGAGAACAGATTGTGCTGCAAGATGTTTGACGCTCAGGATCTTAGGGAACCTTGGGCTTCACAGGTGGAACTGGAGCAGTTTTGAATTGAGATGCTGACCCTCAGGCGTCGTGGTGTGCTGTCGAATTTGAGGCTATGAAGACTGCTAAAGTATACGTACATCTCCCAAGGTAATTTGTTCTGGCTCAATAGCAGCTGACTTCGATGTCAGTGCCAACTCTTTGCGTCCCAACTCAGCGTATCAGGCGTTCTCTTGGAGCCTGACAAGCTTACTTTTGAAATCCTGGTCGGGGTGTCTTCCTTGGTGCTTCGAACGTCTAAAAGGGAACTGAGGATTTCTCCTGACATCGAGAAAACGCTTAGTTTTTCTCCACCTCGCAGAGCCCAGGAAGCTCAACAGCATGTGCAAATGGTACTAGGTGGGCCCCCTAAGTTGACTTCTAAGTTGACGCACATAACTTGGTTAACTCAGGTTTATGGACGATATAACTATAGCGAATGGGGTTTATCAACTTGCAACATCTTATAATTCCGGGCCCACCTGTAGTTGTAGCTTAAACGAGATTAAGCTTGGGCAATCTATGGCAGCAGGAGTTTCCAGGTAGGATCACCAGAGAAATGGCACTCAGAATGGGTGAATGCAGTGGGAATATCACCAACAAACATTCGGACATGAAACAACAATCATTGTCAAATGGATTTTGTACATTGGTGCCAAGAATAGATGTGGTTACTTGGTTCTGGTTATTGGACTAATAGCCAAACTACTTAACTTTTGTTTAAAGAAGCATCAAGGAGGTTCCATTTTCAGAGGTGCCCCAAGCTGGATGAGCCTTAGCGATCTATTTTGCGATCTATTTCCTTTGATGTTCAGGGCCATGAACCAAGTTTTGGATGTTTGATGGATCCTTCCCTTGAAATCCACTCAACCAACCATCTACTATATAGCTGGGGGATCAGCTGTTTCAAGTACTTTTTCTACTTTCCATGCTGCTTGGAATGGTCAAAAGGTTGAAACCAGCAATCTATGCAGCTCCAAGCAGCTTCTAAGACTGGACCCATTTGGGTTGTTCTTAGGGTCCGCACACACACACACACACCTCAGAGGGTATTTGGAGCGCACGTGAACATCTCAAAACCTTGAGATTTTCCTTTTCAAACCAATTCCTGTTCCTATTCCCCAGCCGGATCCTGTATTCAATGTGATGTTCAGGATGTTGCAGGCAAGAAACATCGAGCAGCCACCCAAAATCACCAAAGAAAATCACCCAAAATCATCATTGACATCAGTTTAAATCAACATAAATCAACCAAATCCATCCAAATCCCAGATGTTATTTTGTGACTGTCACATCTAGCGTATCACCGCGTGACCGGTCCCAGTTGGCACATCCTGTGTTCCTCTTGCTGCTGGAGTGCCCCTGGGGATTGGAGGATTCACCATGGAAAGATGAGGTTTTTGGCCCCCTAACCATAGGAAAACATAGGTGTTTTACCATCTGGTTATTTAACATAGCCATGGAAAATCATAATTTTTTAATAGGTAAACCATCTATAAATTGTTGAACTACCAATAAAAATCTGGATTGAATGGGATTTGTATGGTTTTATAATAGTTTTTCGTTGATTGATGTTGGTCAAGTTGACGCACCGAACTTGGTTAACGTTTGGGTTGATGGGCGACAACTGGGGGACCTCATGTGAGGAAATGATCAAAGATGCGGACCACAATTTGCCCATATATATATAACATATTATAACATAGAATATATGATACATACATATATATATATATATATATATATACGGCAAATACCTGGGTTTTGCCCAGAACCGCAACCACGACAGGCAACCCATCATCATCATCATCATCATCAAACCCTTATTGAAGATCTTCAATGAATGTAGAAGTTTAACGGGGGTGGGAGAATTAAACCCTTATTGAAGATCTTCAATGACTGTAGAAGTTGAACGGTGGTGGGACTTTAATATTCCCCAATACCTTTGTTGATCTTCCCAATTGAATGTAGAGTTTAATGGGGGTGGGATTTTAATATTGCCTAATACCTTTGTTGATCTTCCCAATGGAATGCAGAGTTGCAACAACATTTGATTGGGAATGGGGACCCTCTACACTGCAAAGCCTGGGCAAAGCCCAGGCGTTGCGCGTATATATATATACACATATAATATATACACACATCATTTAGATGATTATATGTTATCGGGATACTATTATATTTACATACCAACTACACACTCTTAGATTTCTACATGTTCCAGTACTCGCCTTTACACTAAATATACACGAGAAAATCGCGTGTTCCTGATGGATCCAAAGTTACTGTATTAGGGCATTGATTGACTAAACAATACAATAATAACAATAACTAAGTTACTGTATTTAGATAACATATTAACTGATTTTTAGATAGATCCATTCATTGATCCAAACCCCAACGTTTCGGAATGAATTGGAAAAACAAACACGTCCTGTCAGTGTTCCAAGGAAGCCATCCGAGGCTTCTGTCAAGAATCAGAGAATACCGCCTGGGGCGGATCTTTCCAACCACTTAATTCGTATCATATAGGATATAGATCCCATATGTACCTCAGAAATGTTGGAAACTAACTCTTGGGATGTCTGGAAGATGTGTCTCCTCGCCACAGGTATATCTACACAGACCAGGTGTGACGGCGTGGGGTGATGCCCTGGAATAACAGGTGTATGGCCCAAATTCTTTGGCCATTGAAACATGGGGAACCTGATGATGAACTATTGGATTTGCAGGGATCCTGGATCCTATTCAAACCTCTATATCTATATATATATACATATATATATATATATGTAAGCTTGATTTAGCAACATATATGATGTGATCAGTTTTAACCGGCAACAATGGGGACTGTGAACTCATTGGGATGGTCGCTGAAGTTAGGCCTAGGTGATAACCTTGGGCTAAAAAGCCTGGTTGATGATTAGTTGGGGGATTTAACCTACGGAATTGTTTGTATTGCTATACTATTACTAGCTATTGAATGCTATTGAAGATTGGTTGGCAAAGTCATCAATACCAAGGCACGGGTCACTATTAAAATACCCGATAAACACATCTATTTACATACAAATACTATGGGAAGACCCTGAGGTTTGCCCGGACTCGCAATGAGCGTCCAGGCAAGCCAAGATGACGATGACGATGACGATGATGATGATGATGATGATGATGATGATGATAATGACAATAACGATAAAATGATGTTGATATCCTCTTGAAACCCTATAAGAAGCCCTAATGACTGTATGGTTAATTGGGGCCGCGGGATTTTTATATATTCCTGAAACCCTATGAGAAACCCTAATGACTGTATCGTTAATTGTTCCATGTGGGCGGGGTATTTTCATATCTTCTTGAAACCCTGTAAGAAACCCTAATGACTGTATGGTCAATTACTCCATGGGGCTGGTGGATTTTGATATCTACTTGAAACCCTTTAAGAAACCCTAATGACTGAATGACTGTATGGTTTATCCCACACGATACGCAGAAGTAACATGTTCTGGTTATATGATATGTAGAAGCAACATGTTCTGGTCAGCACCCTAGCAACATAAACATATGTTTTTTTTCTTTCCGTTGTTTGACGTGGTACAAAATTCCATGCTATTTACGCTATTCTGGGCTTGGGCAAACCTCGGGTCTGTGTGCAATACTATTGGCAAAGTAATCAATACTAATCATATAAGTAAAGTAATGAACAAATTAGTTGATCCATGGCGCGAACGCGGGAGGTGGGCGATATCTCATCCGACCTGGCCGTACACCTGCTCATTGCAGCGGAACGCTTTCTACTGGACCGACTAAAGGCAGTTCTTCCGGTGGGGGAAGGGAGTTTTTAACCGGGATCTCAAAACGGGTCTGAGAATGATGGATACTTCCGAAATCACCATTTAACATGTTCACAACATGTTTAAACAGGAGAAATGATGATAAACCGATCAGCCATTGGATTTTGGAGTGCCAAAAATGCTTGACACAAATCCTTGGATTTGTCTCTTAACACTGGCGACTTCAATGTGAAGATCTTGGGCCATCTTGGCCTGGGAAACATGAAAATCCCACGAAAAATCATGAGAAATCACAACTGTCTTTCTTGGGGTTACTACAGCATGTGACGGTGCATGATTGGATGTTCTTTAGCACAGTTAAACACCCAGAGAATGATGGATAATCATATGAACATTTTCAGAGATACAGAAAAACATGACTGAGAGTGGGTTCGCAGGACAATTCTATAGAATTCTGGGGTACAATTGTTCCCCTCCGGTAAACTAACATAACTATGGAAAATCACTATTTTCAATGGGTAAATCCACTATAAATATCTATAAATGGCCATGTTCAATAGCTATGTAACAAATTACCAGAGCGTAATCAGCGCTGATGTACTCAACTTCCCGTTGAAGTGAAGCCAGGCTTTGTCAGGCTTTGTCTAAACATGGGGTACCCCAACATTGGATTGAGAACCGAACATCTTCTCCATAACATGTTCGAAATTTTGGTGGCGCTATACCCCAGTTCTGGACCAATTTAGATATACAGTTGAAATGTGGAAGGTTTTACTTACCCTCTGGTAATGGAACCTTGCAATGGGATTGTAATGTTCTATACTGAACTGTCTGATCAGATTACCCGAGGGTACACTGGTCGTCGTTTCAAAGGTGTTTTTTTTCCATGTGAAATTCCCTAAGTTTACCGCTTGGATGTGCATCCCACTTAGAGACTGGATGATAACACCTACACCGGGCATGCCCCAGAGAGTGGCTGAGAAGATGGTGATACCCACAGTATGTGGTTGTGAAATGCTTGGCTTACAGGGCCACACATGCAGATCCAGACAAAACAGAACGCCATGCCGCTGAAGAACTCTGGGCCGTCGAATATTTTGCTCGGTGTGCAGCTTCAGTTGGACAAAGTTTCCTACCAAAAGGCTTTGGAGAGCTGAAATTCAAAAGATGCGAAAGTTTGTGTATACAGAAGATAAACGGATTGACATTCCTTTTGAAACAACAATCAAAAGGCTTCAGTACGTTGTCTCAAAGCAGAAAGGAATCGAAATGAATTGTATACAAATAATTTCACATGTCAGGACCAATATTATTTGTCCGAAATTCGGATACAGTACCCCAAAAGTCCTCAAAATCCAGTGGTTTTCCCGCCGTTTTCCCATGTCAATTTCCATGACTTGTGGTTATTCCGTATTCCTGGACAAACGCGAGAATGATGATTCGCAAATCCAATAATTTTAACGGGAATGAGGTATGCATATTTGCCGATCATACATCATTATTTGTATATGCCATTATTCGCATTTTATTTGCTTAGTAAATATGATATATTATGTATCCCGTTTCAGTGCTTGTCGTATATCAATATCGTCAGTAGCAATCAGTCATCCACATTTCAGCCTGTTTCTGTCGCGAAAATGTCCTAATTGGCCGCAGATTTGGCGCGGGAGCTTAGATGTGGGTCGGCATATTTTTTGCGTGTGTGTGTGTGTTTGTATGTGTGGTGGGCCACCATCATCAAAAATGGTGTTTAATCAAGTTTAATCAAGTTTAATCATGTTAATTTAATTTCTGCCCCCTAATTGCACCGTTTACCCTTTGGCAATGTAACCATGGAACATATCCCATCCATGGGTGATTTACATCATCAA